>Ga0247722_10001820_pt1 | contig 11456 bp, 8 predicted proteins | sample MSEWelMarce3H_FC_FD_189094 | JGI IMG/M metagenome (GOLD analysis project Ga0247722, IMG submission 189094) | Subsurface sediment microbial communities from gas well in West Virginia, United States - MSEEL Well Study Marcellus 3H_FC | ecosystem: Environmental > Terrestrial > Deep subsurface >... | reverse complement strand
TTGGTGAAATGGAGCGCGACGTTATGCTTGCCCACGGAATGAGTCGATTTTGTCGCGAGAGGCTCTATGATGTATCCGATAAATATAGCGTACATGTTTGCAAGAGGTGTGGGATGATTGCGCAGTACAATGACAGCAGCAGTGCGAGTGGCGGTGCCATGTTTTCGAAATTCAATTTCACAGTTCATAAATGTGGTGTTTGTGACAACATGACTGATTTCGCCTACGTGGAGGTACCCTACGCATTTAAGTTGCTGGCACAGGAGTTGCAGACGATTAATTGTGTGCCGCGCCTAATGACGTTTTAAAAATTTTGTGTGTATCTGTGTTATCCTTTTCATAAATAAATAAATTAATTAATCGTAATCAATTTATTTTTACCAAATTTATAAAATTCACTAATTTTTTTCAAGAAAATGTCGGACGACGGAATCAACATTGTTGTTGTAGGCGGTGTTTCCACTGGAAAATCGACAGTTTTAAACAGCTTCTTTGCACAAAAACTCGCACAATGTCATTTCCGCCGAACGACGATGGTCCCAACCGTCTACAAAGAAAATCCCGTTTCGCCAACAGACCCCAATGAAGTATATGCACAAATCGCGAAAAAGAATGCCGAAATAATCCAAAAAACAGAAAATCTCTTAACCGTTTCGGATGCAGACTACAGTGAACATATCTTCAATGTTGGTAAACTGGACATGCAAATCGCAGATGACGGCACTCGTGTAAACATATACGACATTCCAGGACTCAATGATTCGCGCACGAAAACGGTGTACTACAACTACTTGGACCAGAATTTCCACAAATTCAACATTGTGTTGTTTCTAGTTGACATACGATCTGGTCTAAATACATCCGACGAGTTCGACATTTTGAATTTCATCACCACGCAAACGAAACACCACATCGAGCACAATGGTCGCCAAATCTTTACAATGGTAGTAGTGAATAAAGCCGACGATATGCAATTGAAAGAATCGACGAATGAAGTTGTCATGACTGGCGAGCTAAAAGAAATGTTCGACCATGTGAATCGCACGGTTCGTGACGAGTTTAGTAGGAAAAACATTGGATGTCAGCTAATCGATGTAATACCGCTGTGTGCCGCCGATGCATACTTGTACCGTATGGTGCAGAAATACGACCGTCAGTTCAAGCTAACCCCCGAGCAGATTTTGAAAATCGGCGTAAACGAGATGGGCAAGAAGTTCAGCGTTTTAAAACCCCATGACCAAGAAATGAAGGTCTACGACATGTTGCGCGACGAAAGGTACATCGACATGATGTTGAAATTGTCGGGATTCCATCAGTTCAAATTATTACGCAAGTTTTTAAAGGAGGGGTCGATGTGCAAGAAGATGTTGTCCGACAATATTTTGTACAATTTGAGAAGTATTCATGCAATAACTTACGAATCGTATGGAAATCTTGAAAACGCGATTTGTCAAGTTGAAACCTACATGGAACTCTACAAGAAAGTAAGGGCGGTTGACGAGGCAATCTTCCAACGACATTTGAAAGAGTTTGCCGAACAAAACATCATATTGTTTGAGAAACAGTTGAAGACCTTTTTATCAATCGATATGCTTATGAAGTACTACGACACGTTCGTTTCCCGAGTTGCGAAACCCTATTTTGCGGACTTTTACAACGTAAACCAGTATTCAAGTTTTGTAAAGACGCGCGTCAAGAACTTGTCCAAAATCGTTTTCGAAAAATCAGTAACGGTTAAGGATATACTTGAAGTATTCAACACTATGCACCGAATCGATTCGTTTGTGTTGGAGGACATTCTTGACTTGTTTGATACGTTGCTTTCGAATCCGCGCAAACAAACCGTGATCGATCAATTCTTAGATGAAGACGTGGACAATTTGATTGAACTTTTGGATGCTTGTGCTCTAGAAGGATACAATACGATTCGACTTTTGCGGTTTTTGATCATAAATCGGCTGAATTTGGTACAACAATCGTGCGACAACAGCCTTTACAAACGCTTCCTCATTTACCGAAATTTTAACGAAATTTCGATATCCGACTACATTCATCGCATCATGCCTTCGCCGACGATTGACATGGTTGTGAATGGAGTCAATGAAATCGAATTGGAGAATCCTGCATTCAAATTTGACTTGTACTATTTGGCACAAGATGCTAAAAAAAAGATTGTTTAGATTTTTTGTTGCACATTTTTATTTTTAACAAAATTTAAAAAAAATGTACTGCTATAATTTCTTTATTAAGTTATTATACAAAATCGGGGTCATTCCGCGGCAAACTCCCAAATCTATGGCAGTATTATCGAAATTGATAATTAAATCCAAATTACAAAATGGTACTGTTGCTAGATCTGGATTGTTAGAGCAGTCCAATACCTCGAGGCCCTCTGGCAACGACTTGAGTAAGTTGTTCGAACAATATAGTCGTTTTAAGCTTGGTGGAAAAGGTGGTAAATATACCAACTTATTGTTTTCTATGTGGAGCTCTTCAAGGTTTTTGTAGTCTAATAGTTGAGGTAATTGATGAATACCGATTCCATCAAGTCTAAGGACTTTAGTTGTATGTGTGGGATTTTCTTCAAAAAAATCATACCACTTACTGAAGCCCCAATAAGTCTTTGTCGATAGGTAGGTCGACATTTTTATATTTAATGAGAAAATTGTAAATTTATTTGTGAACAAATTATTTGTGATCAATTTATTTGTGATCAATTTATTTGTGTTTGTTCTTCAAGCTGTATTTTCTACTTTTCCTAGTTTTCATTTCCTACCTATATATTTACTTCTACATTTTTAATTGTACTAGGTGTGATTACACTCATAAAATAACTAAAGCCAAAAAAAACAATGTCAAAATCGTTTACGCACGGATCATTTTCGATCCTTTTGTCGCAACCCGACACAAACACTGTTTATTTAAAAATCACAGACACTCTCAATTTTATGTGCTATGAGGGCAACCTGCAACCAAGCGATTTTAAAAAGGATTTCACTATTGCTGATCAGTACGCCATCATCCAAAAATGCTTTGACCAAGAAGAACGTGGCGACTATGCAGTAAGCATGTCAGCTACGTCGGGCAATCTAAAACTCAAATTTAATGCCTTGGTTGGTGGAATTTTGCACTTTGAACTGGTGATTTTCGTCAAGGAGAAGATCTTGTCGGGCGACGGCAGACTCACAATGGATTTCAATCGTATGGAGCAGAAGCAGGAGATGGCCAATCAAGCATTGGTTAAGAGATGCGACACGCTCGAGAAAAGATGCAAGGACCTTGAACATTCGCTAGTGAAGCAAGAACAAAAGTTTTTTAAAATAATTGATCGACTTGACATTCTAATGTTTGCGCCATCTAACCATAGAATAGCATGCCCCACACAATTTCCAGCAGCTTTGCCAAAGATTTCGTCAGAAGAGATTTTCATTCAAAATTCCCAACAATTTGGAAACATGAGACTCGAAAATCTTTCCACATTCTACAAATTGAAGAAGTTGAAAATACACAACTTCATCATAACTCCAAGTTTGGCTTCATTGGCCAACGAAACGGTAACCGAATTAGAATTGAACTGTTCTAGCAATGGAGCATTTACATCCTTGACTGGTTTCGAAAAATTCCCGAATCTAGATTCGCTGACTGTTATTTCGGCACCCGGACTAACAAATGTGGTCACCGTTTTGAAAAGCAAACCCCACAAAATCAAGACACTGAAATTCCAAGCATGTGCAGCAATCAATGTCGTCGAACTACAGACGTACTGCCAAGAAAACAAGATTTTTGTTGCCTTATCATAAATTTCGAATTTTTAAAATTTATAATAAATATTATTTACTCAATTTCTTAGTAACACATTTGTTGTATGTTTTAATCATTTTACATTGCTCTTCTAAATCATACCCAGGTAATAAAGTGTACAATTTTGCAATCATATTATCGGGGTGCAATGTTTCGCATATTAAATTGTTCACAATCATTTTATCGTGTTTTTTAAGTAAAATATTATATAGAATCTCATTGTCATATTTTATTTTGTAAATATTGTCATATTTTCCTACAAAATCTTTGGCCATTATCATTTCGCCGTTATTAAATATTAAATGGTTCTTACTCACAATTGTTTTTTCAGAAGGAATATTGTTCCCGATGGAATTTTTTTCGAAACAAACTAAATATTTACTTCTAGTAGTTGTTTGCGTAATTGCGATGATTTGCTTCCTGCGAATTGTATGTTTTAACTGATTTATTTTTTCAATTGGAATAATACCTTGGTCTGTAGTAATCAGCGTGCCGGCGGGGAAACAAGCGTTAGAAATCGGCGCTCCATATGGGTATACATAATATTGTGGTCCTGGAATTAATGAACTACCTGCAGTATATGGTCCACCGTTTGGTGATCCAGCTCCAGAGGAATTAGATACAATCGTCCATGATGAAATACCATTTACTGTTTTAACTGTATAACTACCATCAGTATCTAAAACATCCCTATAATTTAGAGCATCATCTTCATTGTTGAAATAAGAAATACCACCTCCAACGGGAAATCCACTTTCACTCATGGGTCCAATAATCAATCGCATACTATTCTCAGTATTGGTTGTAGAGTGTTCAAGACCTTCGCTAAAAACATGGGCAAAGCCAGCAACGATGGAATAGTTGATTCCGCCGACAGTCAAGCTACCAACGCTATCAGTTAAATAAATCAAATAGGTATTGTTAAATTGAGCTTCACCTTTATCAATATGCGGTAACGTGTCCCCTTTAATCCAACGCATCGGAATTGTAGATACTTGGGATAAATCAATAGATAAGCTATTTTCCAACTTTGTCTTGATTAAACTGGGTAAAGTGATTGCAAATTTCACGACATTTTGCAAAGAAAGTTTTTCCTTATTTGTTATTACATCGGGTTGGTTCAATATATCGAGAATTTCACTAGGTGAAAGAATATTAGAGACGGCATAATTTTGCATAATAAATAATATATAATAATTATGTAGATTTTTAATTTTTGTTCACACATCTTTCTAAACTTAAAACGACGTCAAATTTGCAAACCTACTGTCAAGAAAACAAGATTTTTTGTTGCATTGTCATAAATTTATATATAAAGTTTTCCTTACTAAGCAAAAAACAAAACAAACTTAAATAATTTAAGAAAAAAAAATGCAAACAGACCCAACGTCATCAATTCTTCTCTTGGATAAGTTGAAAGCCAAAGACAGTTCTATTCTGAACATGATTTTCTTCACAATAATGTTGTCGATCGCAAACTACTTTACAAAACACTTGTCTTATGCGATGGAAGAGATGGACCTTAAAAGTTTCTTGAACTACGAGTTCTTTTTCCATACATTTCGTAAAAAGAATTCAATCGAATTCGAGGGAAAGATCACATGTGGTACATTATTTTACTCAGGCGAGCTTAACCAAACCTGTGTTTTCAGCGAACGATTCAAGGCAATCTGGGAACACATAATTTCAACAACCAATGCGAACCCCACGATCCATTCGATCAAGGAGCACAATATCGGAAAAACAGACATGGGGATCTACATGGTGAACCAGAAAGACAAGTTTTTGATTTCCGACGAACTGCATATATACGCATATACATACATTAGAGACGAGACGACATCTGGTGACAGCAAGGAAAACCGCCCAACAAGCAAAATTTCCAACATTGTCATTGAACTATATTCCTATAATAGCAACATTGAGATCATCAAAAGCTTTGTGGACAAAATCACACATACATACTTATTAAACTTGGAAAACTCGAGGAAAACAAAGAAGTTCATATATACCCTTACAAATGCTACATACGAAGAAGACAGCTACGAAAGGTGGGACGAAACAGTATTCGAGAGTACGCGCACTTTCAATAACATATTTTTCGAGAAGAAATCGCGCGTTCTTGATAAGATCAATTTTTTCGTGCAAAACAAAACGTGGTACTACGAAAAGGGCATTCCCTACTCGATGGGTATTGGCATCTACGGTCCTCCAGGAACGGGGAAAACGTCCTTCATCAAGGCATTGTCGAACTTGACGGGAAGACACATTATAACGATTTCGCTCAAAATGATAAAATCGAAGAAACAGCTAGACAGCATATTTTTCGAGGAACGTTACAACGTGAACAACGAGAAGTCGGGGATCACATTCGACAAGAAGATCATCGTTTTCGAAGACATTGACTGTATAGGTGACATTGTTTTGGCGAGGGAATTCAGAAAACCGGAACAACACCTGCGTTTGCCGCAGCAGATTATAACAGACGTTAACCCAATTTGCGTAACAGAAAAACCGGTCCAGGTGCCCAAGATGAAAGTGGAAGATCCTGTAACACTCGATGACTTACTCAACCTATGGGACGGGATTCGAGAGACGCCCGGAAGGATCATGATTTTGTCGTCGAATCACTACGACAAATTGGATCCAGCCATCAAGCGTCCTGGGCGTATTGATATTGCCCTTGAGCTGTCATACGCTTCGCGAAATACAGTAAAAGAGATGCATCGCCACTTTTTCGGGACACACATAGCCGAAGACATGCTGGAAAAGATTAACAACCAGTTTTACTCCCCGGCGGAAATTGTGAATATATACATGACGGAAGAGAGGAATGAAAATAATTTTGTGGAGAGATTGATGAAAAATGAACACGTCATTTAATTAAGTTAAAAAAATGAAAGTTGAAAAATGTAGGTAAAACCATGTAAAATGAATAATTATTTTTGTATTGGCATACACCATTTATAACAGTCGTTGCAAAGACTGACATCTTTATGCAATGTAATAAAATCGACTTTGCACGCAGTGCACTCGTAAGGCTTTCGCACAATTTTTTGGGGCATTTTTGCGGGAAAAATTGCGACTAGTGACAACATTATTTTATGATTGAAATCATTTTTTTGTAATCCATGCACAAAATATAATTTTCGCACACTTTATTATAAATGAATCCTGCTGCACTATTTTTATTTGGTTGTATTGGTACACGTCTGCTAATGACATACTTGGCCATGACTTATTTAGCTTATTTGCCGTACATGGGATATGTAGCGGCACTAATATCCGCAGGTTTCATCTACATTTACATCACAGGTAGTAGAAAAACTGGTATAGAAACTGGTGGCAAACCCATTTGGTGGAACCACTTAAGACCGTTACATGCCTTGTTTTACGGCCTTTTTGCATATGGTGCCATCAATGGAATTAGCGAATCATGGAAACTCCTCTTTGTAGACACCATGATCGGACTCTTTGCCTTTCTTGGAAAACACTACTTTTGAATATAAAGATTTTTTTACCATATATCGAGTAAGAAAATATGTTTCAATATCTGTCGAAAAATGCAAAATCTATTTTTATATTAAGCACCGGATTACCGTAAGCATAGGCACAATACATAGGTTGAATGACATAGAATCGCGAATAAATAATATTGACAACAATGTCAATAGTATCAAAAATAGAATGAAATGATTTCATTGGTGCTTAATTAAATGTGCGCTTGATAGCGTAAGGATTTTGCTGCAAAACACTGTATAAATCTGGAGTATTACGTTCCATATTTATGTTTGCATCGAGTGTTTGGCCTCTAGGCTGGTACTCGCCAATGGTAGCAGAGCCATGGGTCGAGTAAGGCATTTTCGGAATGGCGTCGCGAGAATTAATCAAATCCATATCTTTGGGTTTGCCCTGATAGTTCACCGAATTATTAAACAAATTTGTATTGGAGTTGCCGAAACGCCCCTTAATTGTGTCCGCCTTCATTGTGCTTGGTTGGTAACTCAACTCAGCGTCATAGTTTCGCGCAAAGGCATTCTTGAAGCCGGCATTGCCGACATGCGAAGCGTGAGTGGTGTCGCGCTCCTGCACAACCGCCTGTTGTTGAGTCGACAAGTATGCATTATTGGTCTGACCGCGATTCACGTTCCAGTGATTCAATGAGTCCTCCGTGGTTTCGCGCATCGTATGTGCAGGCGCATCATTGGGATTGTACAAGTAGGATTGAGACACGGCAGGTTTGGCATCACCGTAAACGCGCATATTTCCAGTAGTGTTCTCTTTGCGCGAGGGGCGCATAATCTCAAGCAAAGGAGCAACAACTGCGCCAATACTGCTTCCGATTGCACCGAAATAGTCATCTTGGACATTGGAACTACGATTGTTCGCATACACTTGCTTCGACTTGACTCCATAGTCACCCTCACTTCCGAACCCACGACCGACGGCATTGGCCGCACCCAACTGTGTAGGACCCAGCTCTATACGATGACTTGGTAAAATCTCACCAGGCATCGACTGCTGTGCATGAATACTCTGCGCAACACCATTGTAGTCAACGGTCGTCTCGGGGCGCACCACATGTCTCTCTACAGGGATCGAGTGAAGAGTCTCGCCTTTCGCTGCACCAGTTGTCGTGAACAATCGATCTTGACCCCACTCAAACGCAGTCTCGGGGCGATTTTTCTGAACCACACCAAGAACACCGACATTCGTAATGCGGCTTTTCGCGGGACCCTCGTGACCAAGTTGCATCACCTCGGACGCCTTTTGCTTATTCGCCGTGCGCAAATCATCTACACCCTTAGGCAGCCAAGACTCACGCATCATGGTACCGGAATTGTAACCACCGGAACCTTCGGTGCCGTATCCGAGCCCAAGACCGGGACCGACTTTAATTTCCTCAAATGGTTTCACATTGGCCATGCGCATGCTGGGATTAACACGAGACTGATAGAAATCGTTCATATTTGGCGCACCGTTTGCCAACTGGTAGTTCGCATTGGGTGCAAATAGGGGCGCTTGCTCCGATTTAACAATCGACTGGGATCCGCTTCCTAAATAATTGTCGAGTATCGCCTCGTTGGACTCGGGGTCAACTTTCGATCGGATTTTGCCTCCAAAAAAGGGCATCATATTGCTATGCTCAAAGTACTTCGAATCGACATTGTCACCCGCGAGACTTGTGTAAGTTTGGGAAGTGTCGACGTTTTTATTAATCAAATTATTTTTCGAATATGGGTTAAAGTACTTGTCAGTATAGGCCGAAGTGCCGTCATACTTATTTACAGTCGACAACTTGGCTGTCATGTCTTTTTCATTACCCATAGGAGGGCCGTAGTTATTATCGGGCACGTCCGTGTTTGGAAGACTTCTAAAACCCTCGTTCACTGGCTTTGGTTCCCTCTTTTTCTGATTTGAGACAATGTACAGACTTCCTAATGCCACTAAAGGTATTGCTAATTCCATAATAATATATAATACGCTTACTTTTTTTCTTTCATTTCAACACTGATGACTTGAAATAGTCTTTTTCCAACATCCGCGTGTTCAAATTGTGGTGAAAAGGTTTCTCGAGTTGGTCCAAAGGATTCAAAATCGGCTGTTCCCAGCGATTCTGTTCAACCTCGCGATAAGTCCACGCGGGATGGGTTGCGCGCGACTCGTCGGTCACGTAATTCGTCTCGCCATAAGATAGAAATGAAGACGACGCAGAGACTGCATGCACCTTATGCGAGTTCACCTCGGGCAAGTCGCGATTCAAAGGACGCGTTAGTCCGCGCAAGTCGCTGTTCACGTCCATCATATTGTTGCAAAAATTCGCACCCCAATGACTAACTCTTATGTGCGGATCGGCATTGAAGGGCATACTCGCGCCTGGACCGGGAACATCCAATGCGTACCTCCCCGCAAACGTACTAATTGCATTTCTCTTCTCAATTCTGTTTGAATCATTGTTATATCGACTGCAAGCCATTATTTATATATTTGTATACTAGAAATTTACCAAACCAAAAGTTTCTTTGAAAACAGATTAAACACTTGTCTTCCAGAATTGGTTATAAGAGACAAAAAATGCCTAAACTGTGCTTAAACATGATTGTGAAAAACGAATCCAAAATTATTACTCGACTATTCGACTCGCTCATCGGGATTATCGACAGATATTGCATTTGTGACACCGGAAGCACAGACAACACCGTCGAACTTATTACTCAGTATTTTCGAGATCACAATATCCCAGGGCGCGTCATTTTCGAACCCTTCAAAAACTTCGAACATAACAGAACATTCGCACTACAAGCATGTGACAATGATCCAAACATCGAACACGTTCTTCTCATGGACGCCGACATGGTTCTCGTTAAAGGACCCCGATACGACACACAAACTTTCCAAAACAAACTGAGCGAAGCCTACGTATTTCATTTGTTCCAAGGCAACGATCGATTCTCCTACAAGAATGTCCGCATTGTCAAGACAAATTTGGGGATCAAATACTGGGGAGTTACACACGAGGTCATTAGTACACCCGAAAACACCAATTACTCGCAAATCGAGAAAGACTTTTTATTCATCGATGATATTGGCGACGGTGGCGCAAAGGGAGACAAATTCGAAAGAGACATTCGATTACTTACACAAGGTCTTGTAGAAAAGCCAAACAATGACAGATACACATTCTATTTGGCAAACAGCTACCGAGACAACGGCAATGTCGAAAAGGCAATCGAGATGTACAAGAAGCGTATCGAAATCGGCGGATGGTTTGACGAAGTCTGGCACAGTTACTACAGCATCGGGCGCTGCTACTACGGAATAAACCAAAAAGAGATGGCCATATACTACTGGATGCTCGCATACGACTACTTTCCGAAACGCCTCGAGAACATTTACGAAATCGTCCACCATTATAGAAACGAGTCCAAGCACAAACTATCGTACGAATTCTACAAAATCGCCCAAAAACAGCTCGAAGGTGTCAACAAGTCCGCGATAGACTACCTCTTTTTGCAAAATGACGTATACGATTACAAGATCGATTATGAGTACAGTATTGTCGGATACTACTACAATCCAGACAATGTCGATTTGGCTGCACTCAGTATGAAGGTCATGTGCGCGAAAAACATCGAAGACTCAATTTTGAAAAATGTGCTTTCCAACTATAAATTTTACTGCAAACCCTTAGAACTAACGACCAATTTCTTGGAAAACGAATGCGGGCCAGCTGACTCTAAAGATTTCAATATTAGTACGCCCACATTTTGTCTTCACAATGGCGCCATGGTTATTAATCGAAGACACGTCAACTACTACATCGACGATGCGGGTAAATACATCAATCGAGAACACATTGTAACCAAGAACAAAATATCGTTTATGGGCAACATATTTGAACTTGAGTACGATCGAGAAATTGACGCTATGTACGTGGGACTTGAAGACATCCGGCTTTTCGAACACGCTGGCGAAACCCATTTCACGGCGAATCGTGGCATTAGCGACGGGACCATGCGCGTCGAGTATGGAACTATTGACTTTGAAAGCAAAATCGCAAAATCATCTTTCCTGACAAAAACCGACGGATGTTCAAAAATCGAAAAGAACTGGGTCCTTTATGCAGGCGACGACGACCGACTTCGTGTAGTATA
>Ga0247722_10001818_pt1 | contig 11458 bp, 9 predicted proteins | sample MSEWelMarce3H_FC_FD_189094 | JGI IMG/M metagenome (GOLD analysis project Ga0247722, IMG submission 189094) | Subsurface sediment microbial communities from gas well in West Virginia, United States - MSEEL Well Study Marcellus 3H_FC | ecosystem: Environmental > Terrestrial > Deep subsurface >... | reverse complement strand
TTACCAAATAGTACTTGTACTATGCCACCACATTTTATCTCCTTTTTGAATATTATATAAACTTCTAAATACTTCTAAACGAGACAATGGAATATTTGTTCTATATTTGTCTAAAGGATGTGGATTAACTTTAAGTTGTGACGCGATGGCTTTTTTATTGATAAACTGTTTTTGTGAAATGGCATAATACGTATAAAACGCGTGAAATGACGCCGCGCGAATCGGAATAACATCGTCGTTTTTACTTTGAAAATCTCTTAAATATTCTTCGCAAATAGCAATCCCAGAAATATCTGCCATATCTTCACCTACACCTATTTCCGCATCAAATTTAATTCCGTCTTGTGCTGCAAAATATTCGTATTGTTTTACAATATCTTTAATTATATTCTTAAATTTCTTCTTATCTTCGGGTGTCCACCAATCGTGTAAATTTCCGTGCCAATCATATTTGCTTCCAGTATTATCTAATGAATGCGACATTTCATGACCTAACGTATCCCCCAATAATGCTAAATTATATTCAATGCCTCGTTGATCTAAATCGACAAACGGTTTTTGTAAATAGGCCAATGGAATATAAATGGAATTTTCTACGGGAGTGTAAAATGCGTTTACTATATAGCACTGTTTACCAATCAATTTAAAATTATTCCAGTCTATTACAGGTATATTGATGACCGCTTTATCTGTTAACTCTATATACGCATTCATTTTCCATGTTGCAATTTTCAACAAATTTCCCCATGCATCATTGTCGTCATAATCTAAAAAGGGGTCAGGGCGTAAATCATTTGGATGTCCAACTATAAATTTTAAATGTTCTAGTTTTTGCAATGCATACTTTTTAGTAGGAGCTGACAACCATGTATTTTGTCCAATTATTCGCTTAAATATTGTCAACAAATCCGTACCAAGTGATTCTGCGAATGCTTGTGTGCGCGTATCTCTATAATTGTCTACATATTGATTTGTTAAAAAGGTATTAAATGTAACTGAAAGACCGAAAATTGGATATATATCTAATGGAAATGGGAGAGGTTGGCCGTTGATAAATTTTCCGTGGAAATTGTAGTAAAGGTGAATTAAATTTTTATCAAATCTAATAATTTGGCGTAAATAAATATAATGCCAATAACTTGCCCATTTTTCCGATTTCCAATTATCCACAAGTAGTTTAGATACACATTTCAAGTAATTCAAACTTTCGCAAATGAAAAATTCAGGGACCTTGTTGTATCCCAGCAATCTTGAAAACGCGGGAAAATCGAACCCATATTTTTCTAAAGCTTCATCCGATTTAACTACATTATAATAATTTGGCGAATCATTTTTTACTTTATCACATCCCATTGCAGTCAACAAATCCAGTTCAACATCAAATACATCCTGAGGTTTTAATCCGTGTCCTGCACCGTAACAACTATCAAATAATTTAGTTAACATTTTAAAATATTCGCGCTTGACATTATTTTTATACGCAATGTATTTTTTACTTTGGCCGTAATCCCCTAAATATAGAAGATAATCATATAACGATAATTCGGGCATGCATATATAACTGCGGAAAATTTTCGAGTTTTTCTCATCTGGCTGCACTTTCCAGTGAATTGGACATCCCCATGAAACAATCATATTTTTATTTATGGATGCTAATAATTCAAGCAATTCATCGTTTTTACGGTACAACTCGAAATTTTTGGGGGTTGTTAAAATATGGTGTTTTGCTGATGCGGGGGAGAGGGTCAAAAACGATTTATATACATTATTCAATTGTTTAGATTGATTTGTATCATGTTCTTTGATATATTTTTTAACTAAATCCATAACTTGGTGATATACCTTATCTTGCATAATACGGAAATTGTCCACTTCGACATAATACGTTGCTTTATTTTTTGAACGGGTACTTCCCAATGTTTTATCTCGCAACCACGTATAATTAATATATGTATAAAAATCATTGCGGGGGGTTATGGATGATGGAACATATCTTTTATGCAACATTTTAATTAAATCTCGCTCAATCTCCTGTTTATTTTTTTTCAATAATTCTGGATGGACTTTCTGAAAATTGGCTTCAAAACTTTGGTATGGATGTTTGCTACATATAACATCGGTAATTGGTTCAAAATGTTTGAGGGTGAAATCGTTTAATCCTTTATTCGACAATTTGTCTCGTTTGGTTTTATTATTATGATTGCGTCCGTGTTTTCTAGTATGAGAGTGACTCATTATTGTTACTCGTTATATTATACTATCATAATAATTTAGTTGATTAGTTAAATTTATTTTCCAATTTACTTAATAATTCATCGGTGTATACTAAACTACCTTGGGGTTTATATGAAGAAATGGAATTGAACTTTTTAGAGGGCGCGGGTTTAGTTGATGCCGCTGGTTTTGTATCGTTTAATTTAAACATTCCTGTTTCTAAACTTTCTTGGGCAGCCGGTTCATCTTCAACCCTATTTCCATATTCATCTACCACAATTCCGGTTTTCTTTTTTAATTCGGTACGTACATATGACGGTACCCAATGTTGCCATGAAATAAAAAGGGTGTTTGGATGAATATATCTTACATTGAAACCATTATCCTTTATTTTATCTAATAAATAAGAAATACACTGCGCATTATCGTATTTAGGTACACCAATCATTACTTCTGGAACTACAAACCAACAAAATTGTTCATCTATTTTTTGTCTGGCTGTTGTTTTAATGCGTACATGAATGCGATTCAATATCTTGTTGTAGAGCGTTAATTTATTTAAATCGTATTGTTTCTTTTTTTCATATAAATCGTCGATATTGAGTTTTTCGGAAAAATCGGATATGTTTTCCAAGGTAAATATATTTGCCATATCTTTACACCACTAACAGAAAAAAATATTTTGGGTTATCCTATTTGTTTTGTTCTATATCTAGTTGGGGTAGGGTTGGTGTTTGCGGTGGAGGTGGCGGTGGTATATTGATATATTGTAACGATATGCGTATAATCTCGTCTACTATATCTTCTACGGTTTCAGGGTCTTTCATAAATAGGGTTATCCGGTTTCTGGGCGGTTTGTTCAATTGTTTAAATAACAATGAAACTACTGTTACTAGGAATGCAATACCAATGACAATTCCCGCAATTGTTTCGGCTCGCATACCTCCTGATTCAATCCGAGATAATGTGGTAGGACTATATGTAGGTGGGGGTGTATCTATTAATACAGTTACTCTGGTTACTGTTGCAGTGGATACAGCGTTTACTACTCCTAATAATTGACATGCTGATACTAATTGCGTGGTAAATGTCCCGTCTGAAGCAGCTGCAGATAATTGTTGATTTATTGTGGGGTATAACGTGTTGGTTGATACTGTAATGGATAATACACTTGTGGCTGAATACATGGTTAATAATCGGACTGCTGTTGCTTCTGCAAATGACGCAGTTGCTATTGACGTAGTTGCTAATGACGAAATAAAGGTGGTCTCTTGATATTTACAGGTGTCCACATTTACGTTTATTATATTGGTTGTCGCGGTGCAAATGGCGAGTTTCGTTTGATTGTCGTATGGACTGTTACTTGTTAATCGTAAAATAATAAATATGCTTAATACCGTAGGTGATATTAGTTGTATAGGGGGCGAGGTGGGTGTATGTGTTGGTTGAATGGAGGATGGTATAGAGGATGGTATAGAGGATGGTATAAAAGATGGATTATGGATTGGTATAGGTGATGGATGATGAATTGAGATTATATTCGACCAACTAAAATGATATGAATACATTGATGGGTTAATTTCGGATTGTATCGATGAACTAAAATGATATGAAGGTTCGCGGGTAGACTGTTTCATCGAACTAAAATGATATGATGGATCAACTGCATAATATCCAGATACTACTTCGTCTCTAATAATACAATTATTATTTCTATCAATATAAAATTGGACATTATGATACGGTTCTATAAATATTTTGTTACATAATAATATTCCAACATCATGTTCCCTATCATTCAATAATTCCCCGTCTATTTTAATTGAATAGATGATATTTGGATATAAACAAACAGACCCCTCTTGTATGGGGGTATCTGTAATATACTTGGTCAGAACCGCACGATTATATTGTATATCGTGTATTGTATACCTATATGTGTAGGTTGTTGATATAGATACAGTAGTCAGTGGAATACCGATACATAGCGATGATACGCGTACCGATGCAAATAAAAACACTAAAATTAATAAATCGAACATTATGATTAGGTGTATAATAATATCTAAATAAAAAACAAATTAAATGATTTATTGGTATATCAAATAAACCTAGTGATAATGACAATTAAATATTTGGTTATTTCGGGAGGAGGGCCTAATAGTATAAAAGCACTAGGCGCACTTCAAAAATTAGACGATGTTGAATTTTGGAATATAGATAACATTGAAAAAATATACGGTACATCAGCCGGAGCGCTCGTATCTGTATTAATATCAATGAAATTTGAATTATCCGTTATAGCAGATTATATTATAAAACGTCCATGGCATACAACATATCAATTTAGCATAAACCAAGTATTCGAATCCTTTTCAAAAAAAGGGCTGTATGATGCCGACGTATTTGAAACCTTTTTTAAACCATTTTTCGTGTCCAGGGATCTCAATGTATCCGAGATGACATTGTCCAAATTTTATGAGTATACGAAAATAGAATTGCATTTTTATTCACTTGAAATAAATAGTTTTATTGTAGAAGATATATCTTATCTTACACATCCCGATTTATTATTATTAACGGCTATACATATGACATGTGCATTACCAATGATTATAACACCGGTATGTATTGAAGATAAATGTTTTGTGGATGGTGGAGTAGTATGCAATTATCCATTGAATTATTGTTTGAATATTCCAGAATGTAAGGTAGATGAAATATTGGGGTTTAGGAATGAGTATACTACAGACATAACAAATAATATTGTAAATGGGGAATCTAATGTCATGGATTATATGGTTAATTTCATTAATAAATTAATACATAATGTAGATACTGAATGTAAACAAGTTAGTATACCAAACGAAATCAAATATAAAACTGAACATATAAGTATTTCTTATATTAAATCGGCATTATCATCTAGCGATGTTCGACGGGCCATGTTGGATGATGGGAGATTGTCGGCAGAACTTTTTTTGGAAAAATGTCGGGATGATGCGGTTTAATTTGATGCGGCCTGTGATTCTATTGTTGTTGTATTTTGCGGTTTCATATATTGGTCTTGCATACTCAATCCATCTAAATAATTGTTTCCTGTCATGAACGGATTTTTACCTGTTTGTGAAATCAATTCCCGTTCCGATATTTTATTATAAGTATCCTCCCGTTTATTTATTCCGGGAATAAAGACCGGTTCATCAATCGACCAAACATCGGTTTCAGATAATAACGATTGGTTATACGCTTGTTCTGAACTATTTATTTGTGCCGGGGGTTGTTGAGGCGGCTGTTGTTGGCGTGGACTTTTTATGCATTTATCTCCATTACTCCAGGTCCAATTTATTGTTTTATTTCTATCCATATGTGTAATATTATGATATTTATTTTGATGTCATGATAACGAACAAATTATACAGATTTAATAATAGACAACTGTTTTGTAAATAAAAATGCGGTGGACGATGTGCGTCGTCTTCGCAAATTGCAAGATAAACATGAAATTATAACATTAGATTGAGTGTGTCCTATATCATTATCCACTCTGTCTAATGTCCATTGTTTTCCATCTCTCACGTTTTCATATAATAAAAGAATATCTTGTTTGCAATAATAGCATGTTCCAGAACAATCGTATAATTTCTTAACAACCTCGGTTGGCCGAATAAAATGCGATTCATTGTACCGATTCTTCTCGAGATCCTGTTGGCGATAACCTGATAATTTGTGGTCAATTTGATTCTTGGTATATTTTATAACGTCTGTTTGTGTTGTCGTGCTGTATATATCGGTTATTAATGTGAATTGTTTATCAATATCAAACCAATGTGTCGGACAATCCTCGGTTTCTTTCCTTTTTTTAACTATTGTTGGTTCTTTTTTTAATTTTTTTATTTGATATCGATTATGTGTGCCTGTGATATGTATGCCTTTATTGTCCGGGTCCATTATAATAATAACAATATAATAATAACAATGAAAATGAGTTAAACTTATAATTATATAATATGTATATAATACAAATAAATATAAAGATAAAATAATTTACAATGGAACAAATACAAGTTGCTACTACTAATGAGGAATGTATTGAATTAAAGAATATAAAATATAAAACCAAGATGATGGGGTCTAAGACAATGATGAATACGAAAGAATTCAAATCAGAATCAGATTTGGTGAATTTGGAAAAGTTTTTGGAGGATAATAAACTGAATGAACAGCACGATTCATGGAGTAAATTGGATAATACCGTAAAAACTAAAAAATTGTTATCATATGCGGAAATGTATGCATCTTCGAAAGAACTGGATGCGAATGAACATCAGTTATTAATCACGTTTTTAAAAGAATGTCTTGATAGGAAACGATTGCATCGTGTTAAAGATGTAGATTATGATAAAGAAACCGGCAAAATTAACGATATTCCGGCATTAATGTATACAAAACCGACAAAACATTTTACCTTGAAAAATTTGGAAAAACGGGTTTCCACCTTAAAAAGTTTACCCCCTAAAAAAACGAAGAACGTGACACCGACTAAACGTACTAAGAGTCCGGTTATATAAACAATATAATGAATAGATATAAATATATATTTATATATTATATAAATGGATGAGGATGAAGATGTATTAGAAACATGTATGCATTTAATTGATGAATTGTTAATTATTTCGCCAGAACTCATAACTGACCCACAATTTTATGAACATGTATATGATAATATAAATCTTATATTTGGTTTTGGGGATGATGAGGATGGTGATGATATAGAAGAAATAATTGAATATGCCATTGAATTATTTCATTGCCATTTTATTCCGCCCCGATCATATTCATATACATATATTATTGACAAAACTCCGGAACAGCGTGTCGTTATTTTAAACCAATTGGAAAAATTGAAAAACAGTCCGCAACCAACTCAACGGACTGCTGAATGGTATCATTTTCGTCATAATTTAATTACTGCGAGTAATGCATATAAAGCATTTGAAAGTCAGAGTACTCAAAACCAGCTTATTTATGAAAAATGTTTACCCATTGTATTGGATGCGCCGCCTACTACAAAACCGGTGAATGTAGATACTGCTACTCATTGGGGGCAAAAATTTGAACCGGTATCTGTAATGTATTATGAATATATATATCAAACTAAGGTGTCTGATTTTGGATGTATTCAACATTCATCCTGTTCATTTTTGGGAGCAAGTCCAGATGGTATTATGAGTGATCCGAATCTTCCTCGATTTGGTAGAATGTTGGAAATTAAAAATATAGTGAACCGGGATATTGATGGAATTCCTAAAAAAGAATACTGGATTCAAATGCAGTTGCAAATGGAAACGTGTGATTTAGATGAATGTGATTTTTTGGAAACGCGATTTGTTGAATACGAGTTTTCAAAAGATTATTATGAAGATATAGATGGAATTGAATCGGGTAATATGAAAGGAATTATTATGTATTTTTCTACTGATGATGGCAAACCGGTATATATTTATAAACCATTGACTTGTTACAATGATTCTCTCTGGGAAACGGATACGATGGAAAAATATTCGTCGTTGACGTGGATTCGTAATATATACTGGAAATTGGCCGAAGTAAGTTGTGTTCTTGTTATGAGAAATAGGAGATGGTTTCGTGATAATTTAGAAACTCTGTCCAATATATGGACAACTATTTTAAAGGAGAGGGTAGATGGATATAGTCATCGTGCGCCTAATAAACGGGTTAAGGCTGTAGTTAATACATCTGAATCCGAAGGGGGATATTTGGGGTAATTAAGTAATTATATTACGAGTCCACTGTATCACTAATGGCTCACTCTGACCGTTGGAATTTACCGCCACTATATATATTGTTGTCGGACCAACATTAGAAGCATTATAAGACGCGGGAGTTGTAGATTCACTATTACCGTTATATTTTACATAATATCCTATAATTGGAGATCCATTATCATTCGGCACGTTCCATGTAATAACGCCAGTTGCATTATTAATTTGATCTAATGTTGGTGCATTCGGAACAGCTGGGTTTATTGAATATTCTGGTGTTGTGAGGGTTGATGTAGCATTTTGATTATTTGTCGCTGTTATGCAAACGTTAAAGTTATAGTTTGGTATATTTTCAATAGTACCTGTTGTATTTGATGAATTTGTATTGTATGTAGATATTGTTGCGCCTTGTGAATTACGTACTATTATCGTATAATTTGTAATACTTGTAGCTTCAATAATTCCATTAATACTACCTAATTCTTCCGGTTGGCTCCAAGATAAGTTGCAACTAGTACCAATAACTAGTGATGATAAAATAATTGGGACTGATGGAAAAATTAAAAATGCTTCAATTGTTTCAATTGCAGAGGTAGCGCCTTGATTATTTGTTGCTGATACCGAAAATGTATATGTTGCTGAATTGATAATTGATATTCCGGTAAATGAATATGATAAGTTGGATGTAGGAAACGATAATGTTGGAACACCGTTTAATGATGAGGTTATGTTATAATTTACAATACTGGCGGCTTCAACATTATTACCAATACTTCCAAGTGACGATGGTAAACCCCAGGTTAATGTCAGACTTCCGTTACTGGGGTTATAATTAGTATAACTTAATCCGGTTGGAGGGGATGGCGGGACCGCAACTACTAATTGGTATTGCGTTCCCCCTATTGTGACACTCCATACTCCATTCTCAACTGTTCCCATATCTGCTATTCCGGCATTGCCTTGTGGTCCAGTAGCACCAGTGGCCCCATCTGTGCCATCATTGCCTTGCGGACCAGTAGCACCCGTAGCCCCATCTGAACCATCATTGCCTTGTGGTCCAGTAGCACCCGTAGCTCCATCTGCACCATCATTGCCTTGCGGACCAGCAGCACCCGTAGCTCCATCTGCACCATCATTGCCTTGTGGTCCAGTAGCCCCCTGATTACCTTGCAGCCCTTGTGGTCCCAACGATTCAGAACTTAATAAGGGTGATGAAAACGGTGTTCTTGATGTATAAATACCACCAAGATTAATAACTGCCGTTTGGTATTGTCCAGATGCAGATATTGATACTGAAACCCACGGTTGATATGTTGGCGCGGTGTTAGTAGACAACCATGAATTACCGTAATCTGATGATGTATAAATACCTCCCTCATAAACAACAGCAGTTTGATATTGTCCAGATGCAGATATTGATATTGAAGACCAATGAGCCGGTGTCGAGCTCTCGCCAAAACCAGAATATGTGATGATATTTTGAGGTGCATTATTATTAATTGCCCATGAATTACCGTAATCTGATGATGTATAAATACCTCCTCCATTACCAACCGAGGTTTGATATTGGCCAGATGCAGATATTGATACTGAAGTCCACCCTTTATCTGTTGGTGCAGTGTTATTAATTGCCCACGAATTACCGTAATCTAATGATGTATAAATACCTCCCTCATAAATAACCGCGGTTTGATATTGACCAGATGCGGATATTGATACTGAATTCCATTCTTGATTTGTTGGTGCATTGTTAGTATTTGACCATGAATTACCGTAATCTGTTGATGTATAAATTCTACCAGAATAAATAACAGCAGTTTGATATTGCCCAGATGCAGATATTGATATTGAAGACCAATGAACAGGTGTAAATATCTCGTTAAAACCAGAAAATGTCATGATATTTTGAGGTGCATTATTATTAATTGCCCATGAATTACCGTAATCTGATGATGTATAAATACCTCCTCCATTAACAACCGAGGTTTGATATTGTCCAGATGCAGATATTGATACTGATTTCCACGGATTATTTGTTGGTGCAGTGTTATTAATTGCCCATGAATTACCGTAATCTGATGATGTAAAAATACCCCCAGGATTATTAACCGCTGTTTGATATTGCCCAGATGCAGATATCGATACCGATTGTAATGCTCCCGCTATTACTGGATTAGTAGGTGACCATGTAGTGCCAAACAGCGTTGAATCAATTGAAAATTCTGTTGCCGATAATTGAACGGATCCATCTGGATAAGTTACTGAACCGCCTACTAACAAATTATTGTATACGCCAATATCAGTTGAAGAATATACCCCGTTATTTCCTATCTGAGATACTGAATTTGTATCTGGTTGAGTGAGGGTCCATCCGACAGATGCGCCATCATTGCCTTGACTGCCTTGGGGTCCCTGAGACCCATCATTACCTTGACTGCCTTGAGGTCCCGGCGACCCAGCATTACCTTGACTGCCTTGGGGTCCCGGCGACCCAGCATTACCTTGACTGCCTTGGGGTCCCTGAGACCCCGAACCACCAAACACATTACTGCTAATACTATTAATTTGATTAGTAACATAACTCTCTGTTGCGATTGCCTGACCCCCAGATATAGTGATAGTACCATCTACTTCAATACTTCCAGGAACATATACCGTCTCTGCACTTGTTCCCATAACAATTTGATTATCCATCGTGGGTCTAGCGCCATACCCCAACGCAGTGGTATTACTTAAATCTCCTTGCGGTCCTGCTAAATACCCAATTGCCGTATTATTAGAGCTATTTCCGGATACACCAAATAAAGCCTGAACTCCTACAGCAGTATTGAAATTTCCCGTTGTATTGAATTCTAGTGCATTTGTACCACACGCGACATTTGATTTACCTGTAGTGTTTCCACACAATGATGCCGTACCTAAAGCCAAATTATAATCCCCTTCATTTTTCAATAACGCGTTTATTCCTACCGCAACATTATTTTGACCTGTCGTGGTTTTTCCCAACGCGTATGCTCCAACTGCCGTGTTATTAACACATTCACTAGTTACGTGAGATTGGGATAATGCCGATATACCAAGCTTAGTATTCATTATATATTTATACATATATAATAAATTATGCAAATTAAAATGCTTGTAACTCTGGTCCGGCTTGTTGTCCCATGAACAAATTTTCATCGGTCGTGTAATAATTGACTCGTGTACTTGTACCGGTTATTAATGGGGCAGGTGGTAGCGGCTTAGAAATATTTGATTCTAATTGGTTGTCCTTATACAAAGCCCCGCAAAACTCTGAGCGAATACATGTCCCGTCGTCGGGATTACGACGATATTTTAGATTATTTGTCACTTGAGCATATGATCCTACTTGAAAAATAGGAAAATGCCACCAAATATCACTGTTGTTATTATTACTTACCGTTTTTCTGCCAGTGAACGGATATTGTTTGCTT
>Ga0247722_10001817_pt1 | contig 11462 bp, 7 predicted proteins | sample MSEWelMarce3H_FC_FD_189094 | JGI IMG/M metagenome (GOLD analysis project Ga0247722, IMG submission 189094) | Subsurface sediment microbial communities from gas well in West Virginia, United States - MSEEL Well Study Marcellus 3H_FC | ecosystem: Environmental > Terrestrial > Deep subsurface >... | reverse complement strand
CATGCTCATCAAAGAAAGAAAAAGCATGGCCTGGGTGGTCGATGAATTTGGGGGGACGTCTGGCATCATTACGATGGAAGACCTGCTCGAAGAATTGTTTGGTGAGATCAAAGATGAATACGATACGGAAGAGCTCATGGAACGCGAAGTGGGCGAAAATGAATACGAATTTTCGGGCCGTCTCGAGATTGAACCCCTGAACGAAAAATACAATCTTGAATTGGAGATGAACCTATCAGAAACCGTTTCCGGATATATTATCCACCACAATGAATCCATCCCCAAGTTAAAAGAGAAGATCATTATCGGTAAATTTGAATTTGAGATACTGGAGGTGACAGATACCAGGATCGAGCTTGTTAAAATGAAAAAAGCCCTTTAAACAAAGTGACCAATATCATCATATTGTCTTCCGTCAATGCAGCGCTGATCGGGCACCTGCATCCCTTGTTGGTGCACCTTCCCATCGGCATCTTTGCATTTGCATTCATCATCAGCTTGTTTGGGGCCGAAAAAAGAGCTACGCTCGCACCTGCCCTGTCTGCCGCAATGCTATCGGGTGCTATAGCCTCATTGTTGGCTTGTATTGCGGGCTACCTGCTTGCACAATCAGGGGAATATGAGGCAGAACTGGTATTAAAGCACCAATGGACGGGCATCACAACCTGTATCCTGGGCTTTCTGGCCTATTTTATTGTGCCATACCGTCGTCCGTTGGTATGGGCTACTGCCGTGGTCATGCTTGTGGCCGGTCATTTGGGAGGAACCATTACACATGGGGAAGATTATTTTTTTGCTGCGGGTACAATGGAAACAACAACAGAAGAGACGCCATTGGATACCGTCCTGCAAGCAATTGAAGGCGCTGCAAAAAAAGACAGTTCAACCAAAAGCCCTCTTGTACAACGCGAGATATCCCTTTACGAAGACCAGGTAGTGCCCATCCTCCAAAACAAATGCTATACCTGCCATTCAAAAATCAAGAAGAAGGGAGGGTTGAGGCTTGACTCCGAGAAATTCATCAAAATGGGTGGCAAGAATGGCGCTGTGCTGACTGCCGGAGACCCCGACAACAGCAAGCTCTATACACACATGATCCTGCCCCTGGAGGATGAGGACCACATGCCACCCAAGGGGAAAAAACAATTGACCGCTGGAGAGATTTCCACCATTCACCGTTGGGTAAAAATGGGGAATCCCTTTGAGAAAACAACAGTTGAAACAAAAGCAACCACTGATACTGAACCGAAAAAAACTCTGCAAGCAAACGAAGTTCCATCAATGAAGATCAGCCCTGCAGTTGCGCCTGCAATTTCCGTCCCTGATGAACAAAACACGTTGGAGACTGCCAAGACATACAACCCTGCAAATCAAATTGCACTAGAAGCCGTTAAAAAAATGAATGTGGTAATCACACCGATTCAAACAGGATCCAATGGGCTCTCGTTGAATTTTGTGAACATCAAAAATTTCAACGGAAATATGTTGGATGATATTGCAGTATTGAAAAACCAGGTGGTGCAGTTGAAGTTGACCAACCAGCAGGTAACAGACCAGGACCTCCAAAAAATAAAACCGTTCAAGCAGCTTCTCCAACTTCAGTTGGAGAAAAGCAAGATTACAGATGAGGGATTGGAGCACCTTAGGTCGCTGACTTCATTAGAGCAACTTAACCTCTATGGTACAGGGATTACTGACAAGGGCTTGGAAGTACTCGCATCCTGTAAGCAATTGAAAAGCCTGTATTTGTGGAAAACGAATGTAACGGAGGAGGGAATTGCAAAACTGAAAAAAGCATTGCCAAAACTGAATATCGAGGCAGGTGGATTTGAATTCAAGAAGCCCGATTCGATCAAAAGGCAAACGCCTTCTTGAACACGCTTTATTGAAAGGGTTCCATGATAAACGCATGGAAATTGAACTGTTTTAACATTTTAAAAAATACCAGCTTGATGCTCAAATATATCATTCCATTGATCCCGAGCCTGTTCATCCTCGCACCCGAGAAGAATGAACTGCCAACGCTGCCCGCAGATGTGGCCGCTGAATACCGGAAGATCAAAACACCTTTGGACTACAATCAACACGTGAAGCCCATCCTGTCTGACAAATGCTTCGCCTGTCATGGTCCGGACAAGGCGAAACAAAAAGCAGGTTTACGCCTTGATCATGCCAATGCCGCCTATGCAATGCTCCCTGAAAGTCCAGGCAAGGTAGCAATAGCACCGGGCAAGCTCAATAAAAGTGAAGTTTTTCACCGGATCATCTCTTCCGATCCCGAGTACAAAATGCCAACACCAGCTTCGCACCTGGATCTCTCTGCCCGTGATAAGGCTTACCTGATCAAATGGATCGAAGAAGGCGCTGTATACCAGCCCCATTGGGCATTTGTGAAGCCCGTTAAAAAATCAATTCCTGCAATTCCTGCATCGTTGAATGGGATCAATCCCATCGACAATTTTGTTTTTTCAACCCTGCTCCAAAACAACCTGCAGCCATCAAAACCGGCTTCAAAGGAGTTGCTGCTGCGCAGGGTTTCTTTGGACATTACCGGCTTGCCCCCAACGCTGGAGGAGATCAACCAATTCGTGCAAGACAGTTCAGACAATGCCTATGAAAAGCAGGTGGACCGGCTCTTGAAATCCAGGCATTTCGGAGAGCGGATGGCTGCCGAATGGCTTGACCTTGCCCGCTTTGCAGACACCCACGGCTATACGGTTGACAGGCAACGTGACATGTCGCCCTACCGCGACTGGGTCATCAATGCCTTCAACATCAACATGCCCTACAATACCTTTATCCACCAGCAATTGGCGGGGGACCTGATGCCCAATCCCACGCGCGACATGCTGGTTGCCACTGCTTTCAACAGGAATCACCAACAGAACATGGAAGGCGGCATTGTTGAGCTGGAGTACCAGACAGAATATGTGATGGACCGCACCAATACCATGGGAGATGCCTTCATGGCGCTTTCCGTTGGATGTGCCCGCTGCCATGACCACAAGTACGATCCTGTTTCGCAAAAGAATTACTACGAGATGTTCAGCTTCTTCAACAATGTGGCAGAAGCGGGACAAATCGCCTGGAACGATGACCTTCCAACACCCACACTGTTGTTGCCCACCGAACAGCAAGAGCAGATCATCGATGCCTTGAAAGGAAAGATCAGCAGTGCAGAAAGCAAAACAGCAACGCTGCAACGCAGTGCAGTGGATGAATCCAAGGCATGGATCAACAATGAATCCTACCGTTCGCTTGCATCATCCGCCATTCCCCAAAAAGGATTGACCGCGTTTTTTGAATTGGATGGCAACCTCAACAACAAATTGGATACTGCTCAAAAAGGAGCCATGAAACACGAGGCCGGATCCGGAGGCGATTTACCGGTTTTTGCATCCGGGCGAGGAGCTCAAGTCATTTCCCTCAATGGCGATGTGTACCTGGACCTGAGTCCTGCCGGAGTTTTCAACAAATCAGAGCCCTTCTCCATTGGCATCTGGGTTTGGGTACCCAAGGACATGAAAGAAGGCGTGATCTTCCACAAGAACGAGGGAGAGCGTCTGTACAATTTCAAGGGATACCATGTCTACCTCAAAGACAACAGGTTTGAAATCCTGATGGCCCATACGGCACCATCCAATGCCATCATCAAACTATCTGAAACGGAAGTACCGCGCGAAAAATGGATACAACTGAGCCTTACCTATGATGGCTCATCAACTGCTGCAGGATTCAATCTCTGCCAAAACGGGGATCAACTGCCCATGACCATTGTCAAGGATAAATTATACAAGGACATCCTTTTCAACAGGAAAAAAGAACCTGGCTTGCAAATTGGCGGATGGTGGCGTGGCGTGGGTTTCAAGGGAGGAAGAGTGGATGATATTGCAGTCTATAACAGGTTGCTTACCCCTTTTGAACTCGGCGTGTTGGCCAATAAAAACAGCTGGTCCATGTTGGCAGAAAAACCTGCAGCACAGCTTTCAGAAAAGGACAGGGAAATATTGACCAATTACTATGTGAATGCAGTAGACCCATCAGTGGAAACTTCGCGCATCGAATTGAAAAAACTGCGCACAGCGCTCAGCGATTCAACGGCAAAAATCAAGCAGATCATGGTGATGGAGGAAATGGCAACACCCAAAAAAACAACCATTCTCAACCGGGGACAATATGACCAAAAAGGATTGCAGGTCTATCCCAATACGCCAGCGGAAGTATTGCCTTTTACAGCTTCTTTTCCAAAAAACAGGCTTGGTCTTGCCCAATGGCTGACACATGATGATCATCCACTCACTTCAAGGGTTGCGGTGAACAGGCTATGGCAGCAGTTCTTCGGCGTTGGCATTGTTAAAACGAGTGAAGATTTTGGCAACCAGGGCGATCTGCCCAGTCATCCTGCACTGCTCGATTGGCTGGCCGTTGAATTCCGCAGTTCGGGCTGGGACCTGAAAAAAATAATCAAGTTGATGGTCATGTCGGCCACGTACCAACAAGATGCTTATGCCTCGCCTGCACTCAGGGAACTTGACCCGGAGAACAGGCTGCTGGCCAGGGGGCCTGCCAACAGGCTTACGGCAGAGATGATGCGCGACAATGTACTTATGGCAAGCGGACTCATCAATAAAAAAATTGGTGGACCGAGCGTCAGGCCCTATCAACCGGCAGGATTGTGGGAGATCAACAGCATCAGCTATGTGGCAGACAGCACAGATGCAGTCTACAGAAGAAGCCTGTACATCTTTGCCAAGCGGACGGTCCCGAATCCTACCATGGCAACATTTGATGCATCGGAGAGAAGCAGTTGTTTGTCCCGGAGACAGAAAACAAATACGCCCTTGCAATCACTGGTCCTGTTGAATGACCCCACATATATCGAAGCATCCAAAGTATTGGGCGAGGCAATGAGCAAGGAAAAGGACCAGGATAAAGCCATCACCACAACATACCAAAAGCTGACAGGAAGACGGCCAACCAACAAGGAGCTGGAAGTCCTGAAAGCACTGCACCAACAATCGGTGGAGAAATTCAGGATGCATCCTGACAAGACAAAAGGTTGGCTGTCTGCAGGCCTGTACAAAATCAATGCCAATGCAGACAAGAGCCTGGTGGCGGCAAATGCAGTTGTGGCCAGCACCATCATGAATTCAGACGCGACAATAACAAAAAGATAAAGCCATGGGACATCATCATGCTGAAAAACGACTGGACGCAGAAGACCTTAAGGGACTTTATCAGAACATCGACCGCAGGAATTTTCTGAACAAGACCGCCATGGGCATGGGCGCTGTTGCGCTTCAGCAACTCATTGCGCCCTTTGGTGCGTCCGGGGCCACGCTGGAGGAACAGGTCATGGCATCATTGCCCACCATTGCCCCAAAAGCAAAAAGGGTCGTCTTTCTTTGCTGGCGGACCATCGCAATTTGAAACATTCGATTATAAACCCAAGTTGCGCGATTTATTCGGTAGCGAGTTGCCGGATTCCATCAGAAAAGGACAACGGCTGACCGGAATGAGTGCCAACCAGTCTTCCCTTCCGGTTGTTCCCTCCTATTATGATTTCAAACAACATGGAAAAAGCGGAACCTGGGTAAGCGAGCTCCTGCCTTATACCGCTCAGGTGGTGGATGAACTTTGCCTCATCAAATCGATGTACACAGAGCAGATCAACCATGACCCGGCCATCACCTTTTTCCAGACTGGACACCAACTTCCGGGAAGACCTTCCATCGGATCATGGCTCAGTTATGGCCTGGGCTCGGAAAACAAGAACCTGCCTGCATTCATCGTACTGATATCAAAAAACGCATCAAAAGACCAGCCGTTGTATGCCAGGCTCTGGGGCAATGGATTTCTTCCTTCTGAACACCAGGGTGTCCAGTTCAGGGCCGGCAAGGACCCGGTACTGTTCCTGAAGGATCCTGAGGGCTATGACGGGGCCGACAGGAAAGAAATGCTCGGTTACCTTCAACAGCTGAATGAGGTGCAGAATGAGCCCTGGAGTGACCCAGAAGTCAATGCCAGGATCACCCAATATGAAATGGCCTACAGGATGCAGACTTCTGTGCCCGAAGTGATGGATACTTCTGACGAAAGCAAAGAGGTATTTGACCTTTATGGCCCAGACAGCCGTGAAAATGGCAGCTATGCCGCGAATTGCATTTTGGCAAGGAAGCTGCTGGAAAAAGATGTTCGTTTTGTGCAGCTCTATCACCAGGGCTGGGACAACCATGGAAATTTACCACAAAATATTCGCCACCAATGCTCGCAAATTGACCAACCGACAGCAGCACTGATCACCGACCTTAAACGGAGGGGAATGTTGGATGATACCTTGGTGATCTGGGGAGGAGAATTTGGCAGAACAGTATACTCACAAGGCAAATTGTCAAAGGATGGATATGGGCGCGATCATCACCCACGGTGTTTCAGCATGTGGATGGCTGGCGCGGGCGTAAAAGCTGGCCATAGCCATGGACTGACCGATGATTTCAGCTACAACATCATCAAGGATCCTGTGCATGTGCATGACATGCAGGCCACCATGCTGCACCTGATGGGCATTGATCATGAGCAGTTGGTCTACAAGTTCCAGGGACGCCGGTTCAGGCTTACGGATGTACATGGGAATGTGATCAAACCAATTTTAGGGTAGGCGTTGGTCCTACCGTTGTTCAGATTCCTTTGACCTGCTATCCAACGTTCTGAATGCATCTTTGTCAGGCTTAACGCCTTGCTTTTTTTTGAATATACTTAAGGGATTCAGTCGCAGAGAGAAATATATCCGTGCATTTTGTGAATTATTTTTCCGGGAAAATATTGCTGCCCTATCAACACCAAGCAATATTGAGCCGAGTTTAAGTGCTGCTCCAACGCGTTTTTCTCCGCTTCCATGGATTGAAAAAGGAACATAAATTCCAAGGTGTCCATTTTCAAGCCTCGGTGTTATTGAATAAATGTCATATTCAGATAAATGAAATTTTTTAGGGTAAAAAGTTGATGCCACATCAATGACAGTAGCTACATTGACATAAAAGTATTTAGTGAACTTTCTATCGACATTGAATTGCAATCTTAACGGGAGGTTGACATTGAAATTTTCAGCGGGCTGTGTAAAAACATTAACTACTGTCTTTAGGCTATCTGTTAGAATCTTAAGAGAACTAACTGTTTGGTCAAATTTTTCTTCCAATGAAAATCCACTGGCGTTGGTCTTGATTCCCCTCGATTTTAAGCTTAAATCACCATGCTGGAATTTAACAAATCCTAAATCCAACAAAGATAGACCCAGCTTCCATTTGTATTCATTTACGGGAGTATCGTCATACAGTGAAACATCTTTCCGATCCTTAATGATAATTTCAACGCCCAGATCCAATGAATAACCCGATTCTGCAAACTTGACCAGGTTTTTGATGTTTTGAATTGGGGACTGGCTTGATTTCCACTTTTCCATCGTGTAAGAGTAGCCAAAGTCCATATCGACTGAGGTAATGGCATATTTAGAATTAAAGCCTTGAGGTAGTTCCATAAACTTTATATCCGAAGCGTCAAGATACAACCCTGATAAACCTCTGTTTAATTTTAAGGTTCCGCCTACATTAATTGTAAACTTGTCCCTATCCAGCAATTGATAAGCAGCACTCCCATATACTTCTACCCAAGAACTTGATAAAATTTTAATCCCTAGTGGTTGATTGAGCACATTTGCATAAAAAAAAGTATCCGGAGTTTGAAGTGAATCAAAATAATTGAAAATTGATGACGACAATTTGGTATAAGACCTGATATTCGAACCAACAGACAGTGATAGTTTGCTGGATGCTTTTACGGTAGCAGTTAGTAAATTCAAATTGATCATTGTATTCAAATTCCTTCCAAAATTGCCCTTATTGAAGAGAAATGAACCTGAATTCTGTGGTAAGTTAGGCTTATCGGTACTCAAAACATTTGTCAAAACATCTGCCTGTAAACTAAAAATGGTCAAATCCCAAGGCAATCTTGATCTAAGTGAAGAGGCTGGATTGTTCAAGACACCCTGGCTTCCAGCATGATCTGAGCCATGTAGTGCTTGCAAATGCTGAGAATACAGACCTTTAAAAGTGAACAAGAAAGCCAAACAAATTAATATAGAAATATTTTTTGGCAGAAACATTCCCAAAAATCTGTAAATTTTCCCAGGATATTGTGTTAAAGTCAGCATAAAACAATATCATAATTATATTTTTTGAAACAAGATATTAAGTAATTTTGCAGCCCCTGCATCCTGCAGGAAGGATGGTCCCGTAGTTCAATGGATAGAATAGATGTTTCCTAAACATTAGATGTGAGTTCGATTCTCGCCGGGACCACAGAAAAGCTAGCAATTAGCGCTAAAAACTCCGATATCCTATGATTTCGGAGTTTTTTTATGCACTTTCACAAGATCTTGCGCCTATAAACATCCAGCACAGTCTGCACCAATGCATTTCGACCTACGCAATGGATATGGAGGTACTTGATGTCCATACAGCGTTGCTGCATCGGTGCATCGGCCTGTAGACTTTTTTCCTTTTGATCAGAAAACCTTTTTGCCGAAGGCAAGAACACATTACCCGGTATCCTCAGTCAACGAGGGAAGCTTTCAGGTAGTCAATAACGTTATGTTTAATAAAGTGAAAATAAAAACTGAGTTTCTCTGTCTAGATTTTACTTCTTCATCACTCTTCCATTGAGAGATGTGAAAACATTTATCATGCTCAAAGGATACCAAGATTTAAGTACAAGATGAAAAATTGCACATTATGAACAAGAACTACCTGCCGAAGATTTTTTTATCTCTCCTTGGGGTTACCATGGCTTGTACGCCTGCAATTTCTCAGGAGGGTAAGAAACCCAATATTATTTTTATTCTTGCTGACGATTTGGGTTATGGCGATGTGTCGGCAATGAATGCAAATTCAAAAATCAAAACGACTAATATCGATAGACTTGTCAGCCAGGGGGTGTCGTTTACCGATGCCCATTCAAGTTCAGCTGTTTGCACACCTACGCGATATGGAATACTTACTGGGCGTTACAATTGGCGTTCTACCTTGAAGAGTGGTGTTTTAATGGGATATAGCAAAGCACTCATTCCAGAGGAAAGAAAGACCATGGCTGCCTTCTTAAAGGAAAAAAAATATCAGACAGCTTGCATCGGAAAATGGCACTTAGGATGGTCGTGGGATAACATTGAAAAGGGAAAAGACAGCATCAATTATGCGATGCCAATCAAGAACGGTCCAACAACGTTGGGATTTGATTATTTCTATGGTATATCTGGATCATTGGATATGGATCCATATGTTTATGTAGAGAACGATAAACCTACGGCACTTCCCAATCGGATAACCCAAAATGGGGGGATGAAAGTTTGGCGAAAAGGACCAACAGCATCTGATTTTGATCATGAACAAACACTTCCTACTATTATACGCCATGCAGAGAACTACATAGCTGAGAAATCAAAGAGCAATTCTCCTTTTTTTCTCTATCTCCCATTAACAGCTCCTCATACGCCTATCCTGCCGAGTGCCGAATTTCGAGGTAAATCGGGATTAAATGACTACGGTGATTTTGTGCTAATGGTTGATGCGATGTTAGGAAGGGTTCTTACTGCTATTGATAAAGCTGGAATTAGTGAGAATACGATTATCGTATTTACCTCAGATAATGGATGCAGTCCTTCTGCGAATTTTGCTGAGTTAAAAGCAAAGGGTCATAATCCAAGTTATAACTTCAGAGGACATAAGGCTGATTTATTTGATGGTGGACATCGAATTCCATGCGTGGTGAGATGGCCAGCAAAAATTAAACCACACCAAGTTGATCAAACCATCTCCCTAAACGACTTTATGGCCACTTTTGCTAACATAACTGGTTATAAGCTTAAAGACAACGAGGGCGAAGATAGCTACAATCTAATGCCCTTGTTACTGAATACAAACGCACAGCCATCTATTCGGGAAGCTACGGTTCATCACTCCATAGATGGTGCCTTCGCAATTCGAAAAGGAGATTGGAAGTTACTATTCTCTGCAGGTTCAGGAGGATGGAGTTCTCCTAAAGCTAACGGACCCAATTACAAGTCGCTCCCTCCATATCAACTGTATAACCTAAAGTCCGATCCAGGAGAGATGAAGAATCTATATGCCGAACATCCTGCTGTTGTTGCTGAGTTGAGAGCATTGATGTTGAAATACATTCAAGATGGTCGAAGCACGCCAGGTGCTCCTCAGAAGAATGACGGGAAAGCAATTGCACTTTAATCAATCAGCTCTCTTATGAAAATAGTTTCTTTGTTTGGATCTTTCACGATTGCTGGATTGATGACCTTTTCCCCAAGTTTTGGTCAGGCCTTAAAAGTCAAGAAGCCGAATATTCTTTTTATTATAGCTGATGATTATGGTTGGAAAGACATGGGCTGTTCGGGAAGCACCTACTATGAGACGCCAAACCTGGATCGATTGGCACAAGAGGGTGTTCGTTTTACGCATGCCTATTCTGCCTGTTCAGTGTGCAGTCCATCTCGCGCAACGGTCTTAACTGGTCAGTATACTCCGCGGCATGATATCACCAATTTTACTGGTCCAGCTTCGGGTGTAGAATGGCGAAAGATGAACCGGTTTACCAAGATGTTGCCGCCTGAATATGCACTCAATTTATCTTCTAGCTCGGTGACAATTGCTGAAGTGCTGCGTCAGCAAGGGTATAAGACTTTTTTTGCAGGAAAGTGGCATCTTGGCAGCAAGGGATCATATCCTGAAGATCATGGTTTTGATGTCAATAAAGGCGGCTCGCAAGCGGGAGCGCCATCTGGAGGCTATTTCTCCCCGTATAATAATCCAACACTTTCAGATGGCCCAAATGGCGAAGATCTATCAATGCGATTGGCGGAGGAGACGGCAGCATTTATAAAAAACCAAGTTTCAAAAAATGCACATCAACCCTTCTTTGCTTATCTCTCTTTTTATGCCGTCCACTCACCCATTCAAACGACGCAGGCGAGATGGAAATATTTTAGAGATAAGGCTGAAAAGCAAGGGATAGCTCAGACTGGATTTATTATTGATCGGACATTACCCGTTCATCAGACGCAGGATAATCCGATCTATGCCGGACTGGTTCAGCAGATGGATGATGCAATAGGCCTGGTTCTTCAGCAACTAAAAGAACTAGGAATAGATAAAAATACGATGGTTGTTTTTACCTCTGACAATGGTGGCGTTTCTTCTGGAGATGATTTCTCCACGTCAAATTTGCCACTCAGAGGTGGTAAAGGTCGTCAATGGGAGGCTGGCACACGCGTGCCGCTCATTATTAAGACTGGTCAAGAAGTGAGAAATAAGATTTGTGATATTCCGGTTATGGGAATAGATTTCTTTCCAACAATTTTGGAGTATGCGGGATTGCCTCAGGCGTTACAAAAACAAAAAGAT
>Ga0247722_10001816_pt1 | contig 11467 bp, 3 predicted proteins | sample MSEWelMarce3H_FC_FD_189094 | JGI IMG/M metagenome (GOLD analysis project Ga0247722, IMG submission 189094) | Subsurface sediment microbial communities from gas well in West Virginia, United States - MSEEL Well Study Marcellus 3H_FC | ecosystem: Environmental > Terrestrial > Deep subsurface >... | reverse complement strand
TTGTGTTAGATATTCCAAAAGCTGTGCCAGCAATGCCAAAAATTAGATTTAAAAATCGTTTCTTTTCACTGCCATGGGGTGAAAAATTAGAAGTGGGCAAATTGAGGATCATATTGTCTGTCCTCTTCTTTACAGATTGAAGTGTGGTATTTGCAATGTTAATGATTTGTTGAATGGGGTATTCTGTGGCTCCAAGAGCGTCATGAACTAAATTTTTTACATTGTGCATAAAAAGATTGACGTTTTCTTGAGCTTCTTTAATTGGTTTGAAATGAATTGGAATGCGTACCAGTTGATATTGAACATCAGTTGCATATTTACCAATTGGATTGAAGATGGTTGTGTGCGTGTTTGGTGCACCCTTGACATTTGCTGAGTCGTCCATTATGATTGGTGGAAGTCCGGAAATCGGGTTGGCGTTGGCGGCGAAGAATCGGTAGGTGAGGATCATCAAGATGATCCGGGCCGGATTGACGATCATTCTTTTGGAATGAGGGTACCAGATGATGCCCTTGTCAGCCTCTTTGAAGCGTAGTGCGCAATCCTAGTGAAGGGATCCTTTGGTTTGTTTTTAGACCCAACTGGTCTGCCTCGTTTGGGTGCGGTACCCCCTGCCTGTGGCTGTGGAGGTGGTTGGATCGGTTGCGGTGGTGGTCCCCCTGGTTGAGGTTGCGCTTGCTGTTGATGAGGAACTGGCTGGCGTTGAGGTTGTCCTCGGACCCTGATGTATTCTTGGTAATCTGGAGGTCGTTCTGGATCTCCAGTGAGCCACTCGAAAATATCTTTTTGCTCAAAAGATTTCCAAAAGAGTTCTTCTTGAGGTGTTAACTGTTTGAAAGTCAAATTCAAATGATAGAGTTTATAAGCAATGTCGTTCAATTTATACCAGATATCTTGTTCAATTAAAGCGGACGCCGCGTCGGTTTTAATTAATTTGGACCAGGCGCGCGTTCTTGGCCTTTGTTGATTGGAGAGCGTCTCAAAATTCGGCGTCTCTTCTGGGGCTGGATCCGCGTCCTCTGAGGCTGGATCCGCGTCCTCTGGCGTTTGTTGTGATTCTGGCGATTCCCTTGGGACAAAATGCTTAAGTCTTTTGACATTAAAAGTTTTAACTCTATTGTTGGTTAATTTGATTTTAGCAACTGAATCATTGACCTCTATGATTGTAGCAGGTCCTAACCATTTTGGCGCTAACTTTCTGTTGACATTAAGAAAGTCTGTCTGAGAGTACCAAACCTGCTGTCCAATAGAAAAATCATGAGGCTGAGCATTTTTGTCATGTTGCGCTTTATATTTTAGTTGACTTTCTTCAATATGCGCTTTAGCAATTTCTCTGGCCTTTTGTAAGATTTGGAGTCTTTCAGATGCAAATGATTCCCCATAAAATTTTCTTTGGATGTCAGCTGCTGGGAGTGATGGGGTCCTTGGTTTCATACCATAGAGCAATTCAAATGGTGTAGTATGAGTTGTAGAGTGATAACTTGTGTTGTAGGAAAACATGAGAGCTGGAATGTATTGCTCCCAATCCAGTGTTGAATTGTCAACAAATGAGGCTAAGTATTTCGCTACAGTTTTGTTAAAAACTTCTACCTGGGCATTGCATTGGGGATGTGCTGGAGTTGTTGTAGTGTGTTTAATGCCCAATAATGTAAATAATTCCTTGGAAAGTTTGTTGACAAATTCCTTACCATTATCCGAGTGAATCTGAATCGGAGTACCGAATCGGCAGAACCATTGAATCATTAGTTCATTTGCCACGGTTTCCGCAGATTTGTCCGGAATGGCGACAACCTCTGCATATTTGGTGAACGCATCTGTAATGCACAAAATCATTTTGTTACCGTTTTGAGATGTCTTCAATGGTCCAAATAAATCAATGTGAATCCGGTAGTTTGGTGAATCCACAGTTGGCAGGGTTTGCAGCGGTAAAGGTTTTGCCAATGACTTCTTTCTTTGTTGACATTGCAAGCAGGAGTCCAGATGTTTCTGAATGTCTGTTTTGATCGTTGGCCAGAAATATGAAGAGGAGATCCTAATATAGGTCTTGACCAGTGCATCATGTCCAGACAAGATCGATCCATGGGCATTGCAAATTACCCTTTTCCTATAAATCTGGGGTAGAAACAGTGCTGTTCTTGGATAATCATGGTCAATTAATCTTACCCAGATGGTGTTGTTTTCATTGACAAATGAAGTTGTAATCGGAAGAAGTCGCTTAATTTCCATTTTTGTTGTGTTGAGGGGCCATTTCTTGTTGTTGGCCAGATAGTATTGAATTTTGATGAGGTCTGGATCCTTGGCTTGAAGCGATTGCAGGTCTGGAGTGAATGGATCGATGCTGACCGTTTGTTCGTTGAGGACCGCAATGACATTTCTTGACAGGTAATCAGCTGGCATGGTGATACCTTTCTTGTACTTAATTTCAAAATCGAATTCGTTCATGGCAATCTGAAGACGATTGAATGTCTTTTTGTGTAAGTGGCCCAATTTTTCCAACGGTTTGTGATCGGTATATAGGATGAATCTTTTTCCCCTGAGGTATTGAGCATAGAAATCCATACCCCAAATTGCAGCTTGCATTTCGGCTAAATACGGGGAATAATTTTTCTCATGTTTGACCAATTGTCGAGACCCGTATGAAATGACATGAAATTTTCCCTCGTTATCAACTTGTGTGAGAATTGCTCCCAAACCTCCTTCTTCAGTTGCTGAACCTGTGCTGGCATCAACAATCAAGGCATATTGACGATCTGCCCTGGGGTAAGCAACTACTGGGTTGGAGATCAGCTGTTGTTTGAGAATGCGAAATGCTTTTAATGCCTCTGCCGGAAGGGGGCCCCCTTTGTACCCAGAATCCTTCCTTGTGAGTTTTGTGAGCGGCTGGCTAATTGTAGCAAAATTTTTGATATGGGTTCGGAAAAAATTGCATAAGCCCACAAAAGATCGGACTGTTTTCATGTCCGTTGGTGGTTGAGCATCCCGAATGGCTTTGAGTTTGTCTTTACCCGGAGCAATTCCTTGTGGTGTGAGAACAAAGCCCAAATAGCTAACTTCTGTGTTCCCAAAAAAACATTTTTCCAGGTTAATTTTCATGCCATATTTCTCTAGTCTTAGGAAAACAGAATCTAGAGATTCCAACATTTGATCGTGCGTTTTGGAGTGGATGAGAACGTCGTCAATATAGACTATAACGTTTTTGATTTTTTGCAGAATCATTTCCATCATGCGTTGAAACGAGGCTGGGCATCCTAATAGACCCATTGGACTGGTAACCCATTCAAATTGGCCTTTGCCAGGTACCGTAAAGGCTGTGGTGTGAGCATCATCGGGGTGCAAGGGCATTTGCCAAAATCCCGATGTTAAATCTAGCGTTGTGAATATGGTTGAACCTGCTCTGCCAATATCTCCGATACACTCGTTAATTTCCTTCATTGAATACTTATCAATATGGCAATGGTTGTTTAATTCCCTGAAATCTTGCACAATTCTGAGCCCTTGTCCTGTTTTCTTAGGGACGCAAAAGATTGGGGAGTTGTATAGAGATTGTGATTGTCTAACAACTCCAAGTTTTAACCATTCTTCTAATGTCTCTTCAATAAAATCAGTGTGGGCTTCAGGAATTTGAAATTGCTTTCTGTAAACGGGTGCATTGTCCTTCAAGTGAATTCTATGAAAAAAATCTTTTGCTCTGCCAAGGTCATTTTTGTCGGTGCTAATACATTTGGTATATTTGTGTAGCATGTCAATATACTTTGCCCTATATTCTGCCGGGACATTTAAATTAGCCCTTTTTTCAATTTCGTCCCTTGTTAGACCAGGTTTGTTGAATCCAGGTGGGGGTTTTGTTGTAGAAGACGAAATTTGGGAAATGAAATCATCGACAATCTTACCATCCAATTTTTGGAGATGATCCTTGTTTTCTTCTTCCACCATTCCAATGATTGATCCTCTTGGCAGATACATATCGTACGGAGCACAATTTGCAATTTCAATGCAGCAAGTTTGTTTGTCATCAATTTCTACAAGTGCCGGTCCACCTTGAATGAGCTTCGATTCTTCTGAATATATCGTCGCGACGTGCACTTGATTTCTGTTTGGTTTACCATGATAATTCACTTTAATGATTTTCTTTGAGAGAGCTGGCATGTGTACTTCTGACATGATTGAAATCACCGAGTTGCTATGATCATTGCTAAAAAAAACTTCTCGTTTTATCGGGTCATAAAACAAATGTTGCTTGTGGATAAGGTCAATGCCAATGATATCTTCCGTTAAATGTTTCAACACTCTCACTTCGTGGTAGAATTTTCTACCCATTATTGTCATTGGAACCCAAAAAACACCACATAGTCCCAATGAGTTTCCTCCAGCATCAAGTAAATCCGGTGAGATTGCGTTTGTAAATAGTTGTCTTGGATGACCCGAGGGATACAGTTTGTTAAAAGTATCAAGCCTCATACAGGTGCGTGAAGCTCCTGTGTCGTAAAGAAAGTTCCGAGTGTGCCCATTTAAATTCACTTTGACATAAGGTCGTTGCGTTAGTCTTTTTTCTTCGGTTTTATCCCCATTGACATTCATAACATCTTCTTTAAGAGCATTTATTGTTGCAATTGACACTGAACACAAATTCATGATTAAAGAAAGCATTACATTGGGGGCATAGGTCAGGGATTTACCTACACCCTTCACAGAAAAAGGTATTCATTCACATTTTCACGCACGGCACTTTGAACTTCGGCTTGACCGGTTTGACCATATTGTTGGTCCATTTCTTCTTCTGACACTTTGGACACTTTTCTTGGAAAGTAACTTTTTCCCGATGCTGAGATGCAAGGTTTGCCAGCGGCGATGCGTTTGTTGCATTTGTCTTGGTGATGACCAATGATGTTGCAGAACATACATTTAACTGGTTGCGACGTTTGACCTGAAGTGGAGTTCTGGTTGGAACCAGAAGTAGATTGCGGGTTGGAGCCGGAGTTGGAGAGGTTTCCTCTGGAGTTTCCACGGTTTCCCCTGGATTGGCCCCTGAAGTTGGATCGTCCACGATTGTTGCCACCACGGTAATTTCCGCGGTTGCTCCATAATCCTTGTTGGATTTGGTTGACAAACTCGGCGTCTGAGGTGTCCTCGGTTTCTTGGACCTTGTGGATCGAAGAGGTGATTCCCGTTGATTTGGTTAGGCTTTCGATTTTGGTAGCAACGTCCATAACGTCGACAAAGGTGGGAATGTCCTTTTGGACTACCCTCGTGAGCAGTGGCATCTGCATTGTCGAGACGAACATAATTCGTTGGAATTCCATTTGAGCGTCGGCGAATCCTTGAGCGTAGAGACCTTGGCAGACGGCAACGGTCCTATCGGCCTCGTTGGCGGGAACGTTGATGGCCTTGGGTTTCATGAGGTCCTTGATGGTCCTCCAGCCCTTGTTGAAACGGATAGCGAAATCCCGAACACATTCTGAAGGTTTCTGTCCGATCTCCCTTAGTGCCAGAAAGACTTTGGATTCATCCATTTTGGATCCAAAGGCAGCCCGGAATAAGGGTTTAATATAGGCCCATGATCGTCGGAATTCTGGTCCTCTGACGTCGGCTTGTAGGGTTAGCCATTCTTCGGCATTGGAGCGCATGGCCAATGAGAAGTTGTTGTATGTGGCCTCGTCGTCCCAGGTGAGAGCGTTGGCCGCGGCTTCGACGCGATGCACGATGCTCTCGGCGGAGATGGTGTCCTTTTCATTGCCGTGGAAAGCAGGCAATTCGGACACGGAGTCGTTCCAGCGACGTTGGTTTGGTTGTTCTGCCATCTTGATGAATTAGTCTTGTTGGCGTAGCTGAGCGGTATCCAGATGTTTTCAAGAGATTTGGAGAGAATTTACCGTATCTTGAAGTTGAAGATGAAGATTTGATCCTAAGATGCTTTGCTTGATCCTCTCTGGAATATTGGAGTAAAGCGTGGGGTCGAAACCTTAGCTGCCACCAATTTCAGGCTAGTCTTTAGACTGGATTAAAACACGTTGACACGATTAAGTCAAGTTTATTACTGAAGATAAAATAGAAACAGCATCACTATTTATACAGAAACTGAGAGAGGTTCTCACAGGGAGTATAGGTCATGTGACCAAGCGTGACGCGAGAAAGCTCCAAGCGCATAGGGTAGGGGCGAGGATATTAATTAAAGGAAAGATCTACTAAAGCAGTAGAGATGTGGCGAGTCATAAGAAAAGCTCGATTGATATTTCTCCCCTTGCTTGGAGGGGGTTGATGTTTCAGTTGAACCACAAAGGAGGGTTCTCTTGCGTTTAAGTAAAGTGTACCATAGGAAGAGTCCTAGGGTCATTGTGAATGTAGGCCGGAGGGGCCGTAGGAATGTTCGGAATGTGAACGGCAATGCTGTCGGGCAGCTTGGCCTTGAGTTGCTTGTGAATGTAATTTTGAAAGATTTTGTAAAGGAAGTACAGGATGATAATAGCAGAAAGTACAATGGTAACATAATGCATTGGATTAGAAAACACTTGAGCTATATCAAATGGAATTGGTTCGTTGAAGTTTGCGAATTTCAAGTGGTGAGCGATGTCAGCAGCATCCACAATGTGCAGGCCATAATCTTTGAGAGATTGCATTGCCTGTGAGAATTGGCTTGGCGCCAGATCAGGAAAGATTTGTGAAGCGTTCCAATTCCATGTGAAGTAGGTTGGTTCAATTTCAATTTCATCAAATGAATCAGCTGTGAGAATGTGAGTTTCCAATCTGACCTTGCAACCTGGTTCCAGTGTGATTACAGCACCTGGGCCAATGATGATTGGGCGTCTGTTCTTACCGCAAACCTGATAGGTAGTATATTGCCTCTGTGTTGCCACAGTCCATTTGTTATATGCCAATCTAAAGACTTGCTCTTTTGCATTTGTAATCTCAAATTTACATTGCTTTTGAATACCTTTAGGTTGCTGTAAGAACAGAGCTCCAAGACAAGTGTCTTGGATATCAGTGCGAAGGTCGTTCCTCCCCTTGCAAAAATAGATGTCCCCCATTTTGTGACAAGCCGCCAGATCAGATTGTGATACAATTTTATATGTTTCATACCCGCTATAGGCCAAAATGTCATTTTGACCGACAGCTGGCGTAACAGAATGATTGGGTGACAAATCATGGGACAAGGGGAAGGGCAAGTATTGTTGCATTTGTAAAAGATTTTCATGTTTAACAAGAGGAACATGAAGAATAAGTGAAACTGTTTCGTTGCCTGGTTGATAGACGTAAGATAAAGGAATTTGAAAAAGATCAGTTGTGTGTTTAACAAATGAAAGAAAGCCGTTTTTCTTGGCTGTGACGTCAATGTTTGCTTTAATGGTTTCAAGTACGTCATTAGTAAAAAGTTTTTGTGAAAGTCTATGTACTTGAGCCTGGTCAAGTCCATCTTCAATTCTTGTTTGGATTTCATTAACTTGCATCAACATACTTGTAATGGCTTGGGAGGCAACAGCAGGGCTGTATGTAACAAAATCAGTTAACGATTTCGCAGAATTGTTAACTTGTATATCTAAAGAATGTAAATGGTTCTCATGGAGCTGGGCGATATCAACTAACATGTCAGTGCGGGTGTTTACTTTTGCCATTTGTTCATTTAATTTAGAAATTTGAATTGTGTTAGATATTCCAAAAGCTGTGCCAGCAATGCCAAAAATTAGATTTAAAAATCGTTTCTTTTCACTGCCATGGGGTGAAAAACTAGAAGTGGGCAAATTGAGGATCATATTGTCTGTCCTCTTTCTTACAGATTGAAGTGTGGTATTTGCAATGTTAATGATTTGCTGAATGGGGTATTCTGTGGCTCCAAGAGCGTCATGAACTAAATTTTTTACATTGTGCATAAAAAGATTGACGTTTTCTTGAGCTTCTTTAATTGGTTTGAAATGAATTGGAATGCGTACCAGTTGATATTGAACATCAGTTGCATATTTACCAATTGGATTGAAGATGGTTGTGTGCGTGTTTGGTGCACCCTTGACATTTGCTGAGTCGTCCATTATGATTGGTGGAAGTCCGGAAATCGGGTTGGCGTTGGCGGCGAAGAATCGGTAGGTGAGGATCATCAAGATGATCCGGGCCGGATTGACGATCATTCTTTTGGAATGAGGGTACCAGATGATGCCCTTGTCAGCCTCTTTGAAGCGTAGTGCGCAATCCTAGTGAAGGGATCCTTTGGTTTGTTTTTAGACCCAACTGGTCTGCCTCGTTTGGGTGCGGTACCCCCTGCCTGTGGCTGTGGAGGTGGTTGGATCGGTTGCGGTGGTGGTCCCCCTGGTTGAGGTTGCGCTTGCTGTTGATGAGGAACTGGCTGGCGTTGAGGTTGTCCTCGGACCCTGATGTATTCTTGGTAATCTGGAGGTCGTTCTGGATCTCCAGTGAGCCACTCGAAAATATCTTTTTGCTCAAAAGATTTCCAAAAGAGTTCTTCTTGAGGTGTTAACTGTTTGAAAGTCAAATTCAAATGATAGAGTTTATAAGCAATGTCGTTCAATTTATACCAGATATCTTGTTCAATTAAAGCGGACGCCGCGTCGGTTTTAATTAATTTGGACCAGGCGCGCGTTCTTGGCCTTTGTTGATTGGAGAGCGTCTCAAAATTCGGCGTCTCTTCTGGGGCTGGATCCGCGTCCTCTGAGGCTGGATCCGCGTCCTCTGGCGTTTGTTGTGATTCTGGCGATTCCCTTGGGACAAAATGCTTAAGTCTTTTGACATTAAAAGTTTTAACTCTATTGTTGGTTAATTTGATTTTAGCAACTGAATCATTGACCTCTATGATTGTAGCAGGTCCTAACCATTTTGGCGCTAACTTTCTGTTGACATTAAGAAAGTCTGTCTGAGAGTACCAAACCTGCTGTCCAATAGAAAAATCATGAGGCTGAGCATTTTTGTCATGTTGCGCTTTATATTTTAGTTGACTTTCTTCAATATGCGCTTTAGCAATTTCTCTGGCCTTTTGTAAGATTTGGAGTCTTTCAGATGCAAATGATTCCCCATAAAATTTTCTTTGGATGTCAGCTGCTGGGAGTGATGGGGTCCTTGGTTTCATACCATAGAGCAATTCAAATGGTGTAGTATGAGTTGTAGAGTGATAACTTGTGTTGTAGGAAAACATGAGAGCTGGAATGTATTGCTCCCAATCCAGTGTTGAATTGTCAACAAATGAGGCTAAGTATTTCGCTACAGTTTTGTTAAAAACTTCTACCTGGGCATTGCATTGGGGATGTGCTGGAGTTGTTGTAGTGTGTTTAATGCCCAATAATGTAAATAATTCCTTGGAAAGTTTGTTGACAAATTCCTTACCATTATCCGAGTGAATCTGAATCGGAGTACCGAATCGGCAGAACCATTGAATCATTAGTTCATTTGCCACGGTTTCCGCAGATTTGTCCGGAATGGCGACAACCTCTGCATATTTGGTGAACGCATCTGTAATGCACAAAATCATTTTGTTACCGTTTTGAGATGTCTTCAATGGTCCAAATAAATCAATGTGAATCCGGTAGTTTGGTGAATCCACAGTTGGCAGGGTTTGCAGCGGTAAAGGTTTTGCCAATGACTTCTTTCTTTGTTGACATTGCAAGCAGGAGTCCAGATGTTTCTGAATGTCTGTTTTGATCGTTGGCCAGAAATATGAAGAGGAGATCCTAATATAGGTCTTGACCAGTGCATCATGTCCAGACAAGATCGATCCATGGGCATTGCAAATTACCCTTTTCCTATAAATCTGGGGTAGAAACAGTGCTGTTCTTGGATAATCATGGTCAATTAATCTTACCCAGATGGTGTTGTTTTCATTGACAAATGAAGTTGTAATCGGAAGAAGTCGCTTAATTTCCATTTTTGTTGTGTTGAGGGGCCATTTCTTGTTGTTGGCCAGATAGTATTGAATTTTGATGAGGTCTGGATCCTTGGCTTGAAGCGATTGCAGGTCTGGAGTGAATGGATCGATGCTGACCGTTTGTTCGTTGAGGACCGCAATGACATTTCTTGACAGGTAATCAGCTGGCATGGTGATACCTTTCTTGTACTTAATTTCAAAATCGAATTCGTTCATGGCAATCTGAAGACGATTGAATGTCTTTTTGTGTAAGTGGCCCAATTTTTCCAACGGTTTGTGATCGGTATATAGGATGAATCTTTTTCCCCTGAGGTATTGAGCATAGAAATCCATACCCCAAATTGCAGCTTGCATTTCGGCTAAATACGGGGAATAATTTTTCTCATGTTTGACCAATTGTCGAGACCCGTATGAAATGACATGAAATTTTCCCTCGTTATCAACTTGTGTGAGAATTGCTCCCAAACCTCCTTCTTCAGTTGCTGAACCTGTGCTGGCATCAACAATCAAGGCATATTGACGATCTGCCCTGGGGTAAGCAACTACTGGGTTGGAGATCAGCTGTTGTTTGAGAATGCGAAATGCTTTTAATGCCTCTGCCGGAAGGGGGCCCCCTTTGTACCCAGAATCCTTCCTTGTGAGTTTTGTGAGCGGCTGGCTAATTGTAGCAAAATTTTTGATATGGGTTCGGAAAAAATTGCATAAGCCCACAAAAGATCGGACTGTTTTCATGTCCGTTGGTGGTTGAGCATCCCGAATGGCTTTGAGTTTGTCTTTACCCGGAGCAATTCCTTGTGGTGTGAGAACAAAGCCCAAATAGCTAACTTCTGTGTTCCCAAAAAAACATTTTTCCAGGTTAATTTTCATGCCATATTTCTCTAGTCTTAGGAAAACAGAATCTAGAGATTCCAACATTTGATCGTGCGTTTTGGAGTGGATGAGAACGTCGTCAATATAGACTATAACGTTTTTGATTTTTTGCAGAATCATTTCCATCATGCGTTGAAACGAGGCTGGGCATCCTAATAGACCCATTGGACTGGTAACCCATTCAAATTGGCCTTTGCCAGGTACCGTAAAGGCTGTGGTGTGAGCATCATCGGGGTGCAAGGGCATTTGCCAAAATCCCGATGTTAAATCTAGCGTTGTGAATATGGTTGAACCTGCTCTGCCAATATCTCCGATACACTCGTTAATTTCCTTCATTGAATACTTATCAATATGGCAATGGTTGTTTAATTCCCTGAAATCTTGCACAATTCTGAGCCCTTGCCCTGTTTTCTTGGGGACGCAAAAGATTGGGGAGTTGTATAGAGATTGTGATTGTCTAACAACACCAAGTTTTAACCATTCTTCTAATGTGGCTTCAATAAAATCAGTGTGGGCTTCAGGAATTTGGAATTGCTTTCTGTAAACTGGTGCATTGTCCTTTAAGTGAATTCTATGAAAAAAATCTTTTGCTCTGCCAAGGTCATTTTTGTCGGTGCTAATACATTTGGTATATTTGTGTAGCATGTCAATATACTTTGCCCTATATTCTGCTGGGACATTTAAATTAGCCCTTTTTTCAATTTCGTCCCTTGTTAAACCAGGTTTGTTGAATCCAGG
>Ga0247722_10001815_pt1 | contig 11473 bp, 11 predicted proteins | sample MSEWelMarce3H_FC_FD_189094 | JGI IMG/M metagenome (GOLD analysis project Ga0247722, IMG submission 189094) | Subsurface sediment microbial communities from gas well in West Virginia, United States - MSEEL Well Study Marcellus 3H_FC | ecosystem: Environmental > Terrestrial > Deep subsurface >... | reverse complement strand
GCTTGGCGCGAGGTGGAAGTGGAAGTCACTGGCCTCTCCTCGCAGATCCGCGAGAAGAAGAAGAAGCAGAAGACGATGGAGGATATGATTCTCCGCATCATGAAGAAGAACAATATTGGCGCGCTCGATCTCAAGGGATCCGGTGGGCGTCTACTGTATCGCCGCCATACCACAAAGGGCACTCTGAATGTGAAGAGCCTGACGGAAATGCTAACACAGCATCTGAAGTCTGAGACGGCTGCGACGGATGCGCTGAAATTCATTAATGAGCATCGGGGGGCGAAGGTGAAGGAGAGTCTGATGTATGAGCGGGCTGCCGAGTAACTCTGGCGAGTTACATGGCTTCGCCGAGTAATAAAAATTGTCAAGCCAAGCCTTGTTTCATTATTCTGTGAAGAATGAATCAAGATTTGGGTGGAGCCCTATTATCGTTCGTGTGGTTCGAAGTAGCGAAAAACGTGGTGAAACGGGCGATAGAGATCTACGGGCTTGACGAAGAGCAGGCGACAGCTTTGCGCACCGTGTTTCTGAGGGCGAATGATTATCGGGTGACGAGTGGAGAATAGAAGAGCACGGAGCCTGTGGGGTTCGTGGAAAAGATAAATTTTTCATTTTGTTTTTTTGGGGGAGGCTTTTTCAAATAAAAGCCCGTCAGCCGAAGTAGAGCTTAATCCGATTTGTCATCGGCGCCCTACACATAAAACAAGTTGACACCTGGCGCCTCAGACACTGCTCGCAATACGTGTGGCCGCACGGATTCAGGCAATGCGTCACCATATTTTCCAGGCAGATCGTGCAGAGCGGCTCGTTCTCGTTCGACTGCACAACCCGCAACATCTGCACGAATTCCCGGAATATTACGAAGCGCCTGTAGGCCTCCACGAGTTCCACATAGATCGGCTGAATCCTATTTTTCTCGAAAATTTCGCCCAGATATTTCTCCGAACTCGCCATGAGTTCCTCCGTGGCCGCCGTCGGATCCATTTCCAGAAGCGCCACGACATTTTTCTGGATCTTATCGAAAACCTCGAGGCGGACTTTCATGGATGTCTCCGCACGCAAGACAGTGTCTCCCGCCTTCCTATACTCCTCGTAAATATACTGAACGACGGCGGAGAAATCAGTTATAGGATCGGACGTGCTCACATTCGTCATGAAGGCTCGAACCTCTGTGAAAACATCAGCCCCGCCGCTCAAATCGAGCACCGCATCTTTCACCGCGCCCGTATTGGGAAGCACACGGCCACTGTTGAATTTCCGGAGAATCATGTCGCCCTTTCCAAGAGTGGGGTGAGACTGCACAGAAACATTTATGAAATCGAGAAGATCCGTGTTTTTTCTGGTGAGGAATTCACGGAGACGCTTCTTCCAATCTGTCGGCTTCGGAAGTTCCGCTGCCGTCTTCTCTTTGATTTCACTAATATGATTGGCGATCACAGTGTTCGTTGCCGTAGTATAGGGCGCATCGTTTCCGTGACCGCTCATGTCGAATTGTATTGCGAGAGGTTCATTGTCCCCCTCAAAGTCTGCTGCGGCGAAATGTTCTGATACGTAAAACCCGCTACTCATCTATTCGGATGGCGGTGGATAAAAATATGCAAAAGACCGCGGAGAATATACTACACCTCTGGCCGCCGAATAGGAGGAAAGGCTTTCCCCTTCACAAAGATAAGAGTCTTTCCGCGCGCTTTCATGAAATCGACGAGACGCGCACGATTTTCGCGCACGTCCCGGCCTTCACGCCGCCCCTTCTCCTGACATGCCATCGGGACAATATTGTTCGCAATGAGCATGGCGCGCACACAGACGCCCTCATCGTCATCCGTGACTTCGATCCACTTCTCGGAATCGACGGGGACTTCCAAATGGATCGGCTCTTCTGCGTAGACGATCGACGCATTTTCCCGAAACTCCCTGAGCTCCTTTTCGGGGCACAGACGTTGCGAGTGTCCGTAGACACAGCAGAGAGAGCAATAGAGCGTCTTGGCGACAATACAGACCTTTCCTACGTGGGATTTCGCGCGACGGCCGAGGACGGAAATACAGAGATCGCACATTTGGAGAGGGGGACAGACTGCCCCCCTCCTGGTCCGTTCAATTTTTCTAAAAAATATCCCGCACCTCTATAAATGATTCCAGATGTTACACTTACTACCGCCTGTTACGATATATCAAAATACCACGCTGGCGCTAGAAATCTTGAAACAAACATTAAAACCATGGAGGCGCTTCTGGAAGTCGAGTGCTATCTCTATATTTTCGGAGACAGTACGACCATTCCTCTCATAAAAGAAATAAGAAACGACCGATTCGGTCTAGGGCATCTAACGCACTATGTTATATCAGATATTGAGAGTATGTGGACATACGAATACGCCGATCGTATTCGCGCAAATCGGGAAGCCTACCATCCTTTGAAAACATCCCGCGACTCGATGGAATCGCACATGATACAGTGCAATAAAATAGACTTCGTTCTCCAGGCAATTCGTATTAATCCATTTCGCACCGGAAAATTCGGATGGATTGATGGAAATATTGGGATAAATGGGGCGAAAATTTCTCAGAAATACAATAAGAATCTTCTACCCAATATTTTACACAACGTGACTGATAAATTCCATATACAAGTGCTCAATGTTGTGGACAAAACGTTCTTACATCCCAATCGTATAAGAGAGTATTATGGACAATATCGTTGGGTTGTTTGCGGCTGTCTTTTTACTATGAGCCCGCATATTGGAGTGCCAATTCTGAATCGACTGAAGGAACTCTTCATAGAAACAACAATGCGTGGATACGGTCACGCAGAGGAAATGTTATTCCTCGGAGTTCTAGACGAGTTCTACGATTCGATTGAACGCTCTTACGGAGATTACTATAACATTCTGAACAATTTCACGCGACAGACACTCGGTTCCAAGTATATCTTAGAGAATATTTTGGAACGCTACATGTATTATGGATATCACAGAGAGGGTTACGATTGTTGCAGAAAACTCGTGGCAGATTTCGATGTGAGTGATGCTAACCATTCTCTCCGATTTCTCATACACTTCAAATACTACATGTTTGCACTCTATTATCGCAAGAAAAAGGCAGCAGGGATATTAAGAGTCATAAAGCAACATATCGCGGATGGAACATACACGGAAGAATTTTCAAAGAATAAACTGACTTATTTGGAAAAATTCAATATGTGCTTGCACGTGCCAAAAAGTCGCTGTATGACTCGGCGTGTCCGCGCGAAGACAAATATCGTAATATCGGAAGATGAAGAGACCGATATTTCAATGATATCCTAGACAACCGCCAGCTGCATATCCCTCTTGAACCCATATGCCTCCGCGTCCCCCTCCTTCATCTCGATCGCATATTTCACGCGCCGAACGGAAGAATAAGAGGGGCAGTTCGCAGCGTTCGGGCACGGCGGGCATCCATACGTTATATGAACCACTGTGAAGGTCTCGTCCAGCCACACAATATCAAGAGGGAATTTCATATCGATCATCCACATACTCTGCCTGGAAATCGCCGGAAAAATGAAGAGCATTCCTGCGCCATCGTCGAGTTTCGGGCGACCCGAGAGACCCTGCTTGATCGCCTCTGGGGAAATTACGATTTCGACTCGGAACGTTCTGCGACTACCCTTTCCGACACGTAGAGTAAATACATCTTTGTCTTTAATAGCCATGCCTAAGCCTAATTGTACCAACGGTAATTATGATAATATCCCCCCGCCAATTCCGAGAGCTCTCACACCCAGTTTATATTACACCCAAAGCAGCGACTTTTGCCTCTTTGACAGGATCCAGGCAATTAATTCGAACGTGAGCACAAGTCGCAGCCTATATCCGAATGTAACTCCCCCGTATTCCTACTATATATTCTCGACCTACGCAGAAAGAACCGCCTTTACAAATGGCCGGCTGCTCCATATTAGAGATTTCCCGAATTCTAACTGGGATGTCGTCGTGCAGAATTGATCCTATACTAATAGAAGATGGCTACACCCTGTTCATACGAAGATGTAAACCGTGCCCGGACATTCATTTTCGGATCCGTTGGGAACCAGAATGCGGCCAACGCCGTCTATCTTGGTATGAGCACTATTAACGGGACGCAGATTTCAAACGGCTACACCCCAGTAAAACAATTCAAATCCGATCGCGAGCGGATGCAGTATCTACAGGGGAGTTTCGCGAGAAATACGAATTGTTGCAACGCTGGGACGCGGTGTTCGACCGGCTAGTCGAAAGATATGTCCGAAATATCCAATCACGTTTGCTTCCAGACGAATCAAACGTGATTGGCGCTTCCCGTATAGGAGGATCTGTTCGGCGGAGACATAGGTAGGCGCTGGCGCCGGCACAACATCCATCTGTGCATCGAGGGGGACGCGCCGCCCGTTCATTTTTTCTTCGCGGGAGGGAGGCGACCTATTTTCGGCTCTTTGCGGCACCCGAGCTCCGATTCCGACTCTCCACTGTGGCTCGCCATGCTTGCACCTTGTCCGCCGCCAAGCCCACAGCGTCTCCCACAAATCCATCCGCCACTGTCCCGATCTTCAGAGGCGCCGTCCCCACATCCTGATCATAATAATATAGTGACTCTTCCTTCTTCCAAGCAGGGATACCCCGGACAATCACACGCTGATAACCCTGGAAATTCGTCGGCATTCTGGCTTGTCTGACGGCTTAAACGGGGCTTCAAATTTGCTGGGCTCCCACCGCGAATACAAGAAAATTGATTGCATAAATAGAATGCCTGTGGCCGATACATCTCAAAATACACGGACGATACAACTAAGAGGCCGGGTTTTATCCGAGTTCCATGCCGCCAATCCCTATCTCCAAATAAACGGACCCAGAGGGATCACTCCAGCGGGCGTTTTAACGGAACAGAGGATAAATACCGTCCCTGTTAATTTACCCGATATCGACGAGCCGCCAGCGGCGCCAGGTTCGATTCTAGATGGAAATAAAACGGCATCTGCGAGCACTGCCGGGCTGACCCAAATCGATTTTACTGGAATACTTGACGCTGGCGGTGGCACCGGGAACGTTCCAGGTGTATTGGACGACGCATTCATACCTATACCGATGGGAGGCATGACCTTTAACTTTTTTGGCACCACCTATAGCGCGAATATATCATGGAATTCAAACAGCGCGCTCGTATTTGGAAGCACTTTCCCAGGAAATGTAGTAAGTATATCCGGCACCACGGGTAGATCTATATTACTTGGCAACTATGATAGATTATGCTCTGGACTTTACTATAAAAATACGATATCATCCGACTTTTCGATTACGACGCTCCTCGTATTGTATAGCAACTATTATACGGATACACAGTCATCCCCTGTTTACAAATATCAGATACGAATCATTAAAGAGAATACAGGGAGTCGGCGCCAGTATATAGAGGTCTGTATGATATCAAGTCCACCGAGCCAGGGCTACTCATCTGACCTCTCCGTGACGTATCCTTCTGGCAGTGACATTTCCGGAAGGCCAATAGACTCAAATGCATCCCCTATCGATCCTACGAAAGATTCCCCCTACAATATTACAAATGGCACAGCATTCCTAAATCCCTGCGGATCGACCTTCGCTACTGCCAGCCCCTCTACAGGAACCTCTTTCGTCTTTTCGAGCGACTCTACTGGAAGTGTTTGGGCGTTTAGAAACAACTCGTATGTGAATGTCTAAATCGAATACGCGTAGTGCGCACTGGAATTTTACACGGGCATATAGTAATGGACTTGAGGCCATCCGCAACAAAACGTCCTGCACGTAAAGCGAAAACACTCCGTGTCAAAAAGGGTCTCCAAGAGATGGCGGACTTCTACACGGGCATCAACGGATTCAGCGCGAGCACGATCGGCGGAAATAAGAGCTCCACATACGGTGAGATCAGTTTGGCCGGCATCCAGCCTCTCGCCGATACCTTCAAACGTTTCGCACCGCTCACCGGATTCGACAAGACGCGGCGGAATTTCATAGATCTTGGCTCCGGCATTGGGAAGGCCGTGATCGGGATCGCCATGCTTGTTCCCGAAATACAATCGAACGGAATCGAATCCGTATATGAACGCCACGAGATGGCCTTGTCTGCTCGAAAGAAGATTCAAACGAATTCTCTTGCGAATAGAATACATTTTCGGCACGGGAATTTCCTCGAGCCCCCCTACGTATTCAAGAGCGCCTGCTGGATTTTCGTGTCGAACTTGTCGTTCTCCGATGAACTACAGGCCACTCTTGCGAAACGGCTGGAGGCCGAGTGTGCCCCGAAAACGCTCATTGTGTGTTCGAAGGAGATGCCACTGGCCGCGCCCTTCGAATGTCTGGATCGGGGCATCATAATTCCTATGAGCTGGTCGGCGACGAGCAGCTGCTACGTTTACCGCAAGGCTTAGAAAGTCGCTCCGCTTAGAAAGTCGCTGCGCTTAGAAAGCGTGGTGCTCTGCCCCCCAATCGATCGCAATTCCAAGAATATCCTTGATCGGCGCGTCGATCACTACGGCCTCCATAGGGCGCTTGGGAGCCTTGACACGGAACGCAGCCCAACGATGGTGGCCATCCACAATATAGCCATTCTTGGACACGAGAATGGGCACCTCCTGCTTGTCAATAATGTCGTCTTCTATGAGCCCCTCCACGCGCGGCCGACTGATCTCGTTCTGGCTCGGGCTCAGCTCCTTCGCAGTCATCAAGACCTTGCGACTCTTAATGCCGTATTTCGCCTTCACATAACGTCTGAAATCGTTCAGTAATTTACGACTGAACGGTTTGCGCCGGAGAGTGAATTGCGGCATGAGACTTCTCGGAATTCCGAGATCGCCCTTACATATCCCCCCTTTTACCATGCATAAATCCACCTTGGAGGATCGGCGCGCCTTCTTCGTTTTACGCACCTTTCTCAGCCAAGCCCTATAGGATTTACTATTTGTCCATTCCTTTTCTTTATTATGTAGCGGGAATCCCTCTCCAGCCATACTATTGATATGGGAGATTTCTTTGAAGGCGATTGTCTTAGCGCGTAAATGCATATATTGTCAAGCCGAACAGAAGGACGGTGACCCCTATCAGGCCTATCATCGGTTTTGATAGGCCGCCCATCGCTTCTATATCGGGAATAACTACGAAGAAATGGGAGCGGATTCCTATGATTCCGAGTAGGATGAAAAAGCTGGCTGAAAGGAGTAGCGAGGCGAAGAAGATTAGAATGGGGACGGCGGGGCGTTTTAAAGGGCGACCCAGAGGGAACCAGCCGTCATAATAACTCGCGTTCAATTCCGGACGAACCATTTGTTCCGCGCGAGCATTCGCAATTGACGCGTCCTCCTCCTTTTGTTTCAGGGTTTGCTGTAGTTGCTGGATCTGCATGTTCAGTTCTGACAGCTGTGTTGAGTTCGTGGGTGATGCGGAATAGCTCGAAAGGGCTGTGTAGACATCGGAGGCTGTTACGGCCGTGCATGTGTTGCGCACGGCCGTTGCTGACATCCACGAAAAAAACATGTCGGCGCTGCTAATAATATCTGACGCATTCGTGGCAGGATCGCCCCCTGTTGGACATGTCCACGTCGCCATCTCTATCTAGGGCGCACAAAGCCTAGGGCGCACAAGCTGGTTTGCGCTAAGGCGCGCAAACCCGGTTATTCCTCTTTGCGCGCTAAGGCGCGCAAACCCGGTTATTCCTCTTTGCGCGCTAAGGCGCGCAAACCCGGTTATTCCTCTTTGCGCGCTAAGGCGCGCAAACCCGGTAAATAATATACACTCCCGCCGACGGACTCGGTCTCGTAATCTTCACAATAGAACCGGGAATGAGCCCAAGAATACGTGCCACGATGTCCTCGTGAAACCGAATAATCGGCAGATTCGTCTTGCTCTTCATGTTATACGTCTTGAGGAGCTCCGCATGCTCCTCCTCAGGCACCACCTCATGCTTCGGCACGAGCACATGATCCAGCGGGTTACTCATCAGCGTTCTCGCGTCAAAGAAGGCGATGCGAACACTCTTCTTAGCCCACTGATTCAGAGCGGCCGTATGGAAAGTGTCACCGATCGCCTCCAGCGTAATCACGACAATCTCTGTCTTCTTCGTGTCAATCAGATCCTCTCCAGTCTCCTCGTTCGTGAGCAGCTTCCGGAGAAATCCTGCGAGGCGATTCTTCACACGAGGAATCGCGTATTCCACTCGGCACACTGTAGGAAGAGGTGTGTCGGCCGGCAGCTCTCTTGTCAGCTCCATATTCAGCGCCTTCTCCTTATCACCAGATGCCATGGTCTCGATCTCGAATGGACCGAATTTCTCGAAGGGCTTCGTATTGTAACCCTTGTCCTTCAGAATCTTGAGAAGTGTGAGGCGGCTCTTATAAAGGACGTCCACAGTTTCAAAATCCATCTTTACTTATAGGTCTCTACAGATGGGAGAGGTCAAATTTAGTTTAGGGAACCGGTGGTTCCCTAAACTAAATGCATTCCTCGAACGTCCCGTTCGCGCAAATTTAGTTTAGGGAACCGGTGGTTCCCTAAACTAAATGCATTCCTCGAACGTCCCGTTCGCGCAAATTTATTCTAGGGAACCAAAGGTTTCCTAGAATAAAATACAAAACGTGAACGTCCCGTTCTCTACTAACTATGCTTCACCACGGTCACACGAGTATTCGGAGCGGAAGGGAGTGCCGCATCCGATGATCCACCCATCTTCATAAGACTCATTTTTCCGGAAGCGGCTCCTCCGCCTCCAGGAGATCCGCTGCGAGAGCGGCTGTTCCCCCCGCCTCCCCGCTGTGAAGGAATATTACTCGTATCTACTGCAAATGTAGGCGGCGCCCCCGGCGCCGGAGATTGTAGATACTGTGCCGACGGCTGCTGTTGCTGACTCGATACATTCAGCGGAACCACAAGAACCGGCTGCGATGATGTCTGCACATTTACACTGTTGTTCTGTTGGTAGCCTCCACCACCCTGCTGTTGAACTTGGGAACTCTGAGTGGAGTTTGAGTTCGAGTTCGAGTTCGAGTTCGAGTTCGAGTTCGAGTTCGAGTTGGAGTTCGAGTTTGAGTTGGAATTAGAATTCGAGTTCAATCTTTGTGTAGCGTATTCCGTAGACATTCCGGGCAGGCCTTCATAGTCGTCATCATCGAGGCCGCTGGGCTCTGAGATGCGTGGCATCGACTCTGAGATGCGTGGCATCGACTCGGAGATGCGTGGCAAAGAATCCGAATTTTGAGATAACGGTATTATCGGCGCCGGCGTGGAAAATGAAAGTGTCTGTATATCCACCGAGTTCTTGTAGTTATTTGCCGGCCGATCTTCCACGTGATTATTCGACTCCTTCGCAGCGGCAATCGCCGCATTCACGGCCGCATTCACAACATCCGGGCTCACTCTCCTACCCAACGTGCTCGTGCTGCTTGTAGATCCAGAGTTCATAGCAGCGTTCACGGCAGCCTCCACCGCCGCATTCAGAATCTTCGTATTGACTTTCGGCGCCGGCGCAATTTCCTCCGCCGCCGCCCTCTCCGAAAGTCCCAGAGCCACCAACTCCTCTGGCTTAATCTCATAATCCTTCTTCACCTCCATCATTTCCGGTAGAACCGTCTCCAAGACCACGCGCTCAGGAAGCGGCGCCTCCAACGCAGCCTTCTGTTGCTCCGCCGTCATCTCCACAAGAGGCGCCCCGCGTAAATGCGTCACATCGCGGCTCGTCAGCATCCGCATCGACATGTTCAAAAAGAACGCAAGTTCCTGATCCAGGAGTTTCGTCGCATACGGGATCTCCACATTCGAAAACGTCGCCAAGCTCCGCTTGTTCGGCGGCACAATCTCCAACGCCGAGGCGACATCTCCCATAAATCGCACGGGTCCATCACACATCGGGCAAATATACAGGCGCTTCCCCTCATTATATATCGGAATCGTCCCGCACCCATTGCAAACCACCGTCCTGTATACATCCGCGCGATTCATATAAGACTCCCGCACGAAATCGGCAATCCCGTGCCCCACAATCGCATCGCGCTCCATTTCACCAATACGCAGCCCACCCTGATTTCCACGTCCTCCCGTGGGCGCATGCGTCTTCTGCTCCTTCCGCCCCTCCGCCCGAGCATTCCACTTGTCCTCAGGCATATGCTTCAGACGCATGATATAGATGTTCCCCATGAAAATACTGGAAGGTATCTGGGCACCCGACATACCGTCATAGAGGATATCGTCGCCCATCGGATTCATTCCGAGCTGATTCGTCAGAACGGATCCAATGTTTTCCGCGGGATTCCCCTCGTTCATGAAGGCCGTCGCGTTTCCAATGACTCCCAGACTCGGGCACGCCTTCCCAAGAAGCGACTCCAGGAGCTGCGCCATCGTCATACGACTCGGCATGCAGTGCGGGTTCACGATCATATCCGGGACTAAGCCCGACGCCGTCCTGGGCATATCGTGGCTTCTAATCAACATTCCAATCGTGCCCTTCTGTCCATGGCGCGTGCTGAATTTGTCGCCCAGCTCCGGTATACGATCCTGAATCACGCGGATCTTAATCAGCGCCCGCCCCTGATTATTGATCATCACGGCCACCTTTTCCACGCGCCCCGTCGTCCAGACCTGCGCCGTCATGGAGGCGTCGCGCATATCGCCCGCCTGTGTCTGTAGATACATGCCTACGAGCACCGTCGTCTCGTCGACCGTCGAACCCACCCGAATAATCCCGCGCTCGTCCAGCTTCGAATAGTCGACCCCAGGCTTCAGCGCCGTCCACCCCGCAATCTCCTTCGGATTCGCCACGCGCGTCCGAGTCTTCGTCATAGGATCATCCTCCTCATAGGTCTCATAGGAACGGAACGTCATGTTCCGGAACATGCCGCGCTGAAATGAGTCCGCGTTGAAAATGATGCCGTCGTCCTGATTGTAGCCCGTGAAAGACCCGATAGCCACCATCAGATTCTGCCCGTAGCCCATCTGGCCGTCCGCGATGTAGTCGTAGTAGAGCGTCCGAACGATGGGCGCCTCCGAATAGGACAGAACGTGCACCATATTGTCAAAGCGGTTCGGGTAGTTCGTGGCGTAGACCGAGAGACCCTGCTTCGACTGCGAGCAGCTCAGCTGATTACGCGGCGACTGGTTGTGATTCGGGAAGGGGATCACCGACGTAAGAAGGCCAACGATCGTGCTCGGATGGACTTCCAGATGACTCGTCTCGGGCTTGATATACTCGGGGAACATCGCCACGAAGGCCTCATTCGACTCGTAGGGATCCACATATTCGAGCGCACCCGTATAAGGTGCCAGCTCCGATACGTAGTCCTCTAGTGCCGGCCTCTCAACTGCCGCCAGAGGGTCGATGAATCCCGTCTGGTAGAGTCCCCGATCCTTCGTAGCAGGATAGCCCCCTAAAATGAGCGCGCGCCAACTGATCGCCTTCTGAATCTTCTCGACCGGAATCGCCCCACCCTCTCCTAAAT
>Ga0247722_10001814_pt1 | contig 11477 bp, 20 predicted proteins | sample MSEWelMarce3H_FC_FD_189094 | JGI IMG/M metagenome (GOLD analysis project Ga0247722, IMG submission 189094) | Subsurface sediment microbial communities from gas well in West Virginia, United States - MSEEL Well Study Marcellus 3H_FC | ecosystem: Environmental > Terrestrial > Deep subsurface >... | reverse complement strand
TCGGTTGGTACTTCAAATTGTGATTTGGTGATTGCTACACCATTGTTGAAGTAATTGAATGTTGTTGTCATTTTGTTGTTATTAAGTAGTGCAAATATACACCGATATTTGACAATTTAAAACTATAAACTAATTATTTTTAGTAGTTTTGTCTAAGTGTTTGAAAATTAGCTGATTATTTTTTAAAGTGAATCATCTTGGCCTACAAAACCCACGCACAAAACCGCCCCGATAAGGTAAAATAATAAGTAAATCATAGGTAATCAGGGTTTCTTTCGCAAAGTATTTTGCAGTTGCATTTAAATTCAGTAGACTCAAAGCAGGTATGTTTCTCATTTTGGGTGTGTAGGCCTTCGTTTACTATCATGTGAAGCAAAATAGAATAGTTTGCGAGATCCAAAATAGAATCCGATATACTTTCGTTATTTACTTTCTCAGAATGGAATAAGTTGCCCAACCTGGAAACTTTAACTGCTATTAAATCTAAAGCGATTTGTTTTGCATCCGTTCCCGATATTGCACCGCTTAGTTTAAAGTTGCTTAAACGGTCTGCATTAGCGTAGTCATCGCCCTTTTTAAAAAGAGTATGCTCCATTAGTTTGACTAACTCTTTAAAGTGTTGTTGTTGTTCTTGTATATTCATTGTTTTTCTTGTTTAACCAAAGCTTTTAAAATCCATAATAACACAAGGAATAAAATAACCAATAAAACAAAACTAAATTTATCCCAAATTTTTGATGGTTTAGTAATTACTTTGGTTGTGTATTTATGTTTGAAAATTGTATCATTCTGAGTTACGATTTGTTTCACCTGGCGTTCTTTCCAACGAATAACAGTTACCACCTTAATCCCGTTTTTAACCGTGTTAATTGTGTCCACTAAGGTAGTTGTATCAAAAAAGTATATACTATCGTGTGTGAAGCCTCGTATTGTATCGTACTTGGTTATTGTGGAGTCTTTAAGATATCCCCAAGACTTAAGCTTGTTTATTTTTCTTTCTGCCCTATAACTTTGGCAACTTGCCAGTAAGCAGATTAGTGCTAAGATTAATTTATTTTTCATATGTATTTTCTTTGAAAGTTTCTTGAAGTTCTAATTAGTGCGAATCTATTTTGTTTTGTTAACCATTCTTGAATTTTATTGCTCATATGTTTCTTTGTAGTATTGTTCTCCATCAAAATCGATGTTTGTCATTTGCCCTTTAGATAAAGCATCCATTATTTGCTCTTTCTCCATTTCTTTAGCTTGGTCAAAGACTTTCTCTTTCCACTCATAACCCATATTTAGTCTAATCCACAATTCAGACATCAACCATTCGACTGCAGTTTGTTTTTTATTGCTCATAAGTTTTTTTAAATGTTGGGTTGTAGTTTTCAATTCCTTTTAAGTACATTTCTTTCATTTGCTCTTTCTCCATTGCTTTGGCTTGTTCAATGTATTCATTTTGTTTAAAAGTAAACCATTCTTGTTTGTTTAAATGCGATACCAACCATTCTACTGCGGTTTGTTTATTTGGATAAACATAACATTGCTCATCAGGTTGACTTGTCTCTGCTTTGCAGTATTGACAAATATGTGTTTCGTTGCTCATTTTAATATGTTTTTAATTGTTAAAGGTAATAAACCCTCAGAGATTAAAGGTTTGATTGTTGACTTTTGCAAGTTCGCAAAGGATACAAATTCAGTTTGCCCGAAGTGTACGGTATATCTCCATTGATACTCGACTATTTTAACCATTGCGTATTTCTTTTTAAGTTCAATTTCTAAAAAGTAAATATATTCTTGTTCGTTCATATCATTTCTATGTGTTGTTTTACTTCTTGCCAATATACTCTTTCCGTATATTCAACTATTGTACTATCTGCAAAATTACTGTAAGCTATTGTACCGAAGTGTGCAATATCTATTATCTCATCTACACAAATTAATGCTTGTTTTTTCGCAGAAAGTAAAGAAATATTAAAGCTTATTCCATATTCAATAAATTCTTTTTTAAACTCTTCTACTAATTGTTCTGCTTTTTGTTTTGGGGTTTGTTCGTATGTCATAATTTTATTTTACTATAAATTTTACTCCGTCTATCTCCACCGATTTGACCGTTTTTTTCTTTACTTGGTCATATGCCCATTGTGTAGTCTTGCCGTTTAATAGGGCAAAGTTTCTCACTGTTATTAAGTTCTTAATCATGTTATTTTATTTGTTTTCAGGGTAAGCATAGTTACTGCTAATTGCATATTCAGAAATCCTTTCCCAATATTCATCCCCTTCATGTGTTTCCGCCCATTTAAAACTATGTCCGATTGCAAAATGAACTGAACCATCGTCATCATAAACTTCTCCAACATCTAATATATCTTCTTCTCTTTTTGCCCAATAGCTTTTATCAAAGTTTTTAATTAATTGGCTTCTTACAAATTCATCTTTAACAAGTCTGAATCTTTCAATAGGGTGTTTAAAATTATTTTCCATGTTGCAATATTACAAGTTTAAACTCACAATACAAAATTTATTTTTCTATCGGATATTGGGACAAACAAAAAAGCCTCCCTTTCGAGAAGCTTCTTTGAACTTATGAAAAACAACAACTATTATTCGGATTCAAATGTACTATATTTTAGGATAGTTTCCTATTTTTTCTTTATTATTTAATTGTTTAGTTGTCAACCCAAATGTTTTCTCAAAATGCGGATAATCTTTGAATGTTCGGAAATCACCGCCCCAAAACCATCCGTACTTTTTAAATATCTTTACAACCTCCATAAAATCGGATTGTCCGTCCCTATCAAAGTCAGTGCCTCTATCCCAAGTTGCCTTGCCGTCTATAATCAAAACTATATCGATTGCTAATCCGTAGTTATGAAATGATTGACCGCCTTTTGCGTTGGTTACAACTTGCCCTTTAATTGAGCGGCCTTTAGAATACAAAGCGTTTTGCTCTTCAATAGTTCTTAATGTGTGCGAGAAACGGCACATAACCCCATTAGAGAGCGTTTCGCATATCTCAGAGTATATTTGTATAGCTTCATCTTTTATCTTCGGGTGTAGGAGTTCTATTCGGTTTAGTGTTATTTGGTCGGTCATACTGTTTCTTTTTCTTTACGGTAAAATGTATCTATGAAAATTTGCAAAACTGCTATCCCTGAGAGCCAACATTGAAGAGCAAACTCCACGTCATGGATTCCTGCCTTAGTAAAGAACATAGGCAAAAAGGTTGCGCCTCCTAAATAAATCATAGCCTTTCTAATTAAAGATAGGTATCGTGGTGTATTAGTTTTTCTTGTCATGTTTCTTTTTAAATAATTGTACTATCAAATGTCCTATATTTATTTCCTTTAAAATGTGCACGAATAAACCTGCACCAACCGAAAACAAAAACGTGATTAGTTTATCGGTTATGTCGATGTTATGGCCTAAGAATAGAAATAAAATTGTACCACAAATTTCTCCGATGTGGTTCTTGATGTTGTGTGCCATAAATATTGCTTGATAAATCATATCATTGAAAGTCCTATTGATACACCGACTGCGATAAATTCTTCATATCGTTGCTTCCAAATTTTAGCACACCAAAAAAATATAAATTGTAACTTCATAATTCTATTGCTTTGATTGAGTGGTCTTTTTCAAATAAGTTTAATATCCAGTTTAAACATTTCCCGATTAAGGAAAGTTTGTTTTTAAGTTGATTCTTGCCTAAAACACTTGAGATTGTTTCGTCGGGATTGCCGAACTTATGACCGCCTTTTTTAATTAAAATATCGTTAAACAATTTAGCAAGATAGGTGTTCGCTTGTTGGTCATCCGCAATCGCACATTTAAAAAGGTATCCGTCTAATTCTTTGTATCCGTTTTTAAACAAGGTCAATAAGCACGAATAAGTAAACCCAATAGGGTAGAATATACTTTTTAAAATTAAAGCCGTTAGATACAAGATTAAACCCCTCATAAGACAATTATATTATTGTTTGATACTTGTTCTGCTACATAGTCCCATAGAGGCATTAAAGAGCGTTTTAAAGCCTCGTAATTGCCACTATCTAATTCAGCCCTAAATTCCAACCATTGAAAGTAAGCTAAGTTTACAACCTTTATACTTTGGTAAGCATCCAAAGGAATTATAAAACCGCTCAAAACGAACTTATCTTCAGGGAACGCCCATTGATATATCTCAGGGATTTCTACTGCATAAGGCAATAATATCGGTGGTGTAAAATCTTTAGGGGGGAATGGGTCAAATTCATCTGCCTCAGTATATTTTCTTGTTATTTCATCTGCTATTACATAGAATGTTCCGAAGATATCTTCAGGTTGAGTATATTTAGTTGTGACATTTTCTTCTGATATAGTTATCCCCTCTCCCTCGTTTACTATTTTACAAAAGTCAAATGCTCCCTTTTTATTTATAAATTTAAAATACATTGTAATATGTGTTAATGTTACTTTCTATTGTTGTTTTTGAACTTCCTTTATCGGCATCCCATACAATTAATTCTTGAAAATTACCATTTGCATTAAATCCACCACCTGAGTATTTACCAATAGTTAAATTACTCGCACCTGCGTTTGTGACCCTTGTTGGTGCAAATGCTAAAGTCCCATTCCTATAAAACCCGCCACCACTTGCCCCCATATAAAATGAAGAAATTAATTGATTAGTATTCGCAGTTGTAATATTGAATTGATTTGCATAATAGTTGTTGAAACTTGTAGGTCCAGAAATATAATTCATATATAACTGTTTATTAGCCGCCTCACTGACAGTAACTGAAACGGAAGCCGCAGTTATATTATTCAATTTTTCAACTAATTGAACACTTAAATCCCCAACATTTGTAACCGTATAAGAAGTAACTAAAGCATCGTCAGAACCATCGAATAAAATACTTGGTTTAGAATTAATATTAATTAATGCCCCTGAACTAACTATCTTTGGTTGTTGTGAACTTGAAGCATTTACCGAATTACGAGCATTTGTGCTTTGGTCATACCAAGTAGTTACAAAACCATCATTAGACCCTACAAAAGAAAGTAAAGCACTCGTATCTATTAAAGCATCCGCAGTATTAGAAACAAATCCTATATTCAATTCTGCATTATCGCTTGACCTACGAACTCTTATACAATTAGTTGATAATGGGCTTAATTTGCGAATAGAATAAGCCACACTTGGCATCCCAAATATGTCAGTAAAATAAGTTATAGGAGAATAACTCCCAAATAAAAATACTTTTTTAGGCATAAGTTCCGTTTATTTTTACCCATCCTAAAGCCGTTGAAGTTGTTCTTTTAACTGCGAGTGTATCGGTAGCGACTAAAGTCAAAGGACTTGAGAACGCCACAAATGAGCCTCCGTTTTTGCTAAAGGTTATTGTTCCACTTGCACCGTCGTTTGTAGTTGCAGTGAACACTCCTGCCATGTCAGCCGTAACCGTTGCAATTATATCCGTTGTAGATATTTGAAAGTTAAACTCAAATATTAAAGTCTTATCGTTTGTCGGAACAATCCACTCACTCCCTACCTTGCTACCTACTTGCGTTCCCGTTCCGTCCTTAACTAATACATTAGAAGTTGCCCCACTTGGATAAGGTGAGAAACTTGCTGAGTTAATTGTTATTGTGGAATCAGGTGCAGTAATATTTGAAGACCCATTACTTAAAATACTTGTAGTCGATAAAGTTGTATTTAAAGTGTTTTTAAGGACTGCTGAACCATCGGGAGCGGTTATATTACTACTTGCCCCACTTGCTATTGAAGTAGTTGAAATTGTTGTTCCTGCACTGTCTTTTAAAACTGCCGTTGCATTTGGACATGAAGCCGTCACAACCCAATTACCACTAACTAAAGAGCCTACGGGCGTTCCAAACCCATCCACTACCGCAATGTCCTCAGTACCTCCACTCGCCACACTTCCGTAACTTACTCCGTTTATAGTTATAATCGCAACAGGACAAGAACTTGCAGGAGGTTGAGGCGTTCCCGTTGTGGGAACTGCACACTCGTTGTAGTCAAAATCAGCCGTTACACTAACTGTTATTAAATGCCCTGCAATCCTATCTTTAAAATCATGAATAAAAGGAGTTAAAGTATTACTCTTGTCAAGGTCAACATCACGATTAAGATTAAGAGTTGCTAAAAGGTCTAATCCTATTTGAAAAGTATCACTCTCAACTTCGACTTTATTTGCATCGCCATCCTCTAATCTATCCCCGATTAAAATATTAAAGTTGTAAGTTATCTCATTACCGCTTATGTTAGACGGTTGCGGACTTACCCAAAATAAAGGATAAGTCGTAGCCGTAGACGAACTAATCTCCCATAGGTCACCATAACCATAGTCTTTAATTTGCAAATGATTGTCTGCAAAATCCTTGAAATATTTGTAAAGAATGTTTTTAGTAATCATTTCTTTTTCTCTATGTAAACCATCAATTTCTGAAGATTCTTTTTAGTGATTTTTTTATTAGCAATCTTTACAGTATGGATAATATTTTCTTTCATTGTTTTTTCTTCTTGAGCGTCCTAAATAAATTCCAGTATTATATCCTAATTCTCTTGATTGAATGTCTTGAGCGTTATTATTGCCACTCATCCACAAAGGATAAGAGGTGTTATATTCGCTTAGATAACCGCTTAACCTCTTGCCGTAAAACTCAGCCATGCGCCCCCATTTTTGCTCAATCAATTCCAATTCTCTTTGGCTTACGGGTTGTTGGTTGTCGCTATTTTGGGTTACGACTCCCTTATTACTAAATCGGTAGTTAAATATGATTGCACCGTCTGCGATTGTAGCATTGATAATAAAATCCCGAATATAATCATCTAACAAAGTTTGATTTAAAGCCGTTAGAGTTGATGCGTTGATTTGATCGGCTATCTCATTATAAAGGTCACTGCCTAAGATTTGCTGAAGTTGTAAATCTTGAACCATTATAACAGTTTGTGCAATTAACTTGTCATCTACGTTGTTCTCTATTACACCATATTTTTTTATGGTGGCGGTGCTTACGAAAAGTGGTTTTAAACTCATGATTATTTTTTCTTTCTAACTAAAACTGATTCAAAGAAATGGCGACAACTTGGTATATGAGTAACAGTACCTTTGATAGTTTGCCATCCACCCTTATATTTGAACACGTCCTCATTATATCCGTTAGTGTGTGCATCGTTTTGTAAATTATCTATTTCTGCTCTTGTATAAAGTTTATTTGCACCTATCATTTTTCTGCAAAACTCTCTTGAGGTATCTAAAAGCTTAGGCTCTAAATTTGTTGTATAACGCCATTTAGTTTCCAATCCTACTTCTTGAGCCTTTGGTTCTTGTATTTCTTTTGGAGTGATGCTTACCTCTCCGTTAGATTCTGAATAGTCAACAAATAAAGTATTTGACTTATTTAATCTTTCCAAAGATTTGTAAACTTCACTCTCCCCAATCTTTAATTTTTTAGCCAAGTCTGAAATCTTGTAAGCCTTGCCTTTTTTAATCTCATCCAATAAGCGTTGGTCATCTTCAAAATCTGCGAACTTATCAGCATCCGAATAGACAAAACAAGATTTCACTATCTCGTAATTGTCAGCACTCTCGCCAATTTTTAAAAACTCATTAAGGATAAAATCCTCTTCTTGACTGAATGCAGACGGTGTACTTGCTCTTGTTGTATCGCCACCTACTAATGCAGGAAGATTAATAATACTTCTTATCTCGTTAGTTGTTAAACTATCAAGTATCTTATTTGCAACCAAAGGACTTGCACTATTAATTGTAGTTAAAATGTCATCCTTTTTAACAAGGTTTGGTTTTTCAATTCCTAATCTTTCATATACCATGTCAGCAAATGAATCTGCATCTATTGTTCTACTGATTACTTCACTTGTCAATTCTATACCGATAGGGTCTAAGGTTGTTAATTCAACGGGATTACCGATAAATCCATACAAAGAAAGAATATAGTTCATGTCCTCCTCTTCTTCTTGTTGTTTTGGCTTTACATAGGTATTACTAAAGTGTTCCCAACTTAAATCAAACTCAGACCGTCCCCCACCCAATTCGCCAGGTGTTTTAATCCCGAAAAGCAAACCGTTACTTACTCGGTGAGAATAAAGAATCTTATTAATTGTATCCTTGCTTAGTTGTTCGTATTGTTTATCTAAATCATTACTTCTTAAAGGACTAATTTCGGGAGGTGTTGTGTTTGGATTCTGAAAGTTTAATAAAATCTCACCTGCGTTATCCGTTCCACTCGCCTTAGATTTAAAAGCGTGTTCTATCTCTACTTGTTCTTCGTCATTAATAGCCGTTCCATTAAAAAACGTAACCATCGTCCCTGCCGAGAATCCCGTTTTAACATTGTTAAGTTGGAAAAAGTTGCACTCAATATCCGTTTCAATCGGTGTAGCACCACTATTGTATTCAGGCAAAGGGTATATATCACTTGCAGGGTTATCGTCGATTAAATAAAGGATTTGTTTGCCTTGTCTTTTCAAGGGATCAAATGCAGGAAGTGTAACCGTATCTTCTGGTAGTTTACCGTTTGACCTTTTCCATTTAGCGTTTGTCGATTGTTCTCTTGTCCATTCTTTAGAGATATAAAACTCAGACTTGTCGACGTTTGTTCTTATCGTATTAAACGGTTGTAGCTTTACTGATTTCATTGCCCCGAAAACGTCCCACTCAATTAAGTAAGCACACCCCCCGTATAAAGTTCTTTCAAAGATTTTCTTTCTTGCTAACTCATCCGCAGTTTGAGAATTGTTAATAGAGTTTAAAGTCTTTTCTAAAGCCACCTTATCACCGTTCCAATCGGCTCTAATTTTAAAACCTTTCCCATAAATATAAGTTGCCTTACCTTTTATGATTGCACCATGTATTCCAGAATTGTTATAAAGATAACTTAGGTAATCTGAGTAATCGTTATTTTTACCATAAGGCACATACAACATATTAGGTTGTTTCCTAAATATTGGCGTTTCATTTGCGTATAAAGGGAACTTGCTAAATGAGTAGTTCTTTTTTATTTCTTCAATTTGGCTCATAGGCTTTGCGTGTTAAGGTAGATTCTTGCTCTACTCTTGAGGTTATTACTTTATCGTATGTCATTAGTCCAATTTCAACCACTGTCAAACCACTTGGATTCAAATTAGTTGAACTTACTTGCTCGTAAACATTGTAGGTGTATTCATCCCCTAAAGGTATGTTAATTTCGCCTACTAACGGGTCGGGTGTTGTAGTCTTTACAACTATTGTAAATTTATTATATCTCTCGGGATACAAGCTTAAATCGGCTGAGATACAATAGTACTTTATTTGTGTTTGATTATTAATAAATTCAAACAAGAAGTTAGGCGAGGATATAGTTATCTTTTCAGACAAAGTCAATACCACTACATTACTCCCTAAATTTAGTCTTATCATTACTTATATTATATTAAAAAGTAAGTTAAGTACAAAAAAAAAGGGAAGCCGTTAAGCCTCCCTTTAATTAATTATATTTGTTTAGATTAATGTTGTAACAATAGCTTGAGAGATTCCATAAGGATAAGTCTTCTCTTCGCCAGTGAATGTTAAAACAAAACCGTTTAAGTCAGATGCACCTTTGCCCGTTCCTGCCGTTCCCGTTGATAGGTCTAAACCATTCTCAGAACCGAACAAGGAGAACAACCCGTTTTTATCTTTAACGATAAACATCAAAGGCTTTTGAGCAAGTACTCTTATCTCGTTTCTCTTAGCAACATCAAAACGATCAAGTTGAAACTCAACTGACTGCATGATATAACCGCTTCCACTTGTAACCTCACCTGCGTTGTCTGCTTTAGCCTCTGCGGTGTTTCTTCTAAGTTCGTATTTATAGAACTTTTTTCCACCCGTCATCGCCATTGCAGAAACTAAACCTGCTGAAGTTGTGAAAGTAGTAGTATTTAAATACTCTAATTCGCCAATGTATACCTCATCTACGCCTCCGATACTATCTCGGCAATCTAAGGTGAATCCTGTTGATAGTAAGCACGCCATGATTAAGCTAATTTAAAGGTTACGATTTCATTCGGGAATTTCACTTGAGTTCCAACTTTAAAGTGGATATCAAGCATCATAGTCAAACTGATTGGGTTCTCTCTGATGTTGAACATGTCCTCATCGCTTTCCAAGTCAGTACCGATAATGAAGTTTGAAGTACGTCCCAAGTGGATTCTGTTTGTAGAATCTAATCCGAAGTAAGCAACAACTTTGATTCCAGTTCCTGGCAAGATTAACTCTTGAGATTGATAAGCAGAACCATTCACACCGTCATAGTAGAACAAGTTAGCAGCTTTCAAAGCAAGGATTAACTTGTCGAAAGTGTCACCACCACACATGAACTGTAAATCTGATTTACCTTTCAATTTTGCAGGAAGTAACGCCCACATACCATCAAAGATAGAAACAACATTCGCAGATGTAATGCTTGTTGCAACTGATATAGATGTAGGGTTTCCGTTGATAGTAGTAGCTGAAGCGTCTAAAATGATTTTGTTGAAACCATCAAATTGAGTTAAGTTAGCACCACCCGAACCACCAATAGCAGACTGCCACAATGCAGTTTCTTTTGCCTCAGTCAACAAACCAACTAAGTAGTTGGTGAAGTCAGCTTCAAATGCAATGTAGTCATAAGAAGTGCCTGGTCTTAAGGCTCTCTCAGTCCAAAAACCCTCAAGTTCTTTTGCGCAAAACTCTTGTTGTACTTTTACTTTTCCAACTGTGATGGTTCTTTTTGAGAAACCCGTTTTACCCGAAGCATTGAACGCACAAGCAGTGTCAGCTTGGTAGAATAATTCAGTGGTGATGTAATGCAAATCTTCAGTAGATTTGATGCCCGTTTGTTTTGCAAAAGTAGCACCCGTTTTGCCTTCGTAAAAAGAACGAACTAATAGTTCAAGTGATTGGTCATTAACGACAGCAGGCAAGCCAGTGGTGTCGTATGCGAATTTTTTAAGTTTCATTTTATTTATTTATTTTTGTTTAATATTTGAGTTAATCTTGAGAAGTTAGAAGCACCTACGCTTACACTTTTTCTCTTTGCATCTTTGCTTACTTCTTCAGCTTCTTCGGTCTTAGCTAAGATTCCAACTGCACTAAATAATGCGGTTGTCTTTGCGTTTAATGCTTCAATTTCTTTAGCGTACTTAGAATGGATTTCAGCAATCTGAGTGTTGAAGTCATTTGCTTGAGCCTCTAATGCTTCGGTAACCTTAGACATCATTGCTTCGTCGTTCAAAGGACTTTCTTCTTCAGGTGTTGAAACCTCTTCGATAACTCCACCCGTTACAGTGATAACAATGTCACCTTCTAAAGTGTGTTCACCGTCAGGCACTTCAACTTCGCTACCGTCAGCCATTACCAAAGTAACCGCTTCGCCAACTGCGATAGTTCCTTTAACACTTGCGCTGCCGTCTAACAATTTAGTTTCTGCCAATTCGATTGCAGGTTCTACAACGGGCGAAGACC
>Ga0247722_10001813_pt1 | contig 11485 bp, 8 predicted proteins | sample MSEWelMarce3H_FC_FD_189094 | JGI IMG/M metagenome (GOLD analysis project Ga0247722, IMG submission 189094) | Subsurface sediment microbial communities from gas well in West Virginia, United States - MSEEL Well Study Marcellus 3H_FC | ecosystem: Environmental > Terrestrial > Deep subsurface >... | reverse complement strand
ATCGCCCCAACTTCATCTGTTAACATATCAGTTACGTCTGCTTGCGTATTAGAAATATTTTCAGCGGCGAGCGCAAGTGCTTCTGTCACCGTCTCAACTACAGGCGCAACAACGTTTTCAACGCCACCTTCGGGTGTAACAACGGGTGCTTGCGGTTCAACGACCTTCTTCTTTCTTTGTTGCGGGGGCATTTTACAATATGTAAATATTTTGTTTTTAAGTATTTACCGTATTTAACCTTTACATAACGGATACAATTAAACTATTATTTCGAGCCTAAACAATTGCTACCATTGCTGTCTACTTTCGAGGTAGAATTATTTGCGCAGCACCCATATCGTGTCCCGGCGCATCCGCCAATTTGTTTTGGAGGAACCGTTTCCGGGCGTAAAGGATATCCAGGTCCGGGTCTATACCCCGGGCAGTTCGTCCCGTAATAATTCACTCTAGAATTTACGCCATCAGGGCAACAACCAAACGCAGTTTGCGAACAATTGCCTTGCGGGTCATTATGATTTACAACGACAGTTATATTATTCAAAAGAATCAATATGAAAAGAATAGTTGCTAAAATGATAATTGTCGAGCTATCCATATATATCTAGTTTACAAAATTATTAAGATTACAAAATTATTAAGAAAGAAATAATAAAAATTAATAACGGAATATAATAAGAATGAAGATATCCAAGCAAACTAAACAAATGATGTCGTTTTTTTCAAAAAATAATCACATAAACATAATAAAACAGACCAAACGAACTGACGGTATACTTACCGAATTATATGCCGATATTTGCGAGTCCCGTAAGTATTTAGAAAGTGTCAAGAAACGAGATGGTTATTATAATATTACAACCAGAAAAATCGAAACTGCTAGTCAAATCCCAATGCCTAAATATTTTAATTCAAATAGTTTCCCAGAGACTGTGCGCAAGCACATTGAACAGTTTGCGGCTACAGAGATTACCTATACTTTTTCTCTCTATAACCGTAAGATAACTCTTATTTTTGTGGTAGAAGATGACGAACATCACATAAAGATCGAGACGTTTAGTAAATATGTGGACGCGATTGTAATGTGGCTATACATATTAAATCAATACGCTTCCAAACAATGTGCCGAGTCGCTGGTAAGCTATTTTTACTTTACTTCTCTCACTAAGACTCTTCCCAATTCAAATATTTCTATACTCGATGAAATACATGTGAATACCGCATTCACTCGAACCTGTCCAAGAGAGTCGGAAATTATTGTATTCAGGAAAGAGGAGTGGTTCAAGGTATTTATCCACGAAACCTTTCACAACTTCGCATTGGATTTTTCGGATATGAATAATGACGTGGTTCACAAGTGTATATTAAACATATTCAAGGTAAAATCTGACGTAAATTTATACGAATCATATACCGAGTTTTGGGCGGAAATAATGAACGCGCTGTTTTGTAGCTATTTTTCAATGAAGGATAAGACGAACGTTGCCGATTTTCTCTCTACTGCCGAGTTCTTTATTAATTTTGAAAGGACGTATAGCTTTTTTCAGCTAGTAAAAACCCTAGACTTTATGGGTCTATCATACAATGATCTATATTCGGATACACAGTATAGTTCGATACTTAGAGAGAATTTATACAAGGAAAAAACAAATGTCCTATCATATTATGTACTTAAAACCATAATTATAAACAACTATCAGGATTTCCTGTTTTGGTGCCAAAAAAATAATTACTCCGTCTTACAGTTTAATAAGACAATAAGAAATCAGACGGCATTCTGTAATTTTATTGAAAGTAAATATAAAACACATTCTATGTTAAACGGTGTTGCCGAAACTCAATTATTTTTAAATAAAATATCAGCCAAACAGCCGAGCCCAAATATAAAATACATGATGAACAATTTGCGAATGAGTATTTGCGAATTAGGCTAATATTCTAATTTAATTAGAAGACACACAATTTTTTATTATGTGTCTTACAACACGCGGTATCATCTGCGATGTTTCTGCCACATTTTAACCCGGATTTGTTTAACTCACAGCAAATATATTTATATGTGCCGTTCCCCATTCGCTTTTTATTAAATTTCCACATCTTACTTGCTTCATCGAAGTCAATATCTACTTCGTAAACAGCCACCGTGGTAGGCACCCACTCGCTTCTAGTTTGGCTTTTAGTTTGACTTCTAGTTTGCATTATACTGATTTTGATCTATGGACTATGAACCCGCACGGTTTCATTTTTTTTTAAAATAAAATTGACATTGTTTTATTTGATATAATAAAACAATACAACTACGAATACAAAGATGGGAATCAGGCATTTAAATAAGTTCTTCAGGGAACACGCGCCAAGTGCGATTAAGTATATTAATTTGGGCGAATTATCAGGTAAGAAGATTGCGGTAGATATCAGCATTTATATGTATAAGTATGCCTCTGACGAGGTTCTTATTGAAAATATATATTTAATGCTGTCCGTTTTCAAACATTATAACATAACGCCCATATTCATATTCGATGGCAAACCTCCCGCTGAAAAAAAGGAACTATTACAGAAACGGAGAGAAGATAAGAAGAGCGCGGAAGAACAGTATAATAGTCTGCGAGCTTTGCTTGAAAATAATGTAAATATGGACGATTCTGAAAGGCAGGAAATACTGTCTAGTATGGATATTCTAAAAAGAACGTTTGTTCATATTAGTAAAACAGATATCGAGACGGTCAAACAGCTAATTCGCGCGTATGGAGCAACGTATTATGATGCTCCGGGCGAGGCCGATGAGTTGTGCGCGTTGTTAACGATTAAAGGCCGTGTTTGGGCGTGTTTAAGCGAAGATATGGACATGTTTGTTTATGGCTGTCCGCGCGTAATAAGATATCTAAGCTTATTGAAACATAGTGCGGTTTTGTATGATATGAATGGAATCCTGGGTAATTTAGATATTACTCAGCAAAATTTAAGGGAAATTTGTATATTATCTGGCACGGATTATAATGCCGAAGTTTGTGCTGAGAACGAAATACACACTCTTTACGATAATATGAAATATCTAAAAAAATATCGGAAGGATAACTCGTCAATGGACTTCTGCGATTGGCTTGGAGAGAAGACAAATTATAAGGTCGATATGGATACATTGTTGAAAATAAATGATATGTTCGATTTAAGTAACACTCATTTCAATATTAAGAAATTTGAAAAAATTAAAATTGCCAATTGTGCTGTACAAAGAAAAGAGTTGAACGACATTTTAAAGCGGGATGGTTTTATATTTCCGCTGTCTTAAATTGACTTCATCAACGGGTGAGAGTAAACTTCATTTTTTTTGGTTTAAATATTCAAAGATGTAAAATAATTTTAAAATATGTCCTAATATATTATGGCACGGACTAAAAAATTACGACCTAGTCGTTTTAGGAGACCTCGCAAAACAAAAGGTCGCAAAACAATAAGAAGACGTAAAACAATAAGAAGACGTAATAAATATATTGGCGGAGATAATGATGTGGACGATCTTGACAAGGATTATGACGACGCAATGATAAAGCAAATGGCGCGCGAACCAGTTTGTATTATAAGACCTCCAAATAAATCAAATATGGTTACACCTGTCAAGATTGAACCGCCGCAATTCCTTTCACAAAAACAGGTTGGGGGCGGAGGCGCAAAAATTGATTGGGTTATGGATTTTACTGATGATCTATTTGAGCAATTTAAACGCGCGAACGGTTTTTCAGATGACCAAACAAAATCGTTAAGTATTTTTAATCCAAGCGTTACATGGTTAATGGACTCAGGAAATGCGTCTTATTACTGTTGTACGACTCGATGTATATATTATACTGCTCGTGGTGGCGCTCCTGTTACTGCCGATTTTGTAAAACAATCATATTCCGCAATGGTTAGAAGAATGAAGTTTTATGCCACAGACAATTACCCAGACGCGGATGATAAATATGTAAAATATCCTGGCAGCATGTTCAATAAGTGGATTTCAACGGGTGGATTTTGGGCTTCCCCAGAAGGCACCAATAGAAGCGATGTAACAATGGTTACAATAATTAAACGAGATGGTCACCGCTTTAACTGTGTTCAGAGCTGGATGCTTGATGCGTGTGTTAACGGGCATGTATCATCAGGTCCTATTGATGCGCGAGTACTTAATATATTTAATCAGGTTACAGGGGGAACTGATATTGTAAATACAGTTTATATTACTGGAAGTCGTAATGGCGAGTGTATTAATCCTGGCGCACTTAGTGTTACTATGCCCCTTATAGCTAAAAAGCACAATATTATTGATCCTAGCGCACCAGTCGGCCAATGGAATGGACCAGGCTTTGAAGCTGATAACGGATGGAAACAATCACTAACTAGAGCACAGGTTTTAAAGCGCGTCGACAGCGATACATTTGCTCTTGCGTTTCCATACCAACAACGAAGCATCGCACCAAGAAATCCTTATGCTAATCCTGAAACAAGTACGCAATCTTCACTTGCTAATTGTATTTCATGGGCCCTTCCAAAAAAAACTGAAAAAAATTATGCCTTATTTTATTTTCATTACGAAGACCCAAATAGAACGTTTTGCCCTCGAAAATGTATGATATTGAATTACGTAATGGCATCTGATCCAACAAACAAAAACAGAACAGGTGGTATGGTATTTTATTATAAACAGTTTGATGCGAGCACTTCTAATACAGGCGGTGTAAATTCTGTTTTAGATGGAGCAGAATTTGAATCCGAACGGGATACATCTTGGAGAACACTTCAGCCGATGGCTTCAGATATATTTAAAAGGATTGAAGCATATTTCACGCCATTATGTGGCTTAAAAGTATCTTGTACCACGCCATTTGTAGAGAAAGACGGCTCTTTAATCGGGGTTGGACATATAAAAACTGATATTTTTAGGTATTTAAATGAACGGTTAACCCAGGCTATATCGCTTTTCGGAGAGGATTATGATAAAATTATAAGATACTACAGTGGTGACGCTGTCGATGGACAGCGCCAAATTCCCAAAGATCATCTATTTAATTATGGTCTTGATTTAATAAAATGGAGTCATGATAATATAATGAATGATCCAACTCACGGCATTAATGGTGATAAAAAATATCTTGTAAATGTTAAACAAATTGTAGATATTAACTATCCTGGCACAGAAGACGTTCAACATAAAACATACACTTTTATAAGCGATGGCGACCCCCTTAGAAAGTTTTTAATATCAGTTAACTTTTTACAACCGCCACCAGCACAAACCACATTTGCTTTTGAAAGACAACAACCGTCGTCGTCGTACAACGCAATTCGAAATTTTCACCCAACAACTGTTTATTTTATGTTTTTTTACAAAATTGATAAGAATTCATTATCTCTCGAGTCATTTTCACACCCATTTATGATATTAAAAGACGCAACCACCTCATTTTTAAATTTTCCAATGGGATTTACAACCAACCAGATTAAAAATGCTTCTGGACAAGACGATGGAGAAAAACATTATTGGTTGTCATACGGCGAAGGCGATTGTCAATGTAAGATTGCCGCATTTAAATCTAGCCAACTAGACACTTTAGTAAATCAAAACTACAATGATACACGTGTAACCGATATTGAATTTTGGTCATACAAGGATGGCGACATTAGTTGAGCAATACACTATGGTTATTGGTCATATATATAATAAATTATTACCCTTACAATTAATGGTAATAATTATGAGAAATAAAATAAGTAATGATGAATAATGAGATTAAATGGAAAATAAATAAATATTTTATAAGTATAATATAATGACGATGTCAAAAAAATGTCGACAATCTAAAAACGTAACCAATTCAATAAAAAGACATAAAACGGTAAAAAGGCGTAAAACGGTAAAAAAGCGCAAAATAATAATTACTCGCGATAACTATATTGGCGGAGTTAATAATAGTGATGAGTTTGATCCAGATGAGGTGTACAATCGCGCAATGATTACGCATATTGCGGATAAATCAGAATGTAGTATAGAAGCAATAAATCTTAATAAGGGGGTTAGGCCGGTCAACTTAAATGCCGAATTGCCATCAAACTTTAAACTAGAACAATCTGGCGCGGGGGGGAAGTCTGTATCAAGTAGAAAGTTAGCAAGACCATTTATTAAACAAAAACAATTTGGAGGGGGTGAGGCAGTCTTATTGATTAGCGATATTACTCAAAGTCTAGTTGATGAGTTTAAAAGGGTTTCCAATTGTTCAGACAGTGAAACAAAATCGTTAAGTATTTTTAATCCGAGCATTACATGGCTTAGAGATGACGCGCAGGTGTCTTATTACTGTTGTACGTCAAGATGTATTATTTATATGGATAATACAACCAATAGACCAGTTACAGAAGAATTTGTAAACAGATCATATGCTGATATGAAGCCTAGAATGGAATTTTTTAATGGTGGTCTTTCTAATAATCCAGATAAAACAGATGAGCGTGTAAGGTCAAATGGAAGTGTATTTAATAAATGGTTCACGACAGGTGGGTTTTGGGGCGAACCTCTAGGAAGCACATGGTTAGATGTTACAATGATAACAATGATAAAGATAGATTTTGACGCGCCTGTTGTTGCGCCTATTTTTAACAATAGTCGAATTCTAGGCAGTGTATGTGGAGACGAAACTTCCCCGATTGATGCGCGAGTATTAAACATTTTTACTGATTATACAAGTGCAGGTACGCCTCCTACTACCATAAATACAGTTTATATTACTGGCAATCGAAACGGATCATGTGTACATCCTACAGAACGATCTGTCGGTCCAGAACTAACTCCAAATCATGTATTCCCGATTGATCCTGAAACAGTACCATCTGACGGATACCCAGCCTACAATGGCCCAATGATAGATGGTGGGGAGTGGAAACAATCATTAACTCGAGTTCAAATTGTAAAATCAGGCGACCGGATTAGTTATTCATTTCCATATCAACCAGATACAACGGGCAGAGATCCATTCGCAAAACTTGAAAAGTGTACGGAATCTGCCCTGGCTAATTGTATTTCGTGGTATCAAAACACAGAAAAGAACTATGCCTTATTTTATTTTGACTATGAACACGCAGACAGGACGTTTTGTCCTGGGAAATGCATGATATTGAATTATAGCATGACATCTCGCCCTTCAAATAAACGCAATGTTGGAGGTATGGTATTTTACTACAAACCATTTGATTCTAGGGTTGATGACCCATCAAATATAAATTCTATTTATGATGGAAAACAATTTGAAGAGGGTGATTTTGGACCGGATGATGATGATAATGAGTGGAAAACAATTCAACTCCCAAATTCAGATATATTTAATAAGATAAAGGACCATTTCGCGAATTGTAAATTCAAAGTATCGTGTACAACGCCATTTATGAAGTGGGGTGACTCATTAATAGCGGTTGGACATATAAAAGTTAATATTTTTAAACATTTAAATAATCAATTAATGAGAGTCAAGGAACGCTTCGGAACTGATTATGATAAAATAATAAATTACTACGCAGATGAAAATGTGGATAGGTTATTTACTTATGGAATTAACATTATACGGTGGATCAGAGATAATGTAATGAATCATCCAATACATGGCTATAACGGCGACAGGAAATACTTGGTTCGTTTTAATCAGACACAAAATGAGGTTGATTCTCAAAAACGCGAGTATCTTATATATCAATTTTTAACACCAGGGTATGAAGCGGTTAGAGCATTTTTAATGTCAGAAGGATTTATAAAATTAGATGAAGCAGGCAAATATATAACAACAAGAAATCTTCATCCATCTCTTATATATTTTATGTTTTTCTACAAAATTAATGCGAATACCTTATCTTTAGAATCATTTTCAGATTTTTTTATATTAAACGACACCGGGGAAGAGTCATTTCTAAATTTTCCCATGGGAATTACTCAAAGTCGCCCATTAGCTGCTTCCGTCGCCGGAGAAAAAAGCATCGTTTGGGTATCATATGGAGCCGGTGACTGTAGGTGTAAAATTGCGTCATTTACACCACATCAGATAGATACTTTAATAAGCTATAATAAAAATGACGACCCAATACAAAATATAAATTTTGTAGGATATAACGTGTAAATATTTCTTCATAATAATAAGGTTAATAAATAATAAATAAATTTATTAACTTTGTAATTTTTTATCTTTTGTTTTTTCGCGGGTTTTTATTTTTTCGTGTTCTCCTCCCTCTGCCTTTCCGTGTCGATTTTCCTTTCCGCGATTTAGTGTTCTTTGGTTTTCTTTTTTTCTTTCCACCATCTAGTGCCCCGGGATCTTTGCGTTCACCAGACTTTGATTCCGCAGTATCGGGTAGTGTTAGATCTATTTTTGGTTCTGCTTGCGCCGGTACTAGAATTGGTGCTTGAACTTGAACTTGTGCTGGCGCTTGAACTTGTGCTGGCGCTCGAACTGGTGCTGGCATTAGTCGCATTAATCCTTCCATCTTTTCTTTGATAGGCCCCACAACTGGCAATTTTTCAGCATCATTATTAACCAACGTTTCTTTGGAAATGTCAGATAACTTATGTGATTCGTCTGATAAATAACACATTAGTCTTATAAAAAACGCAGGGGTCATTATGCCTGGTTTGAGTATGTTAAATTTATTATCAAAACAAGACATTCCTTCACGGCTTTCCACTGGTATATCATTAAAAATAAAACAAAAATTATATGAATTATTGCCTTTAAAAATATTATCATAATGATCAACCATAATTTGTTTGGCTATGTTGTACCAATCCCAGTCGTAACTATCTATTGCTTCTTGGACTGGAAAAAAGTATCTAACATTCATTGTGTTCGACAACCTGCCATTTAATCTAGCTTCCATTTGAGTTCTGTTAATCCAAAAAAATAATATTGTTTTGGAGAAATCATTGTAATTTCGATTTTCTGCCATATGAGTTAACCATAATGACGTTCCTTGTTTAATAAAATTAACCCCATTATTTAAACAATATTGCTCTATTTCGTATTCGATATTTTTATGAGGATCATGTAACATTGAAGCTAATGCCGATATCTCTAATACAGAATTTATACATTTGCCTTTATAATTTACGTATGATATTGGTATGTTATTTAGAGCGCGAACTATAGAAAATAATTCGATGTATCTATCAGAATCAACATTGTAAAACAATCGGTTACTATATGTTGCGATTGATTCATTTGTGTTTGGTCTATACTCAAGATAAGCACTTTTGCCTGCCGCTTGTGAACCCGCAGTAATAATTAACCGTTTTTCTCTCGGCACGTTATTTGCGTTAATAAGTTGTATTTCTTTCTTTAATATAGCTGTGCGCTCGTTGTCCATACTATCTATGCTTTTATGTAAAAACTGATTTTTTTTATTTACAAAGTACAAATTGTTATTTGTAAAAAGCCCCAAGTCAAACAAGCTGACTAACGAACTGTTTGCCCATATAACTCTAATTGGGTTTGTTTGTACATCATCAAACGTTACAGTTACTACAGCATCATTATATGACCAATTTACAAGCTCCCACGAATCGCCTTGGTTTTTTTTCCATACGCAATTCGCTTCGTTTATATCTGTTGTGCTCGTATTAGTATCCCGTATAAACTTACCAGAATAGGGATTTATATAACATACATCAGGTTTGCCCTTGGTAATGGCAACCTCAACTATTAACGCGTGTTGCAGTTCTATAAATGACAGATCTGATTCTCTCTTCTTTTCTGTTGATACGATACTATTGTCTGTGGTACTAAACTTTACAATATCTCCGTTTTTGTCTCTACCAACATATATTTTATTATAACTCATATATAATATAATAATACAAATATTATATTATTTGTTTTGCTAAAGTGAACCAACAAATTCTCTCTGTATAGTAGTCTATAGAGAGAATTTATTACCTGAAATAGTTAGACGCGCCAGATTACACCTGTTTTCTTATTATTTTTTTCCGAGGACATTTTGCGTCAAGTTCGTCGCACACGGCGGGTGATTCGCACATTTTACGTCGCGCTTCTTCGTCCTCCTTTTCCTCCGTTTCATCCATAAACAAATAGTGTTTTCCTTCTATACATATATCGTCCCACGTTAAACTGTCTATAAGGGCTTCATTATTATTGTTATCGACGCGGCCAATCCAAACTCCGGCGAATCCGCCCTCCTCACTCCATTCATTTTTAATCCAACAATTAGGATATTTGAGTATTAAACTTTCAAGCCATTCAAAATCTGGGTTCCACGCACTCCATATATTAAAAATAATACCACGCCGACCTCTCTTTTTCATTTTTACCGTTTCGTTGTAAATATATTCATCGTTCACTTTATTTTGTAGTTCATTCATAACAAGACTGTTAAGCTCATCCGGGACCGATGGGTTTTCGCACGTAATCGTTATGTGATTCCAACAATCATTGGGCATTTTATAAATGTATTAATATTAAGTTTTTAAATCTTTTATAATAAAATGACTAATTTTATTTACATTGTAAAACCCAAATTAAATAAAATATAACTCAAATCCTTACGAGTTACAGTCTAAATAAATACAGGTTCGTCGATACTAACGAACGTTCCGGATGAGAATTGTGGGGTCTGTTCAAACGTCGATGTTTTCAATTTGTCTCTCATTGTTTTAATAAGTTCTCTCCAATTACAGTTTGGCTTCTTCTCCTTTAAAGATTCTAATAGAGACCACGTTAACGCACCGGATGCTTTGTTGTTAATAAAAGCGTCCGCGCTCGTTTGGTTGTCTGTGCATCCACTAATCATAAACACGCTACCAAGTGTATCTAGTTGTTTGTCGTTTTCGGTGTATTTTTCATAATTAAGACTGTCTAAATATTGGTATTTCAAGTCTAAAACTGAACCACTGAAACAGCTGTCAAACATTGCGAATAATGTAACCTTGGGCTTTAAAAAGGTCTGTATTAATGATTTAAATTCGTCGTCAAGAATTCCCTGTAAATCGCACGATACAATTAGTTCATCACGCCCGTCCTTCTCGTCGCCATTTCGGTCTAATGCGTAAGAACCGTGTCCACTATATAAGAAAAATAACAGATCTCCCTCTTTTGAATTAACTAGAAGGTTCTTGAATTCCAATAAAATATTGACCCGCGTTGCCTTTTTAGCAGTTAAATCAGTAAGAACATTGATATCTTTGAATCCGTTTACCGTTATTCTCTCTTTAACTGATGCTACATCATTTATACAGCCATACAATTCATCTTTTGTTCCGGTGTAATTAATCCCAATTAGCAGGGCCTTTTTATTTCCATTAATAATAATCTGAGGCGGGACATATTTTTCAATGGCTGATTTATTTTGATTAAATATAGTAGTTAGCGTGTTAATGTCTTTATAGTATTGATTGACAGCATTATTTAAAAGTTGTTGCTTATTTCTGGCGGCAATTCGTGCTCTCTGAATACTATTCACA
>Ga0247722_10001812_pt1 | contig 11485 bp, 5 predicted proteins | sample MSEWelMarce3H_FC_FD_189094 | JGI IMG/M metagenome (GOLD analysis project Ga0247722, IMG submission 189094) | Subsurface sediment microbial communities from gas well in West Virginia, United States - MSEEL Well Study Marcellus 3H_FC | ecosystem: Environmental > Terrestrial > Deep subsurface >... | reverse complement strand
TGCCAATTTTAAGGAAGAAATGGAAAAGGTATCTGGCCAAAACCTGACCACTTTTTTCAATCAATGGCTGTACAAACCCGAGAACCTGAAAATTTCTGCCCATTGGGAATATGATGCCAATGCACAACAAATTCTATTGAGCATCAAACAAACGCATTACAGCGGATTTGTTTTTGATTTTCCAATAGAAATAGAAATTTTTGATGCCAAAACCAATGGCACAGAAATAATGAAGTTTACTGTTAACACCAAGGAGGCAATTATACCCATCAAGTACAATAAAAATCCGAGTTCAATTAAATTTGATCCAAGAACAGTTTTACTGGCTGAAATTGAAATGAAATAGGCTATTAGCAGAACAACAAATAAAAAGAAATGATCACAATCATCTGGATTACCCTAATTGCTTTTTCACTCTGGTTTATCTATTTTTTTGTAAAGGATACTCGTTTGCACAAAAATCAATTGGGTGATGCCAGCTGGGTGAAAACTGCTTTCATCGGGTTTCTGGTGAATTTTTTTGATGTTCTTGGAATTGGTGCGTTTGCGCCACAAACTGCCTTGTTGAAATTTACCAAGCAAACACCAGACAGGCTGATTCCTGGCACGATGAATGTTGCCAACACAATTCCGGTATTGATCCAGGCAATTGTTTTTATCCAAATCATTGAAGTTGATCCCATTACGATGGTGGTCATGTTTGCTACCGCCACGCTTGGGGCAATTATTGGTGCTGGCTTTGTGTCTAAACTTCCCGAGAACAAAATAAGGCTCATCATGGGCATTGCTTTATTGATTACAGCAGGCTTTATGTTTGCCAATAAAATGAACTGGATTCAGGGGCAGGGCAATGCAATTGGACTTCATGGATGGAAATTATTTGTTGCAGCAGCCGTAAATTTTGTTCTTGGTGCAATGATGACCGTTGGTGTTGGACTTTATGCACCATGCATGGCAATGGTATTTTTGCTGGGCCTATCTCCCCTGGTGGCCTTCCCCATCATGATGGGATCCTGTGCGTTTTTGATGCCCCCGGCCTCTTTTAAATTTATAAAGGCAGGCGCCTATCACCGGAAAGCCGCACTGAGTATGGCTCTGGCAGGAACAGTTGCAGTGTTGATTGCTGCATTTATTGTAAAATCTTTGCCCCTGGATACGCTCAAGTGGATCGTCTTGGTGATTGTTTTGTATACATCAGTCAGTATGCTTTATAATACCGTACGGGTTTCGCGAATCAATAAGAGTCCATTTGTATTGTTCTTGGTTTTACTGGCGTCTGCTTTCGCATTGCCTGTTGATGCCAAACCAACAAAATCAAACAACAATAACAGCCCAGGAATCAATGTGGTATCGCTACACTGTGAAAACCAAAATAATCCATTGGGAATCGATGTTGCCAATCCAACATTAGGATGGATTTTACAATCCAATGCAGGAGAGCGTGGACAATACCAAACAGCCTATCAGATTCAGGTTGCCAGCAGCCTTGCGCTTCTGAATGCCGGTAAGGCAGATCTTTGGAATAGTGGAATCACAGGCAATATCGTATCGAACAATATCAGTTACAGGGGTAAGCGCCTTTCCTCTGAAAAAAGGTATTACTGGCGAGTAAAAATATGGGACAATCGAAAAAATGCATCAACATGGAGCAGTCCTGCGTATTGGGAAATGGGATTACTTGATACCAATGATTGGAAAGGAAAATGGATTGAGGAGGTCGGGCCCTCATCTGAGGAAAACAAAAACCTTTATGAAGACCAGCCAGCCCCTCTTTTCAGAAGGGAATTTACATTGTCAAGGAAAATAAAAAAGGCTGTGATGCATGTCAGCGGAATAGGTTATTACGAAGCTTTTCTTAATGGCAAAAAGGTTGGCAACAAACTCCTGGATCCAGGCTGGACAAATTATTCAAAAAGAATCCTGTACAGCACTTATGATGTCAGCTCCTACATGGCAACAGGAAACAATTGCGTAGGTATGATCTTGGGAAATGGGTGGTATAATCCATTGCCAATGAAATTCTGGGGACGGAGAAACATTCGGGAATCGTTGTCAATTGGTGAACCTAAATTTATCATGCAATTGAACATTGAATATTCAGATGGTACAAAGCAACAGATCGTATCTGATAATTCCTGGAAAGCAACACCTGGTCCAATCTTGCGAAACAATATTTACCTGGGTGAGAAATATGATGCCCGTAAAGAGATTCCTGGCTGGTGCAAAACTGGTCTGAATACAAATGACTGGAAACCGGTGAGCATTGCAGCAGAACCTGAAGGAAAATTGTGTTCAGAACAATTGCCCCCAATTGTGGCCGGAGATACCATTTTACCCATTTCAATCAAAAAACTGGAGGAAGGAAAGTTCGTCGTTGATTTTGGTAAAAATTTTAGTGGCATCATTCGTTTAGAAGCAAAAGGTGCTGCAGGAACTGTCATCAACATGAGTTACGGTGAACTGCTTTATGCCAATGGTACAGTAAATGTAATGACAAGCACAGCAGGCCAGATAAAGCGCAAAGGAGTGGGAGGGCCTGGAGCGCCTGATACCGCATTTGCCAGTGACCAGTTCATACTTGGTGGGAAAATGAAAGATGTATTCCAGCCAAAATTTACCTTTCATGGATTCCGCTATGTTGAGGTTTCCGGGTTTCCGGGTACACTGCACCCACAAGACATAAAAGGGTTGGTGCTGTTCTCAAATGTTCCGGATGCCGGTTCCTTCAGTTGTTCTGATCCAATGATCAATCAAATTCAACAAATTAGCCTGAATACCTTCAGGAGCAATATTTTCAGTGTGCAGTCAGATTGCCCACACAGGGAACGTTTTGGGTATGGTGGCGACATCGTGGCAACCAGTGAGGCTTTTATCAACAACTATGACATGTCTGGTTTTTATGAGAAAACAGTGATTGATTTTGCTGATGAAGCGCGGGAGGACGGAGGATTGACAGAGACAGCACCCTTTGTGGGAATTGCCAGTGATGGATTGGGTGGAAAGTCTGGACCGGTAGAATGGGGCTCAGCTCATCCGATACTGCTTTACCATTTGTACCAGTACTACGGAAAAATTGATTTGCTCCGTGAGCAGTACCCGGTTGTTAAAAATTGGGTTGATTTCATGCGCCGCAATGCAAAGGAAGGAATCATCAACAGAACCATCGGAGATCATGAAAGCATAGATGAAAAAGTGGTGGGTTTAAGTGCCACGGCTTATTACTATTACAATACGCTTCTGCTGGCCAAATTTGCAAATTTGCTGGATAAAAAAGATGATTATGTCAGGTACAATGCACTGAAAGACACGATTAAAGCGGCTTTCATCAGCAAATATTTTGATCCTGCGACTGGAAACATAGGTATTCATACTGCGGCTGCACAGTCCTATGGCCTTTACTTTAACTTGATTCCGGATAACGCAATTGATGCAGCACTCAAAGTCTTGCTGGAAAACATCAGCAAGAATGATGATCATATTACTGCAGGAATCTTTGGTACAAAATTCATTATGGAGGTGTTGAGCAAGACCGGCAATGGAAGCAAGGCATACAAAATGGCAACACAAAAAACGTTTCCTGGTTGGGGTTATATGTTAGCGAATGGTGCCACTACATTATGGGAACACTGGCAACTGGATGAAAATACCTATTCACACAATCACCCGATGTTTGGCTCCATCAGCGAATGGTTCTATAAATATTTGGCTGGAATTCAACCGGCAAGCGATGCTGTGGGATACAACAAGATCATCATCAGGCCGCAAATAAATGATTTGCAATGGGCAAAGGCCTCATACAATTCAGTGCTTGGTAAGACAGTTAGTTCCTGGAAAATAACAGGAGAAACATTAACGCTGGACATAACCATCCCGGTGAATGCAACAGCTACCGTATATCTTCCATCCTCATTAAAAAATATAAAAGAACGGGGAAGGACAATACCGGATAAGGGTGATGTTCAATTTATTGGCATTGAAAACAAGGAATCAAAATTTGTACTGGGTTCTGGTAACTACCAATTCACAGCAGCTTTAGCGCATTGATAAAACCATAAATTATTAATGAAGGGGGTCAACCCTATGCGCTAAAAAGCCCGCTGCTGCTGCATCACATTTTTTCGCGTAATCCCGAACACGATTCCTGTACTTTTTATCAAATGCAAGATTATGCACCTCTTGTGCATCCTCTTTCAAATTATACAGTTCATAGAATTCCGGATGATCCTCATAGCGAATGAATTTCCAAGTATTGTCCCTGAAGCATTCCGTCTTGAGCAATAAAGGATTTCCCTCCAGCCGATGCTCGCAAAAAATTGAGTTGCGCCAGTTTTTGGGAGACCCATTGTAAAACTCAGTCAAACTTTTTCCGGCGTACCGTTCTGGAACAGCCAGCCCTGCCAGCTTGAGTATGGTGGGCGTAACATCAACATTAAGGACCATTTCTTCAAGTGTTTTTCCACGGGAAGATGCTGGTTGACGCGGATCATAAATAATCATTGGCACCCTGATCGATTGTTCATACATCAGCCACTTGTCTGCATACCCCCTGTCTCCTAGAAAATATCCATTATCACCCATAAAAATGATAACCGTATTATCTGCCAAACCCTGCTCCTTCAAAGCTGCTTGCAGCCTGCCGACAACACTGTCAACGCCACTGATCATCCTGTAATATCCTTTTACCATTCTCTGGTATTTTTCGGAAGAATCAAAACGCCAATACCACCTGTCCCGGTTCATGGTTGATTTGAGGAATGCAGGCAATGCATTAAAAAAAGCAGGATCCGCTGTTGATGGAAGAGGAATTTTGGCATCAGCATACAAACTATCACAGTAAGATGGCCAAAAATATTGCTCTTTTGAATCGTCGTCAGCGTGTGGTGACCAGAAGGAAAGCGAAAGACAAAATGGCTGACCCTTATTGGCTTTTATAAAATCAATGGCATGGTTGCCATTGATGTCTGCCAGGTGTATTTTTTTTCCGTTTATTTCTTTTAGATAGGGCCATGCGGTTTTTTTGCTGACATTGAACATGCTGTCTTCAATTCCTTTGTTCACCTTCACGCCAAATTTGCCTACAAACCCTGTTCGGTACCCGGCTTTTCTTAGCAAATAAGGATAACTCTCCAGCATGTACTGGTTGCTCAATGGTAGCTTTCCGAAAGTATAATCATGGGTCCGCTCATATAAACCAGTTAACAAAGATGCCCTGCTCGCCGCACAAATGGGGGTGGTCACAAATGCATTCTTAAAATAAAGGCCAGACTGTGCCAGTTTGTCCAGATAGGGTGTTTTAATAATCGCATTGCCTGCAAATCCAAGTGCATCCCACCGATGGTCATCGGTAAGAATAAAAATTATATTGGGTTTAATAATTGGCGTTGGAGGATTTTGATTTGTGCCTTTTTCATTGTACGCTGACAACATAACAAAGCATGATACAATCACAAAACAAACAGTAATAAATTTCATTGGCAATAATAAATAGTGGGTGACACGCTTTGGCTTATTTTATCTTGGGGAATCAGTTTTGTGATTAAAGCAGACAGGGATAAAGCATGAATAATACAGTTCCAGGAACAATCAACCCAATTTAAGTTCCTCAATTTCATTTGCCGTTTTGGCCAATGGGTTTCCCAACAATCTGCTGCCATTTCGAGCAATGAAAAAATCTTCCTCAACCCTGATTCCAGTCAGATTCCTGTAGGCTTTTAGTTTTTCATAATTGATAAAGGACCCAAACTGATTGTTTGCTTCCCATTCATCGATAAGTGCGGGATTAAAATACAGGCCGGGTTCAACCGTAACAACAAATCCTTCTTCCAACGGCCTGGCCAAACGCAATGATTTTAAGCCAAAAACTGTACTCCTTTTTATTTCTTCATTGTAACCAACATACTGTTCGCCCAGGTTCTCCATGTCATGGGTATCCAACCCCATCATATGGCCAAGACCGCAAGGAAAAAATAATGCATGTGCGCCCAGGGCAACGGCCTCTTTGGCATCACCTTTCATTATTCCCAACTGCTGCAAGCCCTCCGTTAGTTTTTCACAGGCATGCAAATGAATATCCCTGAATGATTTCCCTGGTTGCAGCAACATAACAGCCGACTCATGGGCATGGAGTACAATATCATAAATATCCCTTTGTACCGTTGTGAATTTTTCACTTACCGGAAAAGTTCGGGTAAGGTCTCCGGCATAGTGCATCCCGGTTTCAGCACCACAATCACACAGAACGAGATTTCCCTCTTTCAGGGTGGATTGAGTGTAGCTGTTGTGAAGGATCTGACCATGCTGTGTAAAAATGGTAGGAAAGGAAAGATTGCCCCCATTGCTTATTGCAATACCCTGAATTTTTGCTGCAATTTGTGCTTCAGTCATTCCAGACCTCGCCAATGTGGCCGCTGCAATCTGCATATCAACCGTAGTATTGACCGCAAGGGTAATTTCTTCAATTTCTTCAGGAGATTTATAGGAGCGTTGAGCAACAATTGCCTGAATTAGACGCACTGAAAACATTTCTGTCAGTTCAACAGATGAAATACACAGCAGGTCAATCAATAAAATGCGCTGTTCCGGTCTGTAAGGGGGTAAAAAATGTATCTTCTTTTTTTGCTGGACAGCCTTCCCGATAATTGTCTGCAGTTCTTTTCTTGGGAAGACCTTTGAAATTCCACTTCTCTCTGAAAGATGATGCAACGGTTCCCGAAATCCTGTCCAGACCATCTGTTCAGTTGTATAATCATCGCCAAAAACAATTTCAGTGTCTTCCTCGATGTCAATCACGCCTGTCAGGTCAGGTATGTCAATACCAAAAAAATACAAGAAACTGCTGTCCTGCCTGAAAGGGTAGAGATTGTCCTTGTAATTCATGCTGCTCTCCTCATTGCCTAAAAGTAAAATCAGGCCACTACCAACAGCATGTTGCAATTTTTTCCTTCTATCAATATACGTTTTCTGGTCAAACATGAAGGTCAACAAATTTTGAAAAATGATTGGTTTTGATTGTCTAATTGCTGCTCTATCTCTTTTGCTGCCTTGGTTACGGAAAGCCCGCCGAGATTGGTACAACGCAGGGTATGATGAATCTCGTTGCCTACCTTTTGCATGGTTTCAATTACTTCATCCAGTGGAATCAGGTGATTGTAATCAGACAAGGCCATGTTTGCACAGGAGACTGCGTTTGTTGCCGCCATTACATTTCTTCCCAGGCATGGGGCCTCTACCCTGTTTCCTATCGGGTCGCAAATCAATCCGAGCACATTTTGCAAGGCCAGTGATGCTGCAGACAGGGATTGTGCCAAGCTGCCCTTTGCCATCCCCACCAATGCAGCTGCAGCCATTCCTGAACCGGAACCGCACTCGGCCATGCATCCACCCACTTCAGCAGCAAATGTGGCATGCGCAGCAACAAAAACCCCGATCAGTCCGGCAGCAAGCATTGCCTTTACAATTTCTTCTTCGTTTAAATCCAAAGAAGCTGCCATTCCGATGATTGCACCGGGCAAAGCTCCACAGGAACCAGCAGTGGGTGCGGCTACAATAACACCCATGGAACTCTTTACTTCCATGATGGCTGATACGTACATGATGATGGTGTTGTTCACATCACCGCCCATCAACCGCTTGTTTGTCAACTGCTCTTTTAGCTGAACAGACTGACTGCCCAAAATCCGGTCAGGATAACTGGTTCCTTTCAAACCTGTCTCAATTGCATTGCTCATGATCCGGACAATGGATCTCATTTTTTCAAATACTTCCTCCCTGGAAATATTTCCCCTCATGCACTCATAGTCAATAGCCAATTCCCAAAGAGCCAGGTTTTTATCCTGGTTATAGGCAAGCATTTCATCACAGGTTATAAAAGGAACACGCAAGTTATTTCTGGACAAAACCGGAAGAACAGGTGATAGTTTTTTGATATTTTTTACTTCGCCCATGGCGAGTATTTCCTCTAAAATATTTTCATCCAAAAATTGTTGGGCTTTTACTTCGAGAAAATTATTGCCCTCCCTATTCGTGTCGTGCCATACAATCTCATCATAAGCAATTGTATTTTCAAGAAAAGGGATCAGGTTTTCCGCAAACTCACAATAAATAAGCGTTACATAATAATCTCCTGCAAGGGATACTTTACAGTTGTCAATTTCAATTACTTCTATCATCCCACCACCGGTTGAAATCGCAGTCATGCGATGACATTCGTCCTTATTGCTCAGGGTAAGCTTATAGGTATTGGGGTGATCAGCACCTATGTCATGGATTTCAATTTCAACTTTAATGCCTTCCAGTTCAAGAAAATTTTCTGATTGGGGCAGCCGCTCATCATAGGCCTCCCATCCCAAAAACCCACCAAATAAACCCATATCTGAACCCTGACTTTTATGCGTCGTTGCCAGGGAACCATTGGGGTCGAATTCAATCAATACATGTGATATGGCGCCTCCCATCAAATCCCTGCACAGTCTTCCTATTCTCAAAGAGGCTGCACAGTGGGAACTTGAAGGACCCCTCATCACAGGCCCAATAACGTCATTAAAAATGCTGGGGAAGGATGCCATAATATTGTATTTGATTAGATGAGGTTTAACTTATCGTTTCATTGGGTTTGTTAAAATATGAATGGGGCAGTTTTTTTTCATGCAGTTTTTTAAAATCCCGGGGCGTATTAAAAACGATGCTTTTAAATACACGGTTAAAAGAAACCACGCTGTTAAAACCGCATTGATGGGCAATTTCACCAATGGAAACAAACTTTTTTTCCATCAAACGTTTGCAAGCTTCATTGATCCTCAGTTCATTTAAAAATTGGGTATACGTTTTAGAACTGTGTTTTTTAAAATACCTGCAAAAAGACTGGGGCGCCAGGTGAGCAACAGCTGAAATCTGTTCCAAAGAAATTTCTTCCTTGTAGTGATCCATGGTATAACGAAAAATATCATTCATCTTCAAACCATCCATATCAGTAAACAGGTACTCAAAAGATTCTGTAGAAAAATATTCCCATTGGCTCAAATTGGCCATTGTTTGGAGCATCTCAATAAAATAAGCCAGCATGAACCCGTCTTGGTTGTTTCTAACTTTAAGAAAATGTTCAAACAAGATTGGCGCATCATTTAAAGATGCCTGGATCCCGTAGTTACTCGATTTGATAAACTTTTTAATTTTGTACATTTCAGGTAACTCGATCAGGTGTGAAATGAATCCTTCCGGATTGAAAAACAGACTCAGTGAATGAATTTTTTTACAACTATCCGGCTCAAAATAACAAGGATCGCTTTTAAACAAATGCGGCTGATTGGGTCCGATTACAAACAAGTCACCAGACTGAAAGGGTTTCATGTTATTCCCAATCACTAGTGTTCCCTCACCACTCAACACCCAGGTGATTTGAATTTCTATGTGGCGATGCAAATGAGGATAAAAATAAGGTGACTTATCTTCCTTTAAATGTATTGAATTACCCAGCTTTTCAGGTATCGTGAAATTAATGACTTTCACAAAATAATTTGGTTTTTAGTAAGCCACTAAAAGGAAATATTATCAGGAACTTTACAAATCATATCCTGTCCATAAAGCACGCTACATGCCTGTTTGTTCTTACGGTAATTTACAGCATTTGGAGTAATCAAAAAAATATACCTCAATCGTTATCGCTTACGATAGGTAGCGATTTTTTACACTTGTGGTTCGGACAAAAATCAAACCGCCTGATTCAACGAACCAGGCGGTGATGTATAGAAAAAGGAGATGATAATGAATTAACTGGAATCGACTAATAGCCAGGATTCTGTTTAATGGCTGGATTTAATGTCATCTCGTTGATCGGAATGGGCAAAAGATAATGCTTAGCAGGATCGAATCCCCAAGTACTACCTGGTCCAGTCAGTGTAGTCTTATAAGGATCAAGAAAATTCCCTGCATCTACCGACAAATTTGCAAATGCTTTTTTTAATTCATCTGAATAAAAAATACCCTTGGGTCTTTTGCCGATAATCAACTTGTGTGCAGCCCAACGCATGATATCATCCCGTCGAAAGCCTTCCGCCATCAACTCAACGGTGCGTTCTCTTCTGATCTCGCGCAGCGCACTACTCAGCGTATACCCATAATCTGGCCAGTTGGGATCAGTACGAATAGAGGCGATGGTCATATTGGGCATGCCAACCCTCGCCCTCAGCCTATTGATCGTCAAATCCACATCAGCCTGGGTCAATTCTCCCAATTCAGCTTTTGCTTCAGCATAATTGAGCAAGGCTTCCGCATATCGAAAAATAATGTACGGTACATCTCCACTTGCTCCGCCTGTTGCAGGGTCAAGCTGTGGACGGCGCCATTTCTGTGATTCGTATCCAGTGGGACCTGTCAGTACACCTCCCAACAAAGGGAGCAGGTGCTTGGTAGTGTCATTTTTTAAATTGATCGTAATAGGGTCCCCTGGGTTCATGACCGTTTGGACAAACCTTGGATCGCGGTTCATGACTACATTTCTTATATCCTTATCACCACGATACAGCGGACTTACGCTTATGGGCAATCCATCCGTACACAGGTAAAGGTTGACCATATCCTGGGTATAACCAGATCCATTGGGCCAGGTCTGAAGTGCATTGCTACCGAATGCAAAAGTGTAACCCCTCCAAAGCATGACTTCAGGATCTGAAAGCAGGTTCACTTGATTAAAAAGCTCATAATACACTTGATTGGGATTGCCCGTGGTCAACCTGTAGATTGCCCCATCCATTACTGCTTTTGCAGCATTGGCAGCTGCGGTAAGAAATGCCTTACCATCCGTCGTTCCTTTGAATGCATCATTTTGATGGTACTTTTGCCATGTGCCCTCGTAAAGTGCTATCCTTGATTTTAACAACAAAGCCACATCGCGGCTTATCCGTTGTGCCGGTACTTCAGACTTTTTCTTCAGTTTTGTCACTGCAAGGTCCAGGTCACTCAGGATGAAATTCACGACATCTGTTCTGGAACTGCGGGGACCATACAATGCCGCCTCATCCTTTACGGTCAAAGGAGTCTTTACAATAGGAAGATCACCAAATTGCTTCAACAAATTAAAGTAGTTGAAAGCCCTGAAAAAGTATGCTTCCCCTGTATAATGGTCTTTTAGGGTTCCCGTTTTGACACGATCGCTGTTTGCCAGGAAATAATTCACATTACGAACGTTGGTCCAACTCCACCCTCCTCCGCTTGAAGGGATGTTGATGGCCCCATCAAGACGGTTTTTTTCACCTAAAAACAAACCGATGGTTATGGCCATATCCGTTCCTGCATCAAGCAATGGCTGGCCACCTGATCCGGAGAGATTCCATCCGGGCAGAACGTTATACAGGCCATTCATGTAAAGTTCGAGGTCCTGATCGGTTTTCCAGAACTCAGGATCCGATATTTGGTCAAGTGGCGTCAGGTTGAGAAAATCTTTCTTGCATGAAGAAAGGCCAGCTCCAAGCCCAACGAAAAGGAATAGAAT
>Ga0247722_10001810_pt1 | contig 11500 bp, 8 predicted proteins | sample MSEWelMarce3H_FC_FD_189094 | JGI IMG/M metagenome (GOLD analysis project Ga0247722, IMG submission 189094) | Subsurface sediment microbial communities from gas well in West Virginia, United States - MSEEL Well Study Marcellus 3H_FC | ecosystem: Environmental > Terrestrial > Deep subsurface >... | reverse complement strand
ACACAATTTTGGAGCAGGTCCATGTATTTTACCTCAAAACGTATTCCAACAAGCTGCTGCTGCAGTTTTAGATTTCAATGGATTATCAATTCTTGAAGTATCACACCGTCACAAAGACTTTGTGGCTGTAATGGATGAAGCCATCGATTTAGTGAAAAAAGCATTGAATGTTCCTGAAGGTTACTCAGTAGCATTTTTACAAGGCGGTGCAACTTTAGGTTTCACGATTTCTGCATTGACAATGATGCGAGAAAATAAGCGTGCTGGATACTTAAATACTGGAACTTGGGCTAGTGGCGCAATTAAAGAAGCTAAAAAAGTAGGTATTGATGTAGTAACTCTAGCAAGTTCTGAGGATAAAAATTTCAACTATATCCCTAAAGATTATTCAATCCCTTCAGGATTAGACTACTTACACTACACTTCGAATAATACCATTTACGGAACGCAATTCAAATCAGCACCTGTTACTGATCTTCCATTGATTTGTGACATGTCGTCTGACATTTTTTCAAAAGAAATCAATGTTTCAGATTTTGATTTAATTTATGCAGGAGCACAAAAAAACCTAGGACCTGCAGGAGCAACTTTATATATCGTAAAAGATAGCGTAGTAGGAAAATCAACTTCTCCTTTTTTACCATCTTATCTAGATTTGAAATTACACGTTGAAAAAGAATCAATGTACAATACACCACCAGTTTTCTCGGTTTATGTTGCGATGTTAAATCTTAAAGACCTAATTGCAAACGGTGGAGTAAAAGCGAAAGAACAAGAAAACAATGAAAAAGCTGCATTATTGTACAATGAGATTGATACAAACCCATTATTTTTTGGTACAGTAGCAACTGAAGACAGGTCTGCAATGAACGTATGTTTTAAACTGCATGATGAAAGTTTAGCGACAGAATTCGATGCACTTTGGAAATCAGCAGGTATCGTTGGCTTACCAGGACATAGATCTGTTGGAGGTTATAGAGCTTCAATGTACAACGCTCTTCCTTTATCTAGTGTTCAAGTATTGGTAGATGTAATGAAAAATTTCTCACAAACAAAAGGATAAAATGAAAATATTAGCAAACGACGGAATTTCTAACGAAGGTAAATTAGCCCTAGAAAACGCAGGTTTTATAGTAATTACAGACAAAGTAGATCAAGCTGATTTAGCAACAAAAATCAACGAAGAAAACTACGAAATTGTTTTAGTTCGAAGCGCAACAACTGTCCGTAAAGAAGTAGTTGATCAATGTCCAGGCCTGAAGTTAATTGGTCGTGGAGGTGTTGGAATGGACAATATTGATGTGACTTATGCTCGAGAAAAAGGAATTCATGTTATCAACACACCTGGTTCTTCCTCTCAATCTGTTGCTGAATTGGTAATGGGTCAACTTTTTTCTATATCTCGTTTTTTAAATGATTCATTTAAAAATATGGAGTCAGGCGATTTTAACACATTGAAAAAAAACTACGCAAAAGGAGTTGAACTTAGAGGTAAAACAATTGGAATTATAGGTTTTGGAAGAATTGGTCAATCTCTTGCTAGTTACGCACTAGGTATAGGAATGAACGTTATCGGTCTTGAAATCAGCGAGAAAGAAGTGGAAATCACATTGGAACAAATCCCTTCAAGTCCTAAAGTGACTGTTAAAGTTGAATCAGATTGGAACAAGGTGCTTCCTCAATGTGATTACCTTTCTCTTCACATACCTAAACAAGCAAATGGTGAAGCTGTAATTAATGAAAAAGAATTTGCTATGATGAAAAAAGGTGTACGTATTGTGAATGCTGCTCGAGGTGGTGTTATCAATGAAACTGCATTATTAACAGCACTCGACAATGGAACAGTGGCGTATGCTGCCCTTGACGTATTTGAAAATGAACCAACGCCAAATAAGTCCCTTTTATCACACCCAAGAATTGCAACTACACCGCATATCGGCGCTGCAACATTAGAAGCTCAAGATAGAATTGGATTAGAATTAGCAGATCAAATTGCTACTTTGTTTGTTCCTCAGTCTTAATTTTTTTTTTGATTTAATATCACTTTAAACTTCACAATGTGAAACAAAAAAAGCTACTCGAATTGAGTAGCTTTTTTTGTTTATAGATAATGATTAAATTAAACCAAACCTTGATCAATCATAGAATCAGCAACTTTAACGAAACCTGCAATGTTTGCACCTTTCACATAGTCAACAGTTCCATCTTCACGTTTTCCGTATTTTACACAAGCTTCATGAATTGAAACCATGATTCCGTGTAATTTACCATCTACTTCTTCAGCAGTCCAAGATAAACGTAGTGAATTTTGAGACATCTCTAAACCTGAAGTTGCAACACCACCAGCGTTAGAAGCTTTACCTGGAGAGAATAACACTCTAGCTGAATCAAATGCTTCAATAGCTTCTGGAGTTGAAGGCATATTTGCTCCTTCAGCAACAGCGATTACACCATTTGCGATAAGAACTTTAGCTTCTTCACCGTTTAATTCATTTTGAGTAGCACATGGAAGAGCTATATCAACTTTTACCTCCCATGGACGTTTTCCAGCAACAAATTTAGCAGAAGGATATTTTGCTACGTATTCTGAAATACGACCTCTTTTCTCATTTTTCAACTCCATAACGAATGCTAATTTCTCAGCATCGATACCAGCTTCATCGTAAATATAACCTTCAGAATCTGAAAGTGTAACAACTTTTGCTCCTAATTGTGTCGCTTTTTCACACGCATATTGAGCAACGTTTCCAGAACCAGAAACAGCTACTACCTTACCATTAAAAGAATCTCCTTTAGTAGCTAACATTTCTTTTGCGAAATATACTGTTCCATAACCTGTAGCTTCTGGACGAATTAATGATCCACCCCAGTTGCGAGCTTTACCAGTTAAGACACCTGTAAATTCGTTACGAATTCTTTTGTATTGACCAAACATGTATCCAATCTCACGACCACCAACACCTATGTCACCAGCTGGTACATCTGTATCAGCACCAATATGGCGAGATAACTCAGTCATGAATGATTGACAAAATTTCATTACTTCATTATCTGACTTTCCTTTAGGATCAAAATCAGAACCTCCTTTTCCTCCACCCATAGGTAAAGTTGTCAAAGAGTTTTTGAAGATTTGTTCGAAACCTAAGAATTTTAAAATTGACAAGTTTACAGAAGGATGGAAACGTAAACCTCCTTTGTATGGACCGATTGCAGAGTTAAACTCAACACGGTAACCTCTATTCACTTGAACTTCTCCTTTGTCATCTAACCAAGGAACTCTAAAAATAATTGTTCTTTCAGGCTCAACAATTCTGTCTAAAATTTTAGCAGCTTTGTATTTAGGCGTTTCTTCAATTACAGGAATTACTGCTTCAGCAACCTCGTGAACCGCTTGAATAAATTCTTTCTCATGACCATGTGTAGCTTTCACTTTTTCCATGAAGGCATCAATCTGAGCTTGGTATTTACTTGACATTACAAATGATTTAAATGATTTCGTGGCAAATGTAAATATTTTTAGCAAATAGCATTAAATCTGAATTAAAATAAAGCTATTTTTTTTTGCAAACGATCGATTGTTTTTTATTTAAAATAAAACGGAGATTTTCTTGAAACTAAGGAAGAAACATTAAAAAAAAGAAATTGAATCTAAAGTTATTAGAGATAATTTATGCATTAAAATCTTCCTACTATTTAAGCTGTCAACTCTTTTGTTCTTGAATAAAACTAAATGAATAAACAACTAGATGAGGGTCTTTTAATTCTTTATCATCTCTAAGAAATTTGCGATGATTTTCTTTCCACATGGAGTCAAAATTGATTCTGGATGAAATTGAACACCATAAATGGGTAAATAAGAGTGCTGTACCACCATTAACACATCATTTTCAGAAAATGCAACCGGGATTAAAACACTTGATTCAGCTAATTGGACTTCCCAACTATGATACAATCCTACTTGAAAAGGACTTTGTATAGAATTAAATAAAGATGAAGGATGAATAATAGAGACCAACTCTTGTTTCCCATGCTTCACTTTTTCTTGATTCACTAATTTACAACCGAAAAAACTGCCGATTGCTTGCATACCTAAACAAACACCGAAAATTGGCTTAATTAAATGAAATTTTGAGATTATCTCCATCAATTTACCTGACTCTTCTGGCAAACCTGGGCCCGGTGACAATACAATCGCATCGTACTTTGAAATAGTTTCTAAATCAATCGCATCGTTTTTAAGAACATCTACAATACAATCTAATTCTTCAAAATAGTGAACTAAATTATAAGTAAATGAATCATAATTATCGACGATCAATAAATGCATAGAAAACATTTTTTTTGTAAACTTGTACAAAGTTATCTTTTCAAAATGAAAACAAAGAATTTAATCCTTTTTTGCATTTAGAATATTTAACAATGAAAAACCAAAAAAAACAATTAATGAATATGAAACAAGCATTTAAAATCCCTGGAGCGCCTGCACCAATAGGGCCTTACAGTCCTGCAATTTTGAAGAACGACACTTTGTATGTAAGCGGTCAAATCCCAACAAATCCCTCAACAGGAGAATTAACATTATCTTCAATCGAAGCTGCTACAAAACAAATTATGGATAATATTGGCCTATTGTTAGGCGAAGCTGGAATGACTTATTCAAACATCGTAAAATGCACCATATTCTTAACTGATCTAGAAGACTTCACCAAAGTAAATGGCGTTTACGGAAGTTACTTTGAATCATTACCTCCTGCTAGAGAAACTGTTCAAGTAAGCCGATTACCATTGAATGTGCCAATTGAAATTTCTTGTATTGCTATTAAGTAATATTAAAGTACACAATTACAAAATAAAATTCAATTGAAGTTATCAGTAGTTATTGTTAATTACAATGTTGCTTATTTTCTTGAGCAGTGTCTAAATTCTGTTTTTAAAGCTTTACAGCATATTGAAGGAGAGGTCTTTGTAGTAGACAACAATTCTATTGATAACTCAGTTGAAATCATCCAACAAAAATTCCCAAACGCTATTTTGATTCAAAACAAAGAAAATGTTGGGTTTTCTAAAGCGAACAATCAAGCAATCAAGCAATCAACCGGTGAATATGTTTTATTACTTAATCCCGATACAGTTGTTGAAGAAACCACTTTTGTAAAAACAATTTCATTTTTAGATAGTCACCCCTCAGCAGGAGGACTCGGAGTTAGAATGTTAGATGGAAAAGGAAAGTTTTTACCTGAATCTAAACGTGGACTTCCTACTCCAGGAGTGGCTTTTTCTAAAATAATAGGTTTAAGTAGAATTTTTCCAAATTCAAAAATTTTTAATCGGTATCACCTAGGGTACCTCTCTGAATTTAAAACACATAAAGTTGATGTCCTAAGTGGTGCTTTTATGATGATTAGAAAGGAAGTAATTCAAAATATTGGAGCTCTTGACGAATCGTTTTTTATGTACGGTGAAGATATTGATTTGTCCTACAGAATTCAATTAGCTGGATACGATAATTATTATTTCCCTGAAACAAGCATTATTCATTATAAAGGAGAAAGCACTAAGAAAAGTTCAGTAAATTATGTGTTTGTTTTTTATAACGCAATGATCATTTTTGCTAACAAGCATTTTTCTTCAAAGTACGCTCGATTGTTTAGTTTGTTAATCAACGCAGCAATTTATTTGAGAGCAAGTGTTGCATTAATACAACGTTTTGTAAAAAAGGCTACCCTTCCTTTAGTTGATAGCACGCTAATACTTTTAGGCCTTTATTTTCTAACTATTTATTGGAAAAATAATGGAATTGAATTCCCTGTCGAGTTGATAAAAATTGCACTACCCATCTATACTGGAATTTGGTTATTATCTAATTATTACCAAGGAACATACGATAAACTCATACGAATCAAAAAAATCATCTCTGGAACTTTTATTGGAACTTTTTTTCTTTTAGCCCTTTATGCATTATTGCCTAAATCCCTGCAATTTTCAAGATTATTTATCATAATAAGTTCTTTTTTTGTCTGTTGCTACTTTATTTTTAGCAGGTATCTACTGCAATTACTTTTCAAATCCAATTTCTCCTTTAATGAAGCTGCACCAAAAAAAATTATTATTGTTGGTTCAGAAAATGAATCGCAAAGAGTGACTAAAATTCTTCAGCAAGTCTATCCTTCGCTTGAATCAATTTTCTATGTAGCACCTTCCTCAAAATTAAAAACAAATTCACACATCGGTGAATTATCTCAACTTGATCAAATCACATTCATACATAAAATTAATGAGGTTCTTTTTTGCGCTAAAGACGTATCCGCCCAACAAATAATTCATTGGATGTCTGCTCTTGGTAATAGCGATATTGAATTTAAAATAGCACAACCAGATGCACTATTCATTATTGGAAGTAATTCTACTGAATCGAGTGGTGAATACTACAGCTTAGAAATACATGAGATTAGCAAATCAGATAACAAAAGAAAAAAAAGAACTTTAGACCTATTATTCTCCTTGTTTCTACTTCTTACATTTCCAGTTTCAATTTTATTCTTCAAAAACAAAAAAAATCTTATTGTAAATATCATTGATTGCTTAGTTGGAAAAAAAACATATGTTGGTTACAATTTGCAGAATACCAATCATCCGTTACTACCTAAATTAAAATTAAGTATACTTCATCCTATTTCAAATTCATCAAATTCAGATGAATTAAATGAAAAAATAAATCTTATCTATGCTAGAGATTATTCCGTTTGGAAGGATATAGAAATTCTTCAAAAAAATTGGAAAGAATTGGACAAAAAAATAGATTAACTTAACTATTTCAACTAGGTTTTACTTGACATTCGCATACAATTTTACGTCGTCTAACGTAATTTTATCATCTGCCAAAATCACTAGTCTTTCAATCATATTTCTCAATTCACGTATATTTCCAGTCCACTGAATACTTTGCATCGCTTCTAATGCTTTAGAATCAAAATGTTTTAAAGGCACACCGTGGTCATCACAAATCAATTTCAGAAAATAATTTGCTAAGATTGGAATATCCTCGATTCGTTGATTCAAATCTGGCACATGTATAAGAATGATTGCTAATCGATGAAACAAATCTTCCCGAAATCTATGTTCTTTAATTTCTTTCCATAAATCTTTATTTGTCGCTGCAAGAATACGACAATCGATTTTTATATCTTTTTCACCCCCAACTCTTTGAATAACATTCTCTTGTAATGCACGCAACACCTTAGCCTGCGCTGCCGCACTCATATCCCCTATTTCATCTAAAAATATCGTTCCTCCAGAAGCTAACTCAAATTTACCTCGCTTTTCTTTATTCGCTGATGTAAACGCCCCTTTTTCATGACCAAATAGCTCACTTTCAATTAATTCAGAAGGTATCGCAGCACAATTGACTTCTATAAAAGGCATTTTACTTCTTAAAGACTTCTCATGTAATGATCTTGCTACCAATTCTTTACCTGTACCATTAGCGCCCGTAATAAGCACTCTCGCATCAGTAGGAGCAACTTTCTCAATTAATGCTTTTATTCGATTAATCTCAGATGACTCACCAATGATACTACTACCTTTAATTTTCTTAATGGACGATTTGAGTACTTCCGTCTGAACGACCAAATGATTTCTTTCTTTTGCATTTTTTAAGGTGACCAGAATTCGATTTAAATCTAACGGTTTTTCAATAAAATCAAATGCACCTTTTTTTATTGCTTCAACGGCAGTTTCAATCGTACCATGTCCACTAATCATTACAACAGGGATACCTTCGTTGTGTTGAATGATTTGGTCCAACACTTCAATACCATCCATCTTAGGCATTTTAATATCACAAAAAACTAAATCAATTGTTTGTTGTTTCAAAATTATTAAACCAGATTCACCGTCTTCAGCATCGATAACACTAAACCCTTCAAATTCTAAGATTTCTTTTAATGCATTTCGAATACTCCGTTCATCATCAATAATCAATATCTTTTTCATTACAAATAAGCTTAAAATAAAATTAACAATGATTTTTACACTATTACGATTAGAAAATTCATGGATTTAATCTTTTTGTGACATAGCTTTCCACTTTCGTGAAAAAATCGAGTGGTAACATTGTCCTCCATTCCTCATCTTCTAATTCACCTCCCATTACAAAATAACTATCTAGATGTATTTTCTCAAATTCTCGAATTACATGATCATGAAAATTAATAAGCGCAATCCATCCTTCTTCAACTTCATCGAACCATTCTTCGTAATAACAATCATCAGAGTAATGAAAATTCAAAACATTTTCTCCAATTAAAATAAACTTATTAATACCGTGACTCATAATTGGCTCAATAATGTCGCGCTTAAAAGTCATGATGTCATTTTCTATCGCGTCATTCCACTCTCCTATCATTTCGATAATAGCAAAAGATTCTTCGTAGTCTACAAAAAGAATCTTAATATATAATGTAGAAGAACCAATTGAATCCCATTGGGGATGAATTACATAATTATAGATATGATCTGTAAAGGTAAATTCACTGTAATCTCTTCCGTAAAAAGGAGATGCACTATCTTCGGAAGCTATGTAATAACCTCTCCAATTGTAAAATGGTTCGATAAAATGCATTCAATTGTTTTTAGTTAAATACTACGAATGGATTACATACCTAAATTCACAAACTGGAACCAATTATTTTAAATTGATTTAATTAGTTTGATTTTCTTAATTCTGCAAGCGTATAGAAAAAAACCAATCCGTAACCAATCGCTAACATCAAATGAAAAGGAACCATCCCCAAATCTTGATACAAAGCTCTATTAATCGCTGTAAAACCAAACAAAACCATTAATAATCCTTCCCCAATTGTAAGCAATGAAATACTTTTTTTATCGTATTTATTTCCTTTAAACTCACTTTTAGTAGCTACATTAAATTTTGGTGTTCTTACAAATGAACTCTTAATGCCCAAATAACCTTCAATTACTGCAATTGTATTACTTAAAGACAATCCCATTGATACAATTAAAAATTGGACAAAACGTCCGAAAAAACGGAACATTGAACCGAGAGTATTATTTGTTTTATCTCTGTAAGACAACCAATAATAGTACATTAAAAATAGTGTACTTACTATAAATATCGAACCAAATTTGATGTAATAATTTAAATCTGAAAAACTATCTTTTATATGTAATACAGGAACACTCAAAATAGATAAAGTCAATATAAACAGGAATACAGATGAATTAAATAAATGGGATAGTGCGTGCACTTTGTCACCAAACTTTACGTTTTCAGCACCAATAATTCTTCTCCACATTTTAATAAAACATTCAGCACCACCTTTCATCCAACGATGTTGTTGATTTTTAAGAGCTGACATTGTGATTGGTAATTCGGCTGGAGATATTACATTCTCAAGATATTTAAATTTCCACCCTTTAATTTGAGCTCTATAACTTAAATCTAAGTCCTCTGTCAATGTATCATGCTCCCATCCACCAGCTTCTTCAATACATTTTTTTCTCCAAATTCCTGCAGTACCGTTGAAATTTATGTAATGACCAGAGCTGTTTCTACCCCCTTGTTCAATTGCAAAATGTCCATTTAATCCAAAGGCCTGAAGCTCAGTTAAAATAGAATAATCTTTATTCAAATGTCCCCATCTAGTTTGAACAACACCTATCGAATCATTTTGAAAATAAGGCATTGTTTTAAGTAAAAAATCTTTTTCAGGTACAAAATCAGCATCGAAAATAGCTATAAAATCACCTTCAACTTTATCCATAGCAGCATCTAACGCACCAGCTTTGTAACCAGTTCTATCTATTCTATGTATATGTTTAATGTTTACCCCTTGCGCTGCTATTTGTGCAACTTTATTCGCAATAACATCTTTTGTTTCATCCGTAGAGTCATCTAAAACTTGTATTTCGAATTTATCTCTAGGATATTCAAATTCGGCAGCAGTTTCAATGATTCGCTCTGCAACATACAATTCATTAAACATAGGTAATTGAATGGTAACTTTTGGAGCGTTGGTTAAATCCATTTCTGGAGTAACTTCTTCTGCCCTTTTTTTCCGTGTTTTAGCGTAGGCAACTGAAAGTGATAATTGTAACACACTGTAAAAAAAGATTAATACCAAACATAATGCATAAATTACTAGTATAATTTTCGCCAATAAATGTGACCAATAATGCTCTTTTCCAAATGCATCTCCCCAATTAAACATCCAGCTTACCTTTAACCGAATAGGGAAAGGAGTAAATGTAAAATGCTCTTTATGAGCACCTGTTAATTCAAACGGATAAGTAACTTTTTCGTAATCTTTATCAGTAATAATAATATGATATTTCCCCAATGGTAAATTTTTAAACTTAAAGTAGCCTGAGTCATCAGTTTCATTTAAATAAACTTTTTTTGATTGATCGTTTTGAACCATCAACTTTACTTCATCAACTTCTCGTTCGGTTTGTTGATCAAACAACTTACCCTCTACCAATTTACTAACTTGAGCATTTGCAGAAATTGTAGCAAAAACTACAAGTAGTACCAATAAAAATCGCAGCATATTAATTAAGGAATTTGTATTAACTATTTATAAAAAAGAAAAAGAACAAATATAATTTTAATAATTATAAAATAGAAACATTTCTGATTCAAGGATTGTATTTATTTGAACTTTTGCAATTGTTTCCAGTAAATATGAAGTCAAACTTTACTTTTTAAAAGATAGTGATCAAAATCATCAGGAAATTAAAAAAGTGGAGAATTTACTATTCTCCACTTTTCATTTTAGTTTTTTTTAATCAACTTAGGTAATAAATTCGAACGAGATATGTTTCCCTATTTATATCAAGGAAACTTCAATACAAACTCGGTTCGTCGATTGACTTGATGTAATTCTTCCGAACATTCGATACCGTCATCACAATGGTTCAACAATTTCGTCTCTCCGTAGTTCTTCACTTCCAATCGGTCGCGGGTGATTCCTTTTGAAACAATATAAGTCAAACAACTTGAACTACGTGCTGCTGACAATTTCATATTGTACTCATCACTACCTCTTGCATCCGTGTGTGAACTGATGTCTACCTTCACTCCTTTGTTTTCTTTTAAGAACATCACCAATGTATCCAACTCTGCCTTTCCGATTTTACTCAATGTAGCTTTGTTAAACTCATACAAGATATTGTCTAAACGAACCATTGGTGCTCCAGGTGTTTTTCTGATTTGAATATCTTGTTGCATTTCTTTGTCGCGGATTTTTGTGTTGATCAGCGTAACAGTTGGGTCATATCCTCCTTTACTTGTCGTGATTTGATACTCTCTATCTCTTAACAAATCAACATTGATTTCCCCATCTTTGTCTGCGACCAATTCTGTGATCTTCCCTGTTGTTAAATCTTTGATCTCAACTTTTGCTCCAGGTACGACATTCCCCGTTTCTTTATCTGTTATCGTACTGCTAAATGCAACAGTTTTTGAAATATCGTCTGACAA
>Ga0247722_10001809_pt1 | contig 11500 bp, 12 predicted proteins | sample MSEWelMarce3H_FC_FD_189094 | JGI IMG/M metagenome (GOLD analysis project Ga0247722, IMG submission 189094) | Subsurface sediment microbial communities from gas well in West Virginia, United States - MSEEL Well Study Marcellus 3H_FC | ecosystem: Environmental > Terrestrial > Deep subsurface >... | reverse complement strand
GCAGTTTCTTCATTTTGACCGTCAATAAACATCCAATAATCTGAAACAATCACGCGAATAACTGTATCTTTTAAAGAATGAAGTGTAAATCCACCGTATTTCTCGTAACCTACCCCCCAATCGTATCTGTATTTACCATTACCTCCATTTGTTTCGGCACTAATTACCAACCCACTATTTTTTAATGTATCATGAACATTGATTGTTGTTTGAATTCCCCAATCGTTTAGCTGTTGAATCGTTTTGATATCACAAAATATCAATTGCTTATCCATCTCTTCAAACCCAGTTTCATAAATTCCTACAAGTTTGAAAATTTTCTTAACAGGTTTATTTTTTACGAAAAAAGCTCTGATTTTGTCCCCTACTTTGTAATTCAATCGGGAAGCAATTTTTTGAGAAATCAATAACTCGTCAGAAGTTATTGATGATGTGATTTTTGGGACGCGCCCTGACTTGAGATGTTTTTTTATGAAATCCCAATCATAGGTTTCATCAATCCCTTTCATTAATACCCCTTCAATTTCTTGATTATAAGTCCCTTTCGTATCGGATTGCAATACAACAGGTTTATAAGCAACTGGTTGAATATGTTGTAAATAAGACTCTTTTTTTAAACTCGGATAAAAAGATTGTTGTTTTAATATTGGCTCACTTTCAAAAATGGAATTCTCACCTGATTTGGTAATTATGGCGTGAGAACCAAAACCAATGACCTTGTTTCGTACTTCATCTTGGAAACCTTTTACAACTGCTAACGTAATAATATTCACAAGCATAGCGATTGCAATACAGATAATTGAAATCTTAACAATCGGTTGGCTGACTTTTTTGCCGTCTACAACGTTTTTATTAACTTTACGAGCTATGAAGAATTCAGTATTCACAAATAATCTTTACAAATTGCTAAGTTACACAAAGCTTTTGGCCTTGAAAAGATTTTTTTGGATTTTGATGGTTTTAGTCATTTCAAGTTTTCTTTATTTCTCTTTTCAATCGCCGAAACATTTTGCAAATGACGCTCAATTATTTAGAAAAAAACGGTTGATGGTAGGTGCTGAACGTCTTGATTTATACTTTGATTCATTGGTCAATAAACGCGTTGCAATTGTTGGTAATCAAACTTCTGTGATTGGTAAAACCCATTTAGTTGATACGCTAATTAATTTAGGAATACCGATTCAAAAAGTATTTTCACCCGAACATGGATTTAGAGGACAAGCTGACAATGGTGAAAAAGTAGACAATGAACACGATGAAAAAACAGGTGTTGACGTAATTTCATTGTACGGAAATAACCGGAAGCCTACAGCACAACAATTGAAAGATGTGGACATTGTTGTGTTTGACATTCAAGATGTTGGAGTTCGATTTTACACCTATATTTCTACACTGCATTACATCATTGAAGCATGTGCAGAAAACAATGTTCAATTGATTGTTTTAGACCGACCAAATCCAAATGGACATTACATCGACGGTCCAGTTCTAGATATTAAAAACAAATCATTTATTGGGATGCACCCTGTTCCAATAGTGTATGGGATGACCATCGGTGAATATGCATCCATGATAAATAATGAATGCTGGACAACGTGCCCAAAACCATGTGATTTGCTTGTAGTACCTTGCGCCAACTATTCACACACTACAAAATATTCATTACCAGTTGCGCCAAGTCCAAATCTTCGATCCGATTTAGCAGTAGCATTATATCCTAGTTTATGTTTGTTTGAAGGAACAACGGTCAGTATAGGTCGTGGAACTGAACAACCATTTGAAATTTTTGGACATCCACGTTTTCCTGAAACTGATTTTCAGTTTAAACCAGTATCAAGTTTTGGGTCAAAAAAACCAACCAACGAGAATAAAATTTGTTTCGGTTATAATCTTAAATCAATTGGAGAATTCAAAAACAATCAACTAAATATTGAATGGGTTTTGAAGGCAAGAACGCTTTTGGGAGATAGTTCGGTATTTATCGATCAACCTTCCTTTTTCGATCGACTCGCAGGTAATTCAGAGTTTAGAAAACAAGTAATGGCCAATAAAACTGATACGGAAATTCGAAAAACCTGGGAAGAAGATTTACACCATTTCAAATTGATTCGAAAAAAATACCTGATTTACAACTAATCTAATAGTTGTTGATTTTCTGTTTGATTTTTTCTGTAATGTGCTTGTTTTTAGGATCCTTTACAGTCTCTTTGATCAAAGCATATGCCAATAAATTCCCTTGTAATCGATACCCTTCTGTTGTAAAATGAAGTCGGTCATTCTGAACTAATTTATTTCCCTCCCATTGTTCTAACGAAGCATCACCACCCATAACATGAAATAAATCCCAATAAGGAAGACGCATTTTAGTACTCACTCGACGAATCGCATTGTTCACCGCCTCAAGTTTTGGTGGTTTCATAGAATTATAACGTGTATCTGGAGCTGTACTTAATAAAATTGTCGTAGTTGGTAAAATCGGTTGCAGTCCGTGAATAAAATTTAACAACTGATTGTATAACTCTTCTTCATTGACAAAAGAACGGTATGAATCATTGGTACCAAGAGAAATCAATAACACATCAGGACTCAAAGCTCCATATTGTTCCTTAAAATAAGGAGTATTATCAATAAACTCCTGCATTGTTGAACCAGCTACACCAAAACGATGGTAAGTAACCCCCGATTTTTTATCGCCATTAATAGAAAGCGCATAAATGGGAATTTTATTAAAAAATAATTGAACATCAGTTACAGGTGAATTAAATCGAATGTGAGTAATTGCCGTATGGTCAGCAACTTTTTCTGTAGAAATTAGAGCATTAGGCACATCTTTCAACACTTGATTTTCAGAAGTATGATGAAGAATAGATATCTTGCTGAATGATTTTACACGCCAATTCTTTTTAAAATGTAGACCTCCAGATGCGGATGTTGGATAGAAAGCTAATCCATTTATTCCAAGAGGAATCGAATCAATCGGCTGTTTAATGGTTGTACGTTTCCAGGTTGAAATTGTATCAACAGGAAGAAAACGTTCACTTCTTGGTTGAAACAAATGATATGGAAAAAACCAGTCATTTCCTGTGGCTCCAAACTCTTCTTTGAGTGTCTTTTCAACTTCACCACTTAAATGCCCCATTTCAATGTGAGAATCACCAATGTGCACTACAGTAAAAGTACTGTCTTTTTTTGATCTTAACTTAGATATTTTATCAAAAAAAGCAGTTAGATTTTCTCGGTTAGATATTGTATCTCTAGCCAATAAATCAGATGATAAAGTAGTAGAAAATAAGCTGTCATTTACTTTATAAGAAATAAAAGATACCAAAACTAAAGCGAGAAAAATCCATCTAAATTTCATTGCCAAACATATATGAACGAAAAATACAAACAATTTATTAACTTCACATCTTAGATGCATTCAAATTTTCGATGAAATGAAAATTTATACAAGTTTTGATGAAATTACTTCTATTAAATCTCCTGTTTTGACAATTGGGACATTTGACGGAGTGCATGTAGGTCATCAAAAAATAATTCATCAATTGAATGCAACTGCAGAAGAAATTGGGGGTGAATCAGTACTTTTTACTTTTTTTCCTCATCCAAGAATGGTGTTGAATCCAAGCAATCATGGAATTAAACTAATTCAAACACAAGAGGAAAAACTGAAAAAATTAGCTGCTTTTGGATTGCAACACTTAATCGTTTTACCTTTTACCTTAGAATTTGCTTCTTTAGAAGCTGCAACATTTGTTGAAAAATATTTAGTTGAAAAATTAGCCATGAACACCTTAATTGTAGGTTACGATCATCAATTTGGGAAAAATAGAGAAGGAAATTTTAATTTTCTATGCGAACAAGGTAAAATATACAATTTCAAAGTAATTGAGATTCCAGCTCAAGATATTGACTCAGTAAATGTTAGTTCCTCAAAAATTAGAAAAGCGATTGAAAATGGAGATGTGGACACCGCCAACCATTATTTAAATGAACAATTTAGTTTAGAAGGAGAAGTGATAGAAGGAAAAAAACTAGGTCGTACTATAGGTTTTCCAACTGCAAACATCGGAAAAATTGATGCGCTTAAACTCATTCCTGCAATAGGTGTATACGCAGTTACAATCGAACTTGAAAATAACGAGAAGTATAATGGAATGTTAAATATTGGATATCGTCCAACTGTAAGTGAATCAAAAGAACTCAGTGTAGAAGTTCATCTTTTAGACTTCTCAAAATCAATTTATGGAAAACGAATTCGTGTTTATTTTCATACAAAAGTAAGAAATGAACTTCGTTTCGAATCGATTGAAATATTAACAGAACAATTGAAAACAGATGAAAAGTTTGTACGTAATTTTTTTTCTAGCGCTAACAACTAATTTTTTCGTCTTATCTCAAGAAGATGATAAAGATTCGATTCACTATTTAACTTTAAGTGAAGCTAGAAATTTACCTGAAGATGAAGTTTATGCGATTGACTTATCAAAAATGAGACTCTCATTTATACCTAATGAAATAGTTAAATATAAAAATCTTCGTCATTTAAATTTATACAAAAACAAAATTGCTGAATTACCTGATTTTATAGTTGATTTTAAGCACCTCATCGATTTGAATTTAGGAAAAAACCAATTGTCCGTTTATCCTTCTCTAATTTGCAAAATTTCCAGTTTACGATTTTTAACATTGAATCAAAACAAGTTTTCTCTCATCAGTGATTGCATTTCAAACTTAACAGAATTGGAATACATTGATCTTTGGGATACACCCATAGAAACATTCCCAAATGCCTTCTTAACAATGAGAAAATTAAAAGAAATTGACATGCGAGGGGTCATTTATGGTTTCAATTACCAACGTAAATGGACCAATCAATTGAACTGGATGAAAATAAATTTTGATGCCCCATGTGACTGTATGGATCGATAAATCGAAAGTCAAAATTCAGGTTATCAAAAGAATAAATTCATCTATTAAAAATTAACATCTTTTTTTACCTCGGTAAATAAATTTACTCTACATTTAGCGAAATTATTGTGTGCTATAACTAAGTCAGTAGTCATAATTATGTAAATTAAATGACTCGAAAATTTAGCTGGCTTTTCATACAAAATTAAAATTTACGCAATGAAAAAAATCTTAATCTGTATTGGTTTGTTGTCATTTGTATCGTGCTCCAAGACAACAGGAACATCAAAATCGTTCTCGTCAAGTGATTGCACGAGTACTATTTCCTACAAAATAGACATTCAACCAATTATGAACTCTTATTGCACATCGTGCCATCAACCAGGGAATGCTAAAGGAGGATATGAATTAAGTACTTATTCTGGTATAACAAGCAATACCAATAAAGTACTAGCCTCAATGTTACACAACAGCGGTGCTAAAGCCATGCCAGAAAATGCAGACCAATTACCAGATGATTTACTTAAAAAAATGTATTGTTGGGTAAACCAAGGTGCAAAAAATAATTAAAATTATCATGAAACAAATAATTACTTTTTTGATTTTCGCGACAAGTTCAATATTAACTAATGCTCAAGAAGACTCAACCTTGTATAATGAACCCATTTTTATAGAAGAAGAATCCAATGAAATCGAAGACACTTATTTATCTACTAGAATTGTAAATGGACATTCCATAGAGACTCTTAAAAAAGGCACATTAGAATTCCGAATTGAACATAAATTTGGAGACGCAGCTGGAGATTTAGGAGGAATCAATACATTATATGGATTGGATAATGCCACTGATATTCGTTTTGCATTTGAATATGGTCTTACAAATAATCTAATGATAGGAGCTGGACGAAGTAGAGGTTCAGGAACACCTTATAGTGCATTATTAGATGGATTTCTAAAATATAGAATAGTAAAACAAAATAAGACTACAATTCCTGTTTCAATTACCTATGTTGGTACTACAAGCTACTCTTACATGACAGCATCATCGATAACAACAGACGTATCATATTTCCCAAAATGGTACCACCGTATGGCGTATTCCTCACAATTAAACATTGCAAAGAAAATTCACAACAAACTAAGTTTAGCAGTCATTCCAACAATTGTTTATAGAAACTATGTTGCAGCAGATGATCAAAATTTATTGTTTTCGATTGGATCTGCAATCAATTATGCCATTAATTCAAAAGTAAATATTGGAATTGAATATTACTCTAACCTCCAAGAAGAAAATCTAAGAAACGCATACCAAAACAGTTTATCAATTGGAGTTGACTGGATTACGTTTGGACATAACTTCAAAATATTTTTAACAAATTCAGCAGGGTTTGGAGAAACTCAATTTATCCCCTACACAAACACAGATTGGTCTAAAGGACAATTTAGAATTGGGTTCTGTATAGGAAGGAAATACATTAAAGAATAAACAACTAAATCGATAAAAAATGAAAAATACTCTTAAAATTGCATTCTATCTTGGAGTTACACTTTCAGCAATGGCAACAATAAGTTGTTCAAAAGACAAAGTAAAAATTACCCCAATCACCCCGATTGTTCAAGACACGACAACTAGCTTGGCTACTATTGCCACTGGAAAAATTACTCAATATAAATCAGACAGCGTTCTAATTGAATGTCAAATTACAAATGATGGAAAACTTCCTGTATTAGCAAAAGGAGTCGTTTATAGTGAAACATCAAATCCTACGTTAGTAAATTCAAAAACACTAAATGGTACTGGTAAAGAAGCATTCACTGCAGTAATTAAAAATGGATTAATACTAAGCAAAACCTATTATGTGAAATCATATGTAACCAACTCGAGAGGAACTGCTTATGGAAATGAATTACAATTTACAGTAACAAATGACAACGTAGTTACAGTAAACTTACCAACCGTTTCTACTGAAAATGCAACTTCAATTACACCAACTTCTGCAACGATCTCTTCAATTATAATTACTGATGGAGGTGCTGAAGTAACTGAAAGAGGTATCGTATTCAGTAAAAGTACAAATCCAACACTTACGGATACAAAACTTACAAACACAGGAACGGGCATTGGAATCTTTTCAACAAATATTACCAATTTATCTCCTGCAACAACTTACTTCGTAAGAGCTTACGCAACAAACTCAAAAGGTACAGCATACAGTAATCAAATTTCATTTACAACTTTATCAACACAATCATTTGTTTCGTATTCAAATGATATAGCTCCAATCTTAAGTTTACAATGTGTTGGTTGTCACAACAATCTAAACAACCATACTGGTGTTTCAAATTGGTCTTCGAAATCATTAACAGAAATGAAAAATGGTAACATGCCACCAAGCGGACAACTTCCAACAGGATTTATTGAAAAGTTTGAAAATTGGATTATAGAAGGAAAGAAAAACAATTAACACTTAATCATCTCAAAATGAAAAAGATCATTTACCCAGCTATTGCAGCAATTATTTTAGTTTCTTCTGCATTTATGACTTACAACCCGCAAGAATGGAAAATAACCGATGATTATTCCATTAAATTTAAAAGCAAAGACCCATCAGGTATCTTTAAAGATTTTAAAGGGGAAATAAAATATGATGCAAATGATTTAGGAAATTCAAAATTTGACGTTTCCATTGATGTATCATCCATAAGTACCGGGAATGGGATGATGAACAAAAAAGCACAAACAGAGGAATGGTTCAACGCTGAAAAACATCCTCAAATTAAATACCTTAGTTCAAAAATTGATAAATCAGATAAAGGAATTGTTTTATTTGGTGATCTAAAAATTAAAGGGAAATCCAAACCTACCAAAATCAATGTAAAAGTGAGCGAAAGTGGAAACAAAGCAACTTTTTCAGGAACATTTAATGTCGACCGAATGGATTTCGGTGTTGGTAAAAAAAGTGAATCTGTACCTGATGTACTAAAAATCGAATTTGAAATACCAGTTGTAAAAAAATAAACCATGGAATTATTTAAAAAATCACTCGTTATCGGAATCATATCGGGAGTTCTCTCAGGAGTAGCATGCCTTATCTTTACAAAAATTTACCAAGAAGCGTTGTACCTTGACTTCTCAAAAATTGTCACAACCTCCAACTTATTTGGTGCGAGTATTTTCGCTTGTGTTTTAGCGTCTATTGGTTTCTGGGGACTGAAAACATTGCTTCCAAAAATTGGAGAACTAATTTTCAATCTGCTATTTGCGATTTTAAGCTTTGCAAGTATCGTTGGACCAATTGGATTCAAATTACCTTTGGATTTCGAATTTCCAGAAATGTTCCCAGGCTACGCAATACCCATGCATTTCTTTCCTGCATTAATCTGGTTTACGTTAAGGCCACTAGTTAAAGATGCCAATCCCAACTTACTAAATTTTATTAAGTAAGCTTCTTTGAAAATTAAAACACTAAAAATACTTCCATTCACAGCATTGATCTTATTCTCGGTAAATGCTGTTTTTTCTCAATCGAATACGATTGGAAGTTGGAATATTCTGAACATAAAATACCAATATTCTGAACGTTTAAGTTTATTCGGAGAAGGACAAATTCGATCGTTAAGTTTCTACAATAACTTTCACTACTTTGAATACAAAGGTGGATTTACGTTTAAACTTCACCCCAACACTTTATTTACCTTAGGGTCTGGAAATTATCAAACCTTTAAAGAAGGGGGGAACTTTATTCGTCCGAAAAACAATGATGAACTTAGAATTTGGCCGCAAATTACATTATTTCAAACAGTTAATCTGCTAACGATTGAACATCGGTACCGTTTAGAAATGCGATGGACGTCAAATGGATATAAAAACAGGTATCGTTATCGATTGGGTCTGAAATATCCAGTACCAATCGCTCTTTCAGGATCAAAAAAATTAGCAGTAAATCTTTCTAATGAATTATTTTTTACCGATTCTGAGCCCTATTTTGAACGTAATCGAATTCTCGGAGGTATAGAGTATAAACTATCAGAATTCACTTCCATACAACTTGGATACCTGCATCAATTAGATTATAAAATCAACGATGAAACTGGTCGAGATTTCTTACAGCTAGGACTATCTTTTGAACTAAAAAAATCCAAAAAAGAGTTAGAATAAACTTTATCCGTAAATCGTATCTAACGCTTGACAAAACTTTTCTTGCGCAATTGCGAGTACTTCAGTTGTATGTGCTTGGGAAATAAAACCAACTTCGTACCCACTTGGACCTAAATATACTCCAAGCTCTAACAATGCATGGTGTAGATGCTTGAATCCAGTCATATCTGGATTGATTTCTTCTGCTGCACGAATTGTTTTATTTTTAGCAAACGATAACCAAAAGATGGAACCAATACTTACGATTTCAAAATCGTATCCTTTAGCGGATGCGTGTGTGTTAATAGGAGCAATAAACGCTAAGGTTCTATTTGCTTGGTCTTCATAGAAACCAGGAGCAGCACATTCTGTTAATTGTGCAATACCTGCTGCCATAGCTACCGGATTTCCAGACAATGTTCCTGCTTGATAAACATCACCATCAGGAGAAACTTTCGCCATAATTGCTTTGCTAGCACCATAAGCTCCAACAGGTAGACCTCCACCGATGATTTTCCCATAAGTAATCATATCAGGTTGAATTCCAAACAATTCTGCTGCACCTCCAAAAGCAACTCTGAAACCAGAAATCACCTCATCGAAAATCAATAATACACCAAAATCAGTACATAACTTACGTAATTCTAGTAAGAATGTTTTTTCTTGAAGTAATAAACCATTGTTAGCAGGAATCGGTTCAATGATTGCACACGCTAGATCAGAGCTATATTTTTCAAAACAAGCTTTCAATGCGTCTAAATCATTCAAAGGAATTACAATCGTTTCGTCTGCAAAGCTTTGTGGTACTCCCGCACTTGAAGTCGCACCAAATGTTACTAATCCACTTCCCGCTTTCACTAGTAATGCATCCACGTGACCGTGGTAACAACCTTCAAACTTTAATACTTTGTTTTTACCTGTATATCCTCTTGCCACACGAAGCGCAGACATGACTGCTTCTGTTCCAGAGCTTACAAATCTCATTTTTTCAATGAATGGATTTTTACTTAAAATAAGTTCTGCCAATTCATTTTCCAAACGTGTTGGCGCACCAAAACTTGAGCCATTTTGAAGCGTATTTACAATTTTATCATACACTTTTGGATGGTTGTGCCCTAAAATAAGTGGTCCCCAACTGCAACAAAAATCAATAAATTCATTGTTATCTTCATCCCAAATTCTACACCCATCACCTTTTTTAATAAACAATGGAGAACCATCTACTGATTTAAATGCACGTACAGGAGAATTTACTCCACCTGGAAAATAATTTTTAGCTTTTGCAAATAACTCTTCAGAATTAGATGTTTTCATAGTTTGTAAGATTAGTAGAACAAAATTAATATATAATGTGAAAAAAGTTAATCCAAACAAGTATTTAGAACTGCTATACATAATAACAAAAAGGGCGAAACAATGTTCCGCCCTAGTTTTTAAGTATCTAAAAATTAATCGTTTTTTGCTTTTAAAAGTCTATTATACTTATTCATTACATTGCTACTCAATATTTTTTTCAATGCAACCGGATTTTGTAGTGTCCCATTATCATACTCACCAATATAAACAGCTTTAAAATTACCTGAAATAGGATGTGAAACTTGACTAAAATCTGTAAAATCAAATCCCGCAATTTTTCCATCAATTGAACCAGAAATAATAGTGCCTACAGATGGTGAATTATATGTACTGGTGAAATTCATATCAACACTTTCTTGAAAATACATAAAACCGCCTTTACTAGACAACATAGTCAGTACAATTAAAGTATCGTTTGAAGAAGAAGTAAATTTAGTATTTGACAATGTTGGCAATTGAGCGACTAAAGAAAACATAGCAGTATCAGAATTACTGTTTACCTTTTGATACATAAAAGCTAAATGAAACTTGCCTGTTGTTTTATCTTTCATAACCATTGCACCCATAGTAGAGTCTTTGCCTGTTTTATCACCTGTAAACTCATAGGTAGTGGTATTTACTTTAATATTAAAACTAGAAACTCCTAAGATATTTTTTGTTGTATCGTTTGTATTTCCGGAATTATTATTGGTGGTATCCTTTGTATTTCCAGAATTATTATTTGTGGTATCAGTAGTGTTCCCATTTGATGGGTTAGTAGGTGTTGTAGTTTCTTTTTTACAAGATGCTAACGTAAAAACAGATAGAATTACTACTCCTAAAACTTTAAAAATTTTCTTTTTCATACACTTATTATTTTTTTCACAAAATTATTAAATCTGGAGTAATGGACAAAATAGTGCCTAGTTTTTAGCAGGGCAAACGCATTTAAAAAATAATATCACTTACAAGCAACTAATTGTTAATAGCTATTTGTAAATCAATTATATATCTCATTGCTTTGACGCTTATTTTTTGTATATTTATTTGATTTTTAAATAGATATACAAAATGAAAACAACAAGAGTAATTGATTTTTTTGGTGATTTAACTGAC
>Ga0247722_10001808_pt1 | contig 11502 bp, 14 predicted proteins | sample MSEWelMarce3H_FC_FD_189094 | JGI IMG/M metagenome (GOLD analysis project Ga0247722, IMG submission 189094) | Subsurface sediment microbial communities from gas well in West Virginia, United States - MSEEL Well Study Marcellus 3H_FC | ecosystem: Environmental > Terrestrial > Deep subsurface >... | reverse complement strand
GGCAGCGGCAGAAGCGGCGGCGGCGTTTTGAGCTAGTTCTCTTTGACCTGCTTTTGTCTTGTTAAAGGTTTTTTGTAGCCCAGCAGCAACAGCAGCCCCACCCTTTTTGATGTCCTTGAGTACCTTAGTTGCAGTCTTGCCACCCTTGCCAACAATCTTGCCAGCCAAGCCTTCGCTAAGTCCTGCACCAATTAGCTTGGTTTCTTTACTTGCGAGTCGAGCCTCTTGCTTTAGCGTTGCCTCAATGCTCTGAGTCCCAGTTCCACCAGCACCCTTGCCCCCAGCTCCACCGCCACCGACACCAAGTCCAGTGCCACCGATACCTTGGAATCTCTTTTGTGCGTTGGCAGCTAGGGTCTTAGCTCCGTTGTCAATCTTTGCGTAGAGGCTGTCAACAAAGCTGTTGTACCTGGTAAAGAAACTTGCTACTTGATTACCGGCACCTGCAAAGTCACCGCTAAACAACAAGCCCAGAGTCTTACCAGCATCGCCGGCAATCCAGGTTAGCTCTGAGAGGCCAATCATGACTGTTTCAATCAGATCAAGCAGACCTGTAAAAAGTCCCCCAGCATCTATGGAGCCCCAGACATCTGCAATAGTGTCACCAAAAGCGATGACCGAGGAACTCATCTCAAACCACTTCTCGCCAACCAATGTTGTTGGGTCAGTTAGGTCAGCAAAGAAAGACTCAATCTGTGGTGTTAGTTCTACCAGATAGTTAGAAAAAGACTCAAGCAAAGGTAGGACTGCTGTGCCAATAGCTTCACCAATCTCACCAAAGGCAATAGACATCTTTGTAGAGGCAGTTGCAGTAGCAGCAGCAGTGCCACCAACCCTTGCCTCAACACTTGACAAGATAAAGTCCTGTGCCTCAAGTTGCTTGCCAGAGTCAATAAGACTTTGAACAAATGCCTTTTGCTCATCGGTGAACTGAATACCAGCTCGTGAGAGTGCGTTGATGTTCTTGATTGGGTCTTGTAGTGCTCGGCCAAGCTTGACAGCGTTGGACTCGGCAGAGCCAAAGCCAGAGGCAGCTAGGTCAAAGGCAGCCTTTGTAGCTCTGTCAAAAGCACCCCCAGCAACATCGGCAGTTTCAGCCAGGTCTTTGAAGGTAAGCAACTTAGCCTGAGTTGACTTGATGACCTCATCGTCAACACCCAGCACAAACTTGTTTTGATCTGCATAGGCTTTTAGTCGGTCAGTGACGGCCCCTGTTTCCTTGCCAAAGATGCCCATTGAGCTGGCAATCTGGTCAAGCCTGTTGTTAGCAACCTGAGCTTCCTCAGCCATCTTTGCAAACCTGGTAGCAACAAGGGCTACAGCAGCGGCAGCAGCACCAGCTAGGGCAGCAACTCGCAACCCTGTCTTTATCGAGGCACCGAACTTCTGTACCTGAGTCTGTGCGTTCTTTAGGCCTTTGTTGTCAAATACTGTGACAATAGGAATCTTGATTGCCATTACTTAGTCCTCAATCTGACATTGACCTTTTCTGAATACCGGTTGATGATGCTGACAACAGCCCCCGACAGTGTTGCCTCTTTGCCCTCAATAGCTTTCCATACATAGCGTGATGGTAGCCCTACGAGCTTTGCTTGCATACCTTGAGCCTTGCGACTGCCCTTGCGTGGACCCTTACCAACTAAGTCAATGATCTGAAAACCAATGCCGTCTTTAGGTGGTGCAGTGTTGATTGTGACAATCGAGCGTTGGTTTACTCTGTCGAGCCTGACACTTGGCTTGAAGCTGGTTGAAACTTTAGCCCTCTTGTAGGCAGTCCGGCCATTGTGCATCATGCCCGACAAAGGTGAGATTGGGGGGATGTTTGACTTGATAGCAGACACAGCACTGATTAGACCAGGCTCGTTTTTGATGTCTTTTCTCATCTGCTTCAATAGCTCTGGGTCTAGCTTTTTCAGCTCTGTCAGAGTTTCTTTGACCCCAGTGGCCTTGATACTTTGCATGATTGCACCTCAAGCTCTATTCTACCCAAAAGAAAAACCCCCTTTTGGGGGGCTTATCTTTTTTTAGAACCTCTTGTTTGATTGCGAGCAATCAAGTAGCGGCTGATGGTCCAGAGCATCCGCTCATCAAGTTCTAACAACTCTCTGGGACTGATCCCAGTTTCAACTGCCAGAGTTGCTATCAGCCAATGAGCTGATTGGTCACCTAGACCCTTTATGCTTTTGGGTCATCGGCGGCGGAAACGGATTCGACTCCGTCAACCCACACCTCAAATGGTTCTGTTGTTGCCTTAGTGCGTGACTCACTAGCCCAAGCTAGGAAAAGCAGGTGAGTAATCTTGATGTCCTTTTCTAGGTTTGCAATGGAGATGTTGAAGTGTGATTCAAACTTCACCATGTCAGACGCTAGGCAGGTCACCTCTTTGGTTTCACCAGGCTTGTCGCTGTATTCAACTTGTAGGTTTATTTTCATCTTGTTAGCCTAACAGCCTAAGCTGCTGTCCCTCTAACGACTTCCCCTGTTACAGGCCAAGTCACAGATAGCGATGCGATGTCACCGATACTGCCAGCAAAAGGCTGGTACTGAGTGACTAGAGCGTCAAAGCGGTACTCAGGGTTTGTAGCTGAAACTGCTGTTGATAGAGGTGAGATTTTGACTGCAACTGTTGAACCCATCAGTGGGAACAATAGAGCGTCAACAGATCCTGCTGCGAAGTCCTGCATGAAGTCTAGGGATACAGATGCATCCTTTAGTCCACCAATGCGAGTGCGGTAGGTGCTGCCGAAAGCAGTTGTTTCTACCTCATCTGCAGTGATGTCTAGTGTCACTGAGTTGATTGAGCTAGATAGCACTGTTGTGCCAACTGTAATCTTGTAGTCTTGGGCGTAAAACTTTGCCATGTTATTTCTCCTAGTTTGCTATGACAGCGACTGTAAAGTCGGCTGCCAGGTATGTTGTGTCGCTAATGTTCAATGAACCAACTGAGCTCATTGTGACCACTCGGCAATCGTAGGCATTACCACCGAGCGTACTATCTGATTCTACTGCACTCTTGACACTTGAGGCCCCTGTGCTTATGTAGGCATCGAGCTTCCTTTGTGCCTCACGCTCGGCAGCTCTACCAACGATTACTGTGATGTTGAAGTTATACCTGGTGAGGCCTTTGTTGAAAGCTCCGTCATACTCAACTGAGCTCAGGGATACAACAGCTATGGGTGGGTTGGGTAGATCTGGGACCTCAGCGGCTGTGCGTAGTCCTGAGATGGTGGCAAGGTTGGTAGCAAGGGCTTGCCTGATTAGGCTAATGCTCATTAGCTAAAGTTTCTCATGATTCTGTAAGGCATCAGGAGCTGCTCAACATCTGGGTCAAGGTAGCGACCAACTCGGATGGCTCCTAGATCTCCAAAACCGGCAACACCTAAAGGGGAGTCTAAACGCTTGAAAAGTCTTGATGACTGAATCACACAGGCTTGCTTTACAGCAGTCGGTACAGATGACCAGCCCCAAGTGCCGGTAATTTTTACAAGTGCCTGGTAGTCAACTACTGGCCAAGTGTAGGTGTTGATAGCTCGGATGCCTGTGTATGGGGAATAGAGTCCATCAGCTCGGCTGTTGACAGGCTCAAGCTGGTAGTCAGTAGCAGTCCACTCGGTGTAGGTATCACCAATCTCATCGGTGGACTCAACCTTTGTGACTGTGATTGCATCGTCAATGATTAGGTTTAGGGCATCGGTAGCAGCAAAGTGCCTAACAGCCGTACCTGCGTTAGAGAAGCTTCTAGCTGTGAAGCCGTCAATAAGTCTTGAGGCAGACTCGATGGCTGTTTCTAGCAAGCTGTCATCAACATTGTCTGTGATTCTGAGTGAGGCTTTGACCTCGGCTAAAGTTGCGTACCCATTTGTGATTGCCATAGTGGTCCTATTCTATCCTCTAAAAAGGATACGCTCTTTGACTGCTGTTGAGCTTATGCCTTGAGTGTAGGGGATGTAGATCAAAGCAATCGCTCTGTCATCTAGCCAGTCTTGGTCAAAGCCCATCTGCTTGTAGTAATCACGCCTAGCCCAGTCTGTGCCAATAGCAATGATGTCTGGCATTACAGCCTCGATTGCCCAGCGACTATCTGAGCCACCTGAGTTTGGGATTACCTGGCTAACCGAGCGAGTTGACAGCAAGACCTCAGCCCTGTCAGCAAAGCTAATTACTGGGGGCTTGCCTTTGTATTCCTCAATAAACTCATCGGTGTTTAGGCTGACTGTGACCTCGCCTAGCTCTGCACACCTAGCTAGGAACCTAGCGTGTCCGGCGTGGTAGAGATCAAAGGTTCCACCTGTGTAAACAGTTAGTCCCATGAGTTTTCACGCCTTATCTTTAGGCTCCAGTTGCCCTCGCTGTAGTCGTTGTTGACTACCTTAGAGTCAAACAGGGCTTGGTTCTTTGAGTAAGTCTTTGAGTTCTTTTCTTGATACCCAGCCTTTAGGGTAGAGCTGTTGTCATGGTGGACAATGGCATCTATCCTTTGTATCGGCAAGCCAGCCTTTTCTATTCTGCGTTGATAGTCGTTGTCATCAAAATACAGGGGATACAGTCGCTCATCGTAGAGTCCGACTTGCTCAACAACCTTTTGGCCCAGCACAATGCAGGACCACTCAGGGCTGATGTGTGGGAAGCTCAAGCCATCGGGGTTTGCGTCTTGGGCAATAATCTCTAGTGCACCCTCGGCAAAGTGAGCGTCATCGTTTACTAGTAGCCAGTAGGGGGCGTGAGGCGTTGACTTGACAATTAGGTTCCAAGCACCGACTAGGCCTAAGCCAAAGGGCACTCTAATTAGCCAGAGATTTTTTACTTTGTCTGGCTGGCTAGGGTTCCAGCTTTGAGTGCCAGAGTTGTCAACGATTACTAAGTGCTCTACTGGGTAGTCAATCGAGGCAAGCAATCTCTCTGCTAGGTCAAACCTCTTTAGGGTTGCAAAGCCTAAGACTGGAATCACTTGAGTAGTTTCTTTAGCACCGGCATCCAGTTCTCTTGCCAGACCTTCTCATGGTCAAAGGCCGATGCAAACTCAATAGCCTTGTCTGACTTGCCCTTGCCACGCTTGTAGGCTTCCTCAAGAGCGGCAAAGATTTCTGGCACCGATGGGATTGTAAAGAATGAGTGCTGAGCAGGATCGTAGAGTGGCTGTCCACTGACAACCCAACCATCTCCGACTAGCTCAGGTGAGGCAGCAAAGTTGCTAACGATGACAGGCACACCACAAGCTTGAGCCTCAACTGTTGGCACTCCAAAGCCCTCACCATAACTTGTAGCAAGTAGCACATCCATCTGGCTGTAGATACCTGCAAGCGTTTCCTGGCTCATGCCGTAGCGGTAAGCAAGTGGATCGGGGAAGGCAAGGTTGTCAACAGGGATGCCCAGAAGCTGACCTAGTGCCATAAGGTTCCAGCCATGAGGTGAGCTGGCATCGGTGTGAATGTAAAGAATGGCATCTGGGTACTTTCGACAGAGCATTGCAAAAGCCATCATGTTCTCGCCAAAGGCTTTGCGGTGAATAATGCCAGAGGCTTTGTTGGCAGCGTTCATACCGACAATAAAGCGGTGATCCTCAAAGCCCATAAACTCTTGACCCGACATCTCGCCAATGTTGTCGGTTGGTTTGAATACCTTGGTGTCAATGCTGTGAGGGATGTAGTGGCCCTCAACTCCGACCTTGTTGATCTGCTCTAGTCCAAACTTAGACATGGCAAGGGGCGTGACATTGTCTTTTTTTAGCCACTGCAAAACAGCAGGTGGGACTGGGTTGTGGTCAATCGGGGTCCAGCTTGCAATCGGGATGCTGTCATAACTCTTAGAGTTCAAGACCCAAACATCGTAAAGGGTAATCATCAAGTCAGGCTGGTCAGCGTTGATTGCCTTCCAGTGCTTATGGTGAGCTGGGGCAACATCATTGCTGTAAGCCTCAGAGCCTCTGGCGTAGAGCGGTATCTCACCATGCTGGGTCTTGTAAGTTGAGTTGATGCCCTCATGTCCATAGTTGCTTAGAGCTGCAACATCAGCACCATCACGCTTGAGTAGATTGACAAGGGCTTCTGTGGCGATGCCATAACCGGTAGGCATCCCTGGCGAATTGCTTAGGACTGAAACTGTCCCTTTTAGTTTTTTCTTGCTCATGTAGGTTCACTCTCTGTTGTGGCAATCCTAGCAAAAGAAAGACCCCAAGCGAACCTACACGCTTGGGGTCTTTCAGCTTTTGAGCTAAGGGTTTAGCTTGCTCCACCCTTGAAGTACCCGATGTGGGTAGCGTGGGTTAGTCCACCATCAAGACGGATTAGGCCTCGGTAGGTGACAGTGTCGGTGTTGAAAGCAAAGTCAGATGACTGTGCAATCTGGATGCCACCTGCAACACGAACCTTGAATGATGGAAGGTGTCCGAACAATACTGACTTAGCAGCAGTTCCAACAGCAGCAACATTTGGGTTCTCGTACACTGGGTAGCCAAGCAAGGTTGCTGGCTGTCCTGGGACTGCAGAGTTGGTCCAGATGTAGTTTCCTGCACCATCCTTTAGCTTGCGAGCTGCTGCGATACCAGTCTTTGACATCATGAAACCAAGACCAGGTAGCACACGAGCACCATCTGCGATTCCGTAAACAAGGTCAATTAGGTTCTCGTATGAAGCTGCACCAGATACTCCGGTTCCACCAGTCACTACTGAGCCAGCGGCTGAGGATAGCTTTGTGGTTAGAACTGAGTTTGCCTGTAGTCCAAGGGATGTACCCAAGTTCTGAGCGATGTACTGGGTGATGTTGAAGCCAGCGTCAGAAACAAGTTCTGCAGCAGCCTGAACAAGAGCACCATACTTCTCAGCACCAAGAGTAATGGATGCAAAGGTTGGGTTGGACTCTGAGATAGTTCCACCAGCAGCTACTGAACCAGAAGTTGAGGTTGCAGTGACAGTTGGGATAACTAGGTTCTCACCAGAAGTGGTGTTGAAAACCTCAGAGGTAGTTAGCATTGGGCCAACTAGCTGTGCGATTGCGAATACCTGGTCATAAAAACTTTGACCAACTGTATTTGCACTTGGTGTCAAGGTGCGAGCCTCACGAGCGAACTCGTAAGAACGCATCTCGCCAGAAGCGATTGAGCGTAGGATGTCAGCGTCAGTGTTAGCTGCAGCTGATGCGGTTGGGGTGAACGAAGCAGCGGCCTCGGAAGCACGAGCTTCACGATCTGCAATGCTACGAGCGGTTGAGATAGCTGTGTCGGCTGAGTCAATGTCAGCTTCGATACGAGCAATCTTCTGGTTTTCTTCTGCAGTTAGACCACGCTTCTCAGCCTCAGCAAAGTCAAGAACTTCTCTTGCCTGTGCGATGAGGTTGTTGCGAGCGTCAATCTGCGACTTGATAAAGTCAGACATGATTCTCCTGTTAGTTAGTTGATTAGGGTTTCCTGCGGTGCTGACACTCAACAGATACAGCGGTGCTAACACTCAACTGATAACAACAAGTTTATAGGTAAAAGAAAACCCCAGCTCAGGAAGGGGGACCGAGCTGGGGCGAAAGAAACAGTTAGCGAGTTTCTTTGCTGTCAACAATCCTAACCTCTTTAGCTGGGTTGACTGAGTTTGTGTTGTCTAGCTCCCAGACTGCCTTAGCAAGGTCCTCGGCTAGGTCTTTGATTACACCTGCTGATGGGTTGCCAGCGGTCTTTAGGATAGCTGCTTTGATTTCATCTTTGGTTGCCATGTTTAGATCCTTTTCAATAGAAGGTCAAATTGTTTCTTTTTTAGGTCCAGCAGGTCAAGGCTGTTGTCAACAACATCCTCAGTTTCTGGCTGTGCCTTTAGCTTGTTGACTACATCGTTGATGAGGTCAGCAGACTTAGTATCTAGTTCCTCGCCGGACTCTAGCTTTAGCAATGCATCAGCAAGGTCATCGGGGTTGATGGTTGGCTGTGCTGATCTAACTGTTGCAGTTGTTGCTCCGTAGGCTGGGAAGCTCACGACTGACACCTCAAATAATCTGACAGACTCCAATGTCCTTGTCTGTCCATCTCTTGACCAAGTATCTTTGATGACATTGAAACCAAAGCTCATTGAGTCTATAACTTTAGTTCTCAATAGCTCGGCAACATCCTTGCCTCTAGTGGTCTGTGGCAAGGTCGCTGTGACCTTTAGACCACGCTCATCCTCAACCAACTGCATAGTGCCACCTCTAAGGGAAGCTAGTGGCTCACCTGCGTCATGATTCCAAAGTAGCTTTACTTCATTTCTAGACTGCAGGGAACGCTTGAAAGCACCAGGGGCAACATACTCGATAAAGCCACCCAAGTCCTCAGAAGGGGAATTGAAAACAGAGGCATAGCCAGTAAAGGTCATGCCATCGCCCTCAGCCCTAACCTCAATCTCGGTGCTGTGCACTCTAATCTCAGGCTCTTTGGACTCAGGCTGTGGGCCGTCAATCTTTAGGGCGATAGCTCTGGCTACATCTAGCCACTTGTTTTTCTTGTCCATGCTGTTAGTTTCCTCTGCTCTGATTCTAGCAACTACTGAATCAGCGTAGTCTTTGGTCCTCTGTGCGGCTCGCTTGGATGGTCCTGAGCCCCAAAGTAAGTGAGCAACTACACCGGCAGATGGGTAGTTGTCTGAGCTTGGGTCAGCATCAGGCGAGTCTAGGTCTACAAGATGTCTAGCAATCCAAGCAGCAATCCTGACCCACTTGTCATCACTGACTTCACCGATAGCCATTGCCCTAGCTTCTCGAATAGTGCCTGGTGTGACACCATCTCCAGCAAGACCTTGCTCGTAATACTCAAGTCCACGCCTAGCAGCTGCCCTCATGTAAGCAGGTGCCTCTTGGTTGATTGCTCTTTCCTCAGAGTCAATGTCCTGATCTATGTCATTGTCTACTGTTGGAACGCTAGCTGGGGAGATAGCTGTGATGCCTAAGTCTGCGTAGGCTGACCTGATTGCTTCATTGTCATCTACTGCAACCATGACATTGTAGGTTTCTAGCAGTCTTTCGGCTGTTGCTTTTTTGTAGTCTGTTGAGTCTGTGTCGGCATCTGGCTTCATGATTACCTGGTCAAAGTCCACGCCAAGCGACTCTAGCTCGGCAACTGTTTCTGACCTATCTGCTGCAAGTCGAGCTGTGACAATGATGATTGCAGTGTCCTCAAAGCTGTCCAAGTAGTCCTGCACCTTGTCATTGCGGTTGCCCTCAAAGGTGACTAGGGTTCCGTCAATGTCTGCAATAACAGCAGGGGGTCCAGACTCTAATCTGGCTTCTGGCATTGGGTCATCGGACAAGTCTGGCTCATCCTCTAGCTCAACAGCAAGCATGGCTGGAGCTGGCACCTTTTCAAGCTTGAATACATTGAGCAAGATGTATTTGTCCTCGGTAGTAAAGATGCCCTTTTCATACTCGTAGATCTCAACAACAGCAAACTGGTCTTGGACCATCTCAACTTTGCCAAGCACAGTTGGGTCAAGCGGTGACCAGCTAACCCAGTCCCCAACATTTAGGGAACCAACAGCGGCTCGCTCACCTAAGAAGTCGGTCTTTTCTGCAAGGCTGATTGCTACTGCCTGGTCAATGGCTGACTGCTTAGAGTCATGACAAGCAACTAGCTCGTTATCCTCTTTGACTACTGCCCAGTTTGGGCAATCATCTGAGTTCTCCGTGATGTAGTAAGGCACTATTTGACCACCAGTATTCTTAGGTTGCAATCAACATTTGAGATTGCATAGAGTTCATCCATTGGAAGTAGCTGAACAGTTCCAGTTGCAGTGGCTACCGCATGCATACCATTAGTCAAAGTGACATCTGATCCACCGACAAAAATCTCATGGTTTTGGTTGTGTTCATGATTGTGGATGCAAACATGCTGGACACCAACGCTGGCAGGAACTACTAGAGTCCTGACATTAGCCAAAAGGTTATAGCCATAAGTTTGGACTGTCATTAGGCCTCGTAAACAGCCTGTGGATCTGTTGGGTCAATTTGTGCAACAGGCTGTAGCTGTGTGCTTGGTAGTCCTGTGTGGGTAATCTGTGGCAGACCAACAGCAGCAAGTGCCTCGCTTGGTGTAAAGCCTGAGATGACCAACTGCTGCACCATCTTGACTCGCTTCTCATCGGTGATGACCTGAGTGTCAGCTAGTGCGATGTTGGCTAGTGGGACTCGGTACTGATCGCCGTTTTCAACTGGCTCCAAGTCCTCTAGTTTGCGGATGTCGTTAGTCGAATAGAAGCCAGCCTGAGTTCCAACTGAGTATGAGGCAACTCTAGTTTCTAGGTCTGCTCTTAGTAGGTCACCGAACTGGAACTTGATAAAGGCATCGCCAGGCAGTAGGCGTGAGAACGCTGCCTCAACCTTTTCTGCGAGTGGGCGTAGGGTCATCGAAACAAACTGCAAGTTATTCTGCTCAACAGATGCGTAGCTTGCTGTGCCTGGTACACCTAGCAAGTGAAGTGGCACATTGAAAGCTCTAGCGATTTCCTCAACAGCAAACTTGCGTGACTCTAGTGCTTGGCTTGCCTCTGGGTCAGTGCCGGTGTTTACAAACTTAGCTCCACCAGATAGGACACCAGTTTTGTGTGCTCTGCGTGATCCGTTGCGGTGGCGTGAGTCAAAGCCATCAGCTAATTGCTTGGCTTGCTCTGAGGTTAGGTTGCCTGGGAACTCAATGACACCCTGAGCTGATGCACCTGTGCCAAAGAATCGAGCAGCGTAATCGCTTAGGGCAATGTTTAGTCCTAGTGCTTGCTTTAGTGTTTCGACTCTTGAAAGACCTTTTAGATCTCCTGGCAAGATAAGGTCAACGATGTGAATGACATCATCGCTTGTAAGCAGTCTGCCTTCGCCCTCGTACTTGTAGACCTTTCGACCTACTGCCGAACGCTCAACCTCTACCTTTTCAGGGTTTAGGTTTACAAGGTTTACAACCTGTCCTTGTGCATCTCTAAAGACACGAGTGTAAGAGTTGCCATGTACCAGCAAAGAACTAAAGACCTGCTGAAAGAAAGCAGCCCTTGTGCTTAGGTCAATGTCTGGCTGGTCTAACCAAACTGGTCGGGGGTTCAAAGGTCGGCGAGTTGCACCAATCCTTAGATAAGCCCCACATGGCAAGGTTGAGATGGTGTCAGAGATAAGGCTGACAGCAGAGAAAAAGGCAACAATCTCAAAAGACTTTTTAGTGGTGACATTTACACCAGCCTCGGACTGCATACCCCAAGGCTCACCTGCACCCCAAACAGTTTGAAAGCTAATAGCTCTCTGCTCAAAAAGATTGCCTAACATTACTTACCTCGCTCAATAGCTATGCCGAATACGAGGACACCAGCACCAAGCAAAATAAGTCCTGCCGGTGGGTAGATCAGACCTGCACCTAGTGAGATAGTAAAGATGCCGATAGCTTGTAGGATTGTCGCTGTCATTACCAACCTAAATAAAGAATTGCGGAGATAGTTCCTCAGCCTCTACTCTACCAACAGTGGCCCTATCAAAGGCGATGACTGCCGCTACAGCCGCGTCAATCTTTCGTGGTGA
>Ga0247722_10001807_pt1 | contig 11507 bp, 15 predicted proteins | sample MSEWelMarce3H_FC_FD_189094 | JGI IMG/M metagenome (GOLD analysis project Ga0247722, IMG submission 189094) | Subsurface sediment microbial communities from gas well in West Virginia, United States - MSEEL Well Study Marcellus 3H_FC | ecosystem: Environmental > Terrestrial > Deep subsurface >... | reverse complement strand
GAGTATTTATTCTCTTATTCTTAATTTTTGCTGTATCCTTTAGTAATTACATACCAAATGCAGCCCTTGCAGCTATGCTTATAGGGGTAGGTTACAAACTAGCGCACCCGAAAGAATTTGGACACATGGCAAAAATAGGATTGGAACAAATTGCTATTTTTATAGTTACCATACTTGTTACACTGGCTTCTGATTTATTGATTGGAATTGGTGCAGGAATTGTATTTAAATTATGTATTCATTTGTATCACGGATCGCCGTTAAAACATTTATTCAACGCAAAAACTGTTGTTGAAGGAAACACGATTATTGTAAAAGGATGTGCCGTATTTAGTAATTATATTGGTGTTAAAAAAGCAATTGATCTTTTTCCAAGAAGTGAACATGTTATATTTGATGTAAGCACTTGTAAGTTAGTAGATCATACTGTAATCGAAAACCTACACCACATCAAAGAAGATTTTGAAGATGAGGGAGGTGTTTTTGAAATTAAGGGACTTGATGAATTTAAACCAGTTTCTAAGTCAAAACATCAATTTTCAGCAATAAGAAAAAAATAAACAACTAGCAATGAAATATTTATTTTTAATCTTGAGTTTTTTACTTGTTTACAATACCAACTATGCTCAAAAAATAATTTCCAATCAACAACATGCTTGGATAACTTATCAAGGAAATCATAAACTTACTTCAAAATGGGGATTGCACACAGAATACCAATGGAGAAGATCCGATTACTTTCAGGATTGGCAACAATCCTTAGCACGAATTGGATTGGATTACCATTTTCAAACCAATGCATTTCTATCGGCAGGTTATGCTAATATTATTACTTTTCAATATGGAAACATGCCTGTAAATCATTCGTTTATCGAACATCGTATTTGGGAACAGTTTACACAAACAAGTACTGTAGGTAGAATTTCTCTGCAACATAGATACAGACTAGAGCAACGATTTTTAGAAAATTATGTCAAATCTGGATCTGATATTGTTCGTTCTGGTACACTTTTTAGAAATCGAATTCGATACAGAGCTTTAGTTTATATCCCATTAAATAATTCTTCTATGACTGATAAAACACTGTTTATTAATATAAATGATGAAGTGTTTTTAGGTTTTGGACAAGGAATAGGAACAAATATTCTTGATCAAAATAGACTTCAAATCGCTCTTGGTTGGAAATTCAATACTAACTGTATGATTCAAGCGGGATATCTCAATCAATATGTTGTGAAGAATGCAAAAGTAAGTGCTTTAAACTTAGTAGAAGACCAAGCAGAAAACAACCATATAATTACTATTGGACTAACATATAATTTTGATTTTACAAAAAAATAATTGTATCATAATCAACACTTTGTTAGTGTGTGTAACTAAAGTAACTTTATTAACTAATTATTTGATTTACTTTAGTAGCATAGAAAAAATAAGTTTGATTGAAATCTTTCATTCTTACTTGAAAAATAAGCACTATGAATCCAATTTTATTTTCAGTATTTCGCAATAAGTGTCCAAGATGTCACCAAGGAGATGTTTTTGAATACAAACAACCTTTTAGAAAAAATTTTGATAAAATTCACACCCATTGTTCCAATTGTCATCTCAAATATGAAAAAGAACCTGGCTTTTTCTACGGTGCAATGTATGTTAGTTATGCTCTAATGGTCGCTGTTTTTGTTACGTTATGGGTGCTCAATAGTTGGTTCTTTCACTTAGATTCAACAGGATTTATTATTTTAGTTATTTCAGGAATACTAGGAATGGCAACTATCGTATATAGAAGCGCACGATTAATATGGTTGAATTTCTTTATTCGATACAATTCTGAATTAGACAAAGCTTGATTTGTAATTCGTTAAAAAAGACTTTGCATACGCTGCTACTATCTCTTTAGTAAGTATGGTTTCTTGATTCACACTTAATAGAACAGGAAGTTTAGTGTAGTTTATAATACTGTTTTCTGTAGCTAAATTCTCATTCCCATTAAAAATCAATCCTTTAATTTTGATGTTTCTTTGTTTAAGGGCCTCATAAGTCAATAATGTGTGGTTGATACTTCCTAAATAGTTTTTAGAAACAAGTATTACTTCAGCATCAAGATGTGTTATTAAATCAATGATAAAATGTTTATCGTTCAAAGGAACTAATAAACCTCCAGCACCCTCTATAATCAAATTATTGGTTGTTTCTGGTGATTTCATTCTTTCTAAGTCAATTCTTGTATCTTCTAACGCTGCAGCTGCATGAGGAGATAATGGATTTACAAATTTATAGCTCTCTTGATGAAAGACAGAAGTAGTATTAGTTATTAACGACTGGACCTTCATTGTATCCGTAAAACTTAAATCTCCAGATTGAATTGGTTTCCAATAATCTGCTTTTAACGCCTCAACAATAATAGAAGACACTATTGTTTTACCTATGTCTGTTCCAATTCCTGTTATAAATAATTTTTTCATGACTGTATTAATTTAATGGATTAAAAGTTAAACGTTTACCATTGTAAATAAGGTTTACTTTTCCCTCATCGAAAACTAAATTTCCATTTACAAACGTTTTTAAAATTTTTGCTTTAAAGTTCTCTCCTAAAAAAGGAGACCATTGACATTTATAAGCTAATTGTTCAGGAGTTACATGTGTACTCTGTTCCAAATCTAACAAAACAAGATCAGCAAAATACCCCTCTCGAATAAAGCCTCTTTCTTGAATCCTATATGCAATCGCAGGTGCATGACACATTTTTTCTACTACTTTTTCAAGAGAAATTTTATTGTTTTTATAGAGGGTAAGCATTGCTAACAAGGAATGCTGAACTAGCGGACCACCTGATAGGGTTTCACTATAATTACCTGATTTTTCACTGTAAGTATGAGGCGCGTGGTCTGTTGCAATTAAATCCAAATGATCCGATAATAAACACTGTAACAAACCTTCTTTGTCTTCCTGGGTTTTAATGGCTGGGTTCCATTTTATTAACCCGCCTAGACGAGCATAATCTTGGTCTGAAAACCATAAATGATGAACGCAAGCTTCTGCTGTAATTTTCTTTTGATGTAAGGGTAATGAATTGTCAAATAACAACGCTTCTTCCAGTGTGGAAATATGAAAAAAATGTAGGCGCGTATTCCATTTTTTTGCTATTTCAAGCACTGTTTTTGTGGAAGAAACACACGCTTGTTGAGAACGTATTTTCGGATGAAATTCAAACGGAATAGATGCACCATATTTCTCATAATAACTCAAAAAATTAGAATGAATTAAGGGTTCGTTTTCACTGTGTAAAGCAATTAAACAATTACTGTTTTGAAATAATTTTTCTAAAAATTCAGGATGATTGGCCAATATTCCATTTTCAGCATTAAAATACAATCCATCGTCCGTAATTCCACAAACCTTGGATGTATCAATACGAAGCGCCTCTTCCAGATTGTGTTGAGTAATCCCCATAAAAAAAGAAAAATTTGCCAATGATTTATAAGAAGCTAATGCATATTTTTCTTCTAACAGTTCACAAGTCAATGTGTTTGGTAGTGTATTTGGCATGTCCATAAAAGAAGTCACTCCACCAATAACGGCAGCTTTTGACTCTGTAAATAAATCCCCTTTATGGGTTAATCCTGGGTCTCTAAAATGAACTTGGTCATCAATGACTCCAGGTATTAAGTATTTTCCATCTGCCTCAATTACACGTACATTTGCTAAATTTGAAACTGAAATTGTCGATTGTATTTTTTCAATGCGTTCATTTACAATTAAAACATCTGAAACAACTATCTTACCTTCATTTACAATTGTTGCGTTTTTTATAATCGTTTGATTCATAATTTAGTTTTTTAATTATTACTCGCTCTTTGTAATCTATCATTGATTACTAAACCATATTCATCATTTGGAAACTCTTCCATAATGATAATATCAACCCCTTCTTGATCCAACCAATGCAACGATGCATACAAATTAAAAAGTGCCTCTTTTGTCGTTCCATTTGGTGATAAAACGACCGTTTTGAATGGAGAAATAGCTAAATTCCTTTTTTTATAAAGTAATACCCCTATTTTTTCATTTTTGTATTTAATTATTTCATTGTCTATTTTTTGTGTGATTACACACCGAGTTCTTGGTGAATAATGTTTTTTTGAATTTCCTGGTAAAGACTTTTGATTTACATTTTTTAAATACACTTTACCAATGTATTTTTCTATTTCATTGACTCCAATAGCACCTAAACGATAAATAATAGGTTGATTTTCTTCAAAACCGATAATGGTTGACTCTATGCCTTCTTCACAGGCACCACCTTCTAATACATAGTTAAACTCATCTGTAAATAAATCCATTACATGCTTTGAAGTGGTGGGGCTTATACGTGTAAATGGATTTGCACTTGGAGCAACCAAAGGAACATCAATCTCTTGCAACAATTGTAAGGTAATAGGATGATTTGGAACACGTAATGCAACTAAAGTACTACCTGCAGTTATGAGATCTGAAATGATTTCGTTTTTTTCAAAGAGAATCGTAAGTGATCCTGGCCAAAATTTTTCCATTAAAATTTGAGCTTTTTCCGGACAGGATTTTACGTACTTTAAAACTTCATTTTTATCTTTTATATGAACAATTAAAGGATTTGTATGTGGTCTTTTTTTTGCTTGAAAAACTTTATTAATAGCAGAAGTACTCATCATTGATGCTGCTAATCCATACACAGTTTCAGTAGGGATTGCAACTATCTCATTATTAATTAATTGATTAACAATTATGTCGATATCTTTTGTTACTTGAGGCATATTAATTGTTTAAGGATTACAAAAACCACAATACGTTGGGTCTTCATGTGTTTTTTCATTCGAATGGTCCTTTATTTCTATGAATTCACATTTAACACATTTATACTCATAATTTAGAATAGAATTTGTTGGTAAACCACATTGTTCGCACGGTAAACCAGGATTAGATTTTACAATAGAAAATCCAGGTGTTTGACAAGATGGACATAACGATTTAATTTTATCAAGTAATTTTTTCGTTGCAATTTCAATGTTGTTCATCCTAGTAGGATTATACATTGCACGCATATCCGTTTCAATGTAACAACTTGAATTTTTTTGCATTAACTCATTGAACTTTTCTTCTAAAACTTCCCAAGTACGAATTCCTTTTGAGACATGATCGTATTGTTCTTTTGATTCCCTAATAATTAACCCATGGGAAGGAAATTGACAATTAATCGCAAAATCTTTTAACTCCTGAAAACTAGATATAGTCTTAGCATTGAAGTTTGTATCTAAACTTAAGTGTGAAGCATATATTTCTAACTGATTTTCAGTATCAACGAAAACTACTATTTCCTCGTTACTTTGAAAAAAACCATAGGGATGAGTTCCAAAAGACCCCTCACTAGCAACACCTAAACTGGTTTTATGTAACTGCATAGCTTTCAAACATTTTTCCTTTACCGTTAAATATGCATTCTCTTTTCTTTCTATTTCACCAGAAAAAGTTCCTAAAATATCTGTATCAAATAAACTATTTTTAAAACATACCACACCTAATTCTTTTTCAAAAAGAGGTGCCATCGTCAGCTCCTTTTGATGTTGTGTTGCAATGATTAATTTTCTGTTTTCAAACATACTTTTTTACTTAATATATTATAAAACATTTAGTTACCAAATAATTGATAAATAAATAGGCATACCTATCGTAATATTAAAAGGGAAAGTAATAGCCAAAGTCATCGGAAGGTAAATACTTGGATTTGATTTTGGAACCGCTATCTTCATGGCGGCTGGTACGGCAATATAGGATGCACTTGCTGCTAATACAGCTAAAACAAATCTATTTCCAACTTCATCTGTTACAAATTGACTGGAATAAGCTACAATAGAACCATTAACTAAAGGAATAACAATTGCAAAAATTGCAGTAAACCATCCATTTTTAAAAAAATCGTCTAATTTTTTTCCACTTGTAATACCCATATCCAATAAAAAAATAGCGAGAAAACCTTTAAACATATCTGTTGTAAAAGGCTTAATTCCTTCTGCTGCTTTATCATTCGCAACAAAACCTATCAACAAACTTCCCAGTATAAGCAGCACACTTCCATTTGTAAATGAATGAAATATTAGACTTCTTATTTTTGTGGTATGATTTTTCTCTGAACTAAAAAACCGAATTAACATAACTCCAATAATTATCGCAGGTGCTTCCATTAGTGCCATAACCGCAACCATATACCCATCTGCTTTAAGTTTATGAAATTCTAAAAAAGCGATTGCTGTTACGAATGTTACTGCACTCACAGAGCCATATGCTGCTGCAATTGCGCCGGAATTCTCATTCGATAATTTCTTTTTTAAAATAAAAAAAGTATATATAGGAATAATTAATGCTGAGAAAACTCCGAATAAAACTATCCAAATAATTTCTGTAGATAAACTACTATGAGCTAACTCCTGACCACCTTTGAATCCTATTGAAAATAAAAGATAAAGTGAAATAAATTTAGAGGTAGACGAAGGGATTTCTAAATCACTTTTTAATTTAACAGCAATTATACCTAATACAAAAAATAATAATGCTGGGTTAGTGAGATTGTCTATCAATAATTTATAACTCATTTAAATTTTTTACAAAAATCAGAGTTATTATTAAATAATTTTTATTTATATTTAAAATACAAAACATAAAATTATTTTATGAATTATACGTTAAATCAATTGCAAATTTTTTGGAAAATTGCACAAACCAAAAGCATTACTAAAGCAGCAGAAGAACTACATTTAACCCAACCAGCTGTTTCTATCCAATTAAAAAATTTTCAAAATCAATTTAGTATTCCTCTAACAGAGATAATTGGCCGACAATTATACATTACAGATTTTGGAAAAGAAATTGCAATTGCAGCAGAAGAAATATTAAATCAAGTTGAAGAAATAAATTATAAGTCTATGGTTTATAAAGGAGAACTAACAGGACAATTAAAAATTTCTGTTGTTTCAACTGGAAAATATGTAATACCCTTCTTTTTAAAAGAGTTTATAAAATTACATCCTGGCGTTTCTTTAAAATTAGATGTAACCAATAAATCAAAAGTATCCGAAAATATAATTCAAAATGAAGTAGATTTTTCTTTGGTTTCAATTTTACCTACTGATTTAAATATCAATAATTTAGAATTATTGCAAAATAAATTATACCTCGTAACAGGGAAAGATTCTATCTACTCCAATAAAAAATACGATGAATCTATTTTTAATGAACTACCAATTATCTTTAGAGAAAACGGTTCAGGAACTCGTTATACAATGGAGCAATACTTTGAAAATAAAGGTATTGTATTTAACAAACAAATGGAATTAACATCTAATGAGGCCGTAAAACAAGCAATAATTGCAGGTTTAGGTTCTTCTATTATGCCGCTAATTGGCATCAAAAATGAATTAAACAATGGAGAATTGAAAATTATTAACATTAAAGGACTGCCAATAACAACCAATTGGCATTTAATTTGGTCAAAAAACAAAGGGTTTTCTCCTGTAGCAAAAGCATACTTAGAATTTCTTACAAGCGAAAAAGCTACTATTATCAGTAAATATTTTTCTTGGTTTGAAAAATACTGAGTTTACTCTATCACTTTTCTACTAATTTTTACCACCAAACTTCTTGGTGTTAACCGAACAATAAAAGCTAATAGCTTATTTACAAATCCATGAATAGCAACTTGTTTTCCTTTCAACATTGCTTCGTATCCATATAAAGCAACATCGTAAGAACTTGCTAATTTAGTTTTAGTAAATAATGCACTTTTATCAGCATTTGCTGCTTTACTAAATCCAGTTGCTGTTGCGCCTGGACAAAGTGCAGTTACAGAAACACCGTACTTACTAACTTCATTATTAATTGCTTCTGAAAAATTTAATACATAAGGTTTTGTAGCACAGTATACAGCCATCATTGGACCTGGAACAAACGCAGCAGTTGAAGCAACATTTAAAATTTTACCAAATTTATTTTCAATCATTGATGGTAAAAACAACTTTGTTAATTGTGTTAAAGCAACAATATTTAACTGAATCATTTTACTTTCTAATTCCCAATCTGTTGATTGAAACGAACCATACAATCCATACCCTGCATTATTGATAAGGTAATTGATTTGTATATTATTTGTTTTTAGTTCATTGTAAATTTCTAAAGCAGCATTTTTCAGCGATAAATCCTTTACTATAATGTGAACTGAAATAGTGTATTTTGCTTCTAATTCTAATTTTAAAGCATTTAACTTTGCTTCATTTCGTGCAGTAATTACCAAATGACCACCTCGCGAAGCGTGAATTTTAGCAATTTCATAACCTATTCCGCTTGAAGCTCCTGTAACTAAAGCTGTTTGCATATTTATTTAACTATTAATGCTGTGTATACAACCTATTGTAATTAACGTAAGAAACCATTAATATTAGTAGAACAATTAATGGTAGAAATGTTTGAAAATTTATACCATCTACTACTCCATGACTAATCGAAGCAAACAAAAAATCGAAAACAAAACCAGCATAGGCCCATTCTTTAATTCGCTTGGGTAAATTAGGAATTACCAATGCCAATACACCTAAAACTTTAAAAATAACCAACGCATTTCCAAAGTATTGTGGATAACCTAAATGACTGATTCCTTCTTTTGCTAACTCTGTTTGAGAAGTTAACGCAGGCATTACTCCTTCCATCAAGAAAATAAAACCTGTTGATATCCAAAAGTATACTTTATATTTTTTCACTACAGACAAGGTATTTTTTCAATTCTTTTTTGATGTCTTCCACCCTCAAATTCAGTGTTAAAAAATACATCTACAATTTGAAGTGCTTCTTCATCAGTTAAAAAACGTGCAGGCAATGTAAGAATATTAGCATCATTATGTTCTCTTGCTAATTTAGCTATCTCTGCAGACCAACATAAAGCGCTTCGAACACCTTGGTGTTTATTTGCAGTCATATTAATCCCATTACCACTTCCACATAATAAGATACCTTTCATACCTTTATTATTTTCAATCAATGAAGCCACAGGATGAGCATAATCTGCATAATCTATACTATCTTCATTGTAGCAACCTTTATCATCGATTTGGTACCCTTTTTCAATTAAATAAGAAATAATTTTTGTTTTTAAAGCAAAACCTGCATGATCAGAACCTATAGGAATCAACATATAAATAGAATTTTTACCAAAGTTAATCTATATTAACAAATCAAACAAGTTATTGACAAATGGTAAAAAACATAAAAATTAATAATCTATTTATCAAACAATTAAAAAAATAGTTATTAAACATAAAAACTCATTATTTATAAATAAAATGTTAATTAAATATGAAAATAAAATTTGCATTTAATGAATATAATTCCAAACCAAGTAATATTTATATAAACCAAGTAAAGTTAGCTAGAGTTATATTTAAATTCACACATGCTTAATAACAGAAAATATGGTGTGTTTTACTATTTATTAATTCACACACAACATATATCAGATTTTGTTAATAAAGATGTAAATAACTTAAATAAAGTCTTTTATAAATTTATTATTGTTAGTAAACTAAACCTTTTTTTTAATAAGTGAATAATCAAACTATATAGTAACTATTTTTCACACATATCAACAGCCTTAATAATAGTAGTAAGTTTTTTAAAATTTAAATAAATAATTATTCTTTATTATAAAAAGAGCTTTTAGAAGATAATTTGTTTTTTTAAAATGAAAGAATTATCTTAAATCAACAAAAAAGTTAAGTCTTATTAAATCAATCGTTTAAATATTTGAATATTTTTATTTTAAATAGAAAACAGAAGTATATTTGCAGTGAATGAATTGAAAAATCAGTATCCAATGAAAAATAGAATACTTATTGTTGAAGATGAAATTATTGTTGCCAATGATATTGAATTTAATTTAAAAAAATTAAATTTTGATGTAGTTGGTATTGCTTCTTGTAAAACTGAAGTTGAAAATTTCTTAGTATCTTCCAAAATAGATTTAATTCTAATGGATATTATGCTAAAGAACGATGAAAGCGGAATTGAGCTTGCAGAGTATGTCAATTCCAAGTATTCTCTTCCTGTAATATTTTTATCCGCTTATACTGATTTAGCGACTGTAGAAAGAGCAAAGTATACAAACTCCTACGGATATATTGTAAAACCTTTTAAAAGTATTGATTTACGTATCCAGATCACTTTAGCTATCTATAAACACGAACAATTTTTATTGAACTCATCATTATCCAAAAAATACTCTTCTGAAGCAGAAAAAAAAGAAATTTTTGTAAAGTCGAATAACAAGCTAATTAAAATAAATAAAGAAGATATCATTTATATTGAGGCTTTAAAAGATTACGTTTTACTTTTCACTATAGACAAAAAGTATATCATTCATACAACAATGAAAGACATTGAATCAAAATTAGGTTCTTCAATGTTCATAAGAATTCATAGATCATATATAGTTAATATTAGTAAAATAGAATCCATTGAATTTTCAAATTTACGTTTAGAAAATAAAGAGCTATTATTACCTATTGGTGGATCTTATAAAGATCTTTTGATGAATAAACTTTGTTTGGTATAAAAAAAACCCCTAATAAATTAGAGGTTTTTTAGAGGTCTCGAGCGGATTCGAACCGCTGTAGACGGTTTTGCAGACCGGTGCCTAGCCGCTCGGCCACGAGACCATTTACGTTGCAAATGTAAAAATTATTTTAATTCTTTATTATTATTCACTAATAATAATTGCAACATTCGCAACATCACCATTTATAGGTGGACAAATTTTAGTTATTTTAATTGTTAATTTATCAATATTGTTACATTCTTTTTGGATACTTTGGTATATTCTATATCCCACATGTTCAATAAGTTTCGATGGAATTTCCATTTCTTCTGTAACTATTTTATTGATGATTACATAGTCAATAGTATCGCTTAAACTATCATTTTTTGCTGCTTTTAAAAAATTTGTTTCTATTGCAACATCTACAATATAATTTCCTCCGATTTTTGTTTCTTCTGGTAAACAACCATGATGAGCGTATATACGAATACCATTGACTTGTATGTGGTTTTTCATAGGTTTATGTTTCTTAATTTAGTTTGGTTAATCCTTCTTCCATACGTTCAATACATTCTTCTTTTCCTAAAAAGTTTGCTATTTCGAACATACTCGGACCCATACCAACACCTGTAACTAATAATCGAAATAATGGAAGCACAGCACCTATTCCTAAATTATTTGTTGTTAAAAATTGTTTGAATTCCTTTTCTATTTCTCCAGCTTCGAATGAAGGAATAGTAGTTAAAATATTAATCCATTCATTCATTAATAGCGGAGATTGATCATTCCATTTTTTTGAAACAACGGTTTCGTCATAGCTATTTGGTCGATCTAGTAAATAATTACCTTCTGTGAGAATATCTTCAACAAACGTTGCTCGTTCTTTCATTAGGCCACA
>Ga0247722_10001806_pt1 | contig 11515 bp, 7 predicted proteins | sample MSEWelMarce3H_FC_FD_189094 | JGI IMG/M metagenome (GOLD analysis project Ga0247722, IMG submission 189094) | Subsurface sediment microbial communities from gas well in West Virginia, United States - MSEEL Well Study Marcellus 3H_FC | ecosystem: Environmental > Terrestrial > Deep subsurface >... | reverse complement strand
ACTTCTAATTGGTCAACATTAAATTTAGCAGACGATATCTTGCGGTCTAAATCAATTACATGATTGACCAGTTGCTGTTGCTCCTGTGTCATATCTTCAAATTGATACTCAACGCCATCAATACTCAAGGGGGTCTTTTTTTCGTTTCCCATGATGTTTCCTTTTAAATTGCCACCAAAAGCGAGTGGTGGCTTCTCGTTATGCCGCCCAAGGCAGTGGTGGTGTCACTACTGGTGGGTTAATTTGTGCTTGGATTTGTTGGTCAACAGCCGCTTCTGTAGCAGTCTGGTCAACGCCATTAGCCCAAATCCATCCCAACACTTGTTCTTGTGTCAGGTCAGCATAAGGCGTGAATGTACCTTCACCAGACAAAGGAACAGAGCAAGTGCTGTAGACAGAACCGCTGTATGTGCCATCTGTGCCAGAACAAGTCCAATGCACATTGAACACCACATCTGTGTTGCCATCCTCTTGTGGATACGCATCCATTGCTGTAACTGTCCAAGTTGTAGTCGTAGTCATAATTTACCTTTCAGTTTAAAGATTAGCGGCATCCAAGCGTGCCTTGAGTGAATTGATTTCTGCTACTGCTTCTTGCAAAGCCGCTGTTAATGTAGCCACCAAGAATGATGTGTCAATGCCTTGGTACTTAGGATTGCCGTCAGCATCCACAGCATCCTTTTCACCAGTAACGGCTTGAGGCACAACTTCAGCCAACTCGTGAGCAATGAAACCTTCGCCATCAGAGCCATCAGCGTTCCACTTGTAAGTGCAAGGCTTGAGCAATGCAACTTTAGCCAATGCGCCTGTCATTGGTGCAATGGTGTTTTTCAGGCGATAGTCAGATGAAGTGTTGTAGGCTGTTGCAGAACCTGTGCAAGCAATCGTTCCAACAATTCCAACAGAACGATTTGTAAATTCGTAATGAGTGGCAGATGTGGTGCTATTTGATTCGAAATGATATGAGCGAACAATTGGTTGTGATGCAGACGAACCAGAAGTATTTGCAAAAATAGCCGCAAATGTAGCGCCTCCAGTATTATATGAAGTTACTCGACCTGTTCCTATTCCTGATGCTGTTGTTCCAACTAGCAATTCACCACCGCTTGTTATACGGGCACGCTCTGTATTGCTAGTTCCAAACGATAAAAACGATGCTTTACGATTCCAGAAATATCCGCCATCGTCTGCATTTTGCCCAATTACAACATTGGAAGTTCCTGCTGTGTTTGCATTTCCAGTTAAATCTATAAAAGCCGCGGCACTTGCTCCTCTATAAATGGAAAGGGCTTGTGCAGGACTTGTAGTCCCCACACCCAAATTCCCCGAGGCATCCAGTGTCATTGCCTGAGTAAAGGTAATGGCGTTTCCTGCTGTGCCAGATGGGGCGATGTACCATTGATGCGCATTGCTTGCCATTTGGTAGAAAGCCGCACCAGTAGTCGCTTTGTAAATATAGTTCGTTCCGTTGTAATAACTATTGTTAAACAACGCAGTACTATTATTAAATGCGCCTAATGCACCACCGCCTTTTAAATCCAATGCCCCGTTATAACTACCCCAAGCACTAGGAACAACACCCAGACCAAGGTTGCCAGAGGAATTAAGGCGCATACGCTCTGTATAACTTGCGCCAGTTGCAAATATGATGTTTGCTGTTGCTGAACCATTAGTGCCAAGACCTAAATCATTAGCGCCACCAGTTGCTGATACAGATAGTCCTGAACCTATTTGGGAAAATATAGTTCCGCTATTTGCAAAACTAATAGCCATTTGCCCAAAAGTAGAATTGAAAGTAGCGACATTAAATCCAGAACTTGAAACATGAAGTTTTGTAGTGGGATTTGTAGTTCCAATGCCAAGGTCGCCATCGGCATCCAGAGTCATTGCCTGAGTAAAGGTAATGGCGTTTCCTGCTGTGCCAGAGGCGGCTGTGAACCATTGATGTTGAGTGTTGCCTATTCGGTAGTACAGCGCAGTATTGGATGCAATGTATCTGCGTGTGCCGCTTGAGTCAATGTACTGGTTGTAAGAAAATTCTGCGGCAGAATTGGCTACATTTGTGACCGAAGAAATACCAAATTGGAAAGTGTTGTAATTGACAGATGCTCCCGCCCAAGCACTAGGAGTAACTCCTAATCCAAGGTTGCCAGAGGAGTCAATGGTTGCCGCAGTCGTGTAAACAGACGCATTACTTGACGCAACAATAAATTTAAATGTTCCTGCTGTTGTTGTGTTTGGACCAAGCGCCATAATGCGGTTGCCATCACCAATGTCTACAACAGTTGAAGATGCTCTAACAGAAGCAATAGAGCCGTTGACGATAAAGCCACCTGTGCTAGAACCGCCAGTAACATCCAATTTAGCCGCAGGTGAACTTGTACCAATACCAAAATTTCCATTAAGGTCTATACGGGCTCGTTCTGCATTTTGTCTTGCATCGTAAAAAATGTATGCCTGTTGAGAATTTGTGTAAGTCATCCATTGCGAAGTAGAAGACTCAATGGCAACGCCACCAGATGACTTTGATGAACCACCAACAACAATACCAAACGCACCATCTAGTGCCGCATCAGAAGTACCACCAACCAACAAATTACCAGACACATCTAGCGTCATGGCTTGCGTAAAGGTAATCGACTGCGTAACAGTAGCACCGCCCAACAATGTGCCTGTAGCAGTAGCCGTTATGCTTTGATTAACAGTAGGTAATGCTACCAATGCGCTAAAAAAGGATTGCCATTGACCAAGGGTTGTACTGCCTAATGTTGTTACTGTGTAAACACGACCCGTAACAATTGATGTAGTTGGACCGGCTGTACCTGATGGTGCATTGTGCCAAGAATGAATACTTGAACTTTGCTCGTAACGAGAGGCAACACCTGTTGCAACATATTTCCAAGAACCATCAAAATATGCGTTTGCGCCTAATTGATTTTGAGCCGAACCAGCATCTGAACGACCCGCCATAAACGCTGTGCCAATTCCAGAACCAACTTGATACGCTTTAAAAATGGAACTCCAAGCACTTGGCGTAACACCTAAACCAAGATTGCCAACGCCATCAAGCGTCATTTTTATGACACCATTAGTTGTACCAAATCCCATTTCATTGGTAGAGTTCACATAAAAAATACGACCGCGAGCATCAGAACCTGATACAGAAAAATCAATCAAACTACCATCAGTTCCATTTAAATGAGCGACAGCATAATTACCTTGCAATCCCGCAAGAAAACCAGAGCCTGTTGGAGTAGAAGAAATTGCACCCGCAACATGAAGTGATGCACCGGGCGAAGAAGTGCCAATGCCTAGACCTGTAGTGGTTAGGCGCATACCTTCAGTTCCACCAAGCGTAAAGGAAAATGCCGCTGAAGCACCAGTGCTGTTAAAAGCAGAATCTAAAACTATTCTGTCACCACCAGATGTAATAGTAAGCCGCTTGTCGTTTGCTGACCCACCAGAACTACGGAAATATCCCATAATAGGGTTATTAGCAGTTACATCCAACTTAGCCGCAGGCGAAATTGTGCCAATGCCAAGATTACCAGACGCATCCAAGGTCATGGCTTGAGTAAAGGTAATTACATTATCTAAAGTGCCTGAGGGAGCAGTGTGCCAAGAATGAACATTGCCGTTAATTTGATACTTACCAGATGCCGCACTTGTGCTGTAAGCCCAACTTGTACCATTGAAATAAGTATTGTTATTTAAATAAGTGTTTGCAGTTTGAGTTGCCAAACTGGAGTAACCAATTTGTATTGCCTTAAGTACTGCCCAATTGCTAGGCGGCACACCTACAGCAAGCGTACCCTCACTATCAAGACGCATACGCTCCGTATTGCTTGTTCCAAAGACAATAGGATACGCGCCAGCGTTCCATAAGTTAAGACTATATCTAACGCCACCAAAAACACCCGTGTCACTGTCTAAACCAATATAAGCAGTTCCACCGCTATTTGTAAATTGACCAAGAACAGCATTTGTTCCAGTAGTAGAAACAAATTTAAATGCTGATGTACTTAAATTTGCACCAGAAACATGAAGCGGTGCAGTAGGGGAATTTGTGCCAATACCCAAACGAGAATTGGCACTATCCCAAAACAAATTAGCACTAGAGCCAAACGCAGAAGTATTATTGCCAAAAGGAATGTAACCGGCTGTTAACGATGTCAAGCCCGTACCACCACTTGCAACAGGCACAGTTGCCAATGAAATAGTATTGCCAACAATTGTAATTGGCGCTGTTGCTGTATACGCAGTACTAGTCAGCGGTCCAACATCCTGCACCGTGCCATTGGTGTAAGTAATTCGCAGATATTGGAAAGTCGAGATTGTCACAGGGACAATGCTCACAATGCCATTACCCGCAACACCACGGTCAATCGTGATGGTTTGCTGCTGTGGCGGAACTACCTCGCAAACGATGTTGTTTGCGTCTGTTACTGATACATTGATTTGCATGATTTATCCCTTAAACAACCACAATACCGTCTGACCTTACGAGGAACATCAAGAATATGATGCCATCGTCAGCAGGGTTGCCACCACCAGCGGGAAAAGATATTTTGATACGACCTGAGAAACAAACAGGATTAACAGCGTTAATGTCCAACTCTGGGTCGCTAGAAATTAACGACCATACTGAATCATCAATCACCAAAGTAAACGAACCACTAGCATCAACACGATTAGTAATAGTCAAGTTAACAGGCGTAGGGGTAGGTTCGTAGTTGCCAATGTTGAATGACAAACCATTGCGCGTGTCTTGCAGATTGCTTACTGTTCTGCGGACAATCTGAGCGTTGATTGTTGCACCAGTTAAATTAACTGCTGTGCCGCCAGAAGTAAAAACTAAATTCCAGTAGGTCGATTGGTTATAGACCAATTCGCCCGTAATGAGGGGGTTGTCAAAACCGCTAACTTGCGTAATGACATTCTGAGAAAAAATCGCCATGATACTTCCCTGTACTCAGGTTGTGACGCTCCCTGCGTACTCGCGGGGGACGGAATCTTGTCATGTGCTGTCAGGCAATTATGCCCGCAAATTAGACATCTAGCAACACAGAAACGACAACATTTCCAGACGCAACAATGCTTGAACCATCAGACGCTGAACTGATTTGGTAGAAGAATGTTGCTGTATGGTAGCCAGTAATTGTGCTATCAACCCCAATAGTTACTGTCGAACTCATTGCATTCCAAGCATTTAATGCCGCACCATAATAATTTAAATTTGGGTCTGGGAAAGTCAACTGAGTAAATCTTATCCAATAAGAATTACCTATGGCAACCGATGTCGGGTTGTACCAATTACCCAATGCACCGCTGTTGTAACCAGTAACAGTTCCATTAGCCAAGAATCTAACTTCAGCAACTGTATTTGTTGGAGATGAACCAACTCCCTCATCAGAGAAAGAGCCACCATTTTGGACACCTGTAATTGTCAGATTGTTGCCAGATGTCTTAATAATTAAGTTAGTGCCATCCCATGCCAAATAATTACCATTAGGGTCGCCAATGGAGAATTTAGGAACACCACTAATTTGCCCCATCCAGAAGCCTACACCGGTGTTGTAGTCTGTCTGACCTGACCGCACATAACCAGTACCGCTTACAGTTAAATCCGCACCAGAGATAGAACCCGCTGTAATCGTTCCTAAGTTTGCACTGATGGCAGACAAACTACCAACCTTCAAGTTAGAAAGGTACGGCACATTCCAAGTAGTCTGCGTAGTAGCAGGGTTAAAAATACCATCCGACTGGAACAAAGCCTCGCCAGCAACAATTGCCGGTGGTGTCGATTGCCAAGTTTCAGCGCCACCCCAAGTATTTGTTGGAGGGAACGCACCCACGCCAGTAGTCACATAAGTTGCAGGAGTGGAATTTAATGACGAAGATGTTGATTTAGCGTAGCAAATCCTTGACGACAATCCATCAATACCATTCGAGCCGTTAGTTCCGTTAGTGCCATTAGCACCATTTGCACCGTTAGCCCCAGCCGCACCCACAGCGTAAGCCGTAGTCGTATTCCAAGTAGCAACACTAGTGGCAGTTGTCAAAGAGTCAGTGATAATAACTTGACAGCCGTAAAGCGTAAAACCAGCACTAGAAGAGCCCGGCAATAGTGTCCAACTGTTAGGTGTTTCGGGTGCTGTAAATGCGCCTGTAGCCCATGTATAGGTTGATGTTCCAGCAGGGAATGTTGTAGGCACAGTAGCAGACCATCTATAAACCTCCAAGACGGCTGTTCTAACACCGTTTGCCCCCGTAGCACCATTGGCGCCATTAGTTCCTGCATAACCAGATGCAACAATGCCAGCCAAACCCCAATTAATTGAGGTTGTGGTTGCCGTAGCCGTATCAGAGATATTGACAGTAGCCGCCCACAATGTGTAGCCAGCAGAAGGCGCTGTGGTTATTGTCTGACTCCAACTAGCAGGGTCAGGGGTAAACGAATCACTTGCCCATGTATAAACCGATGTCCCAACCGGACCAGCAGGAATTGTTATTGCCCATTGATAAACAGTAGGACGAGCAGTCTGCAAACCATTTGCACCGTTTGTGCCATTTGTGCCATTAGAGCCGTTAGCACCGTTTGTGGTCAACGATGACACAGTAAAGCCAGCAGACCAATCAACAGTTGTTGTCGCAGTTCCTACAGTCACTACAGTCGGTTTAATCGCAGTCCAAAGTTGCAACCCAGCCGTACCCGGATTGGCAGGGATTGATGTTTGCCAACCATTAGTTCCTGTGTATGCAGAATTCGTTGCAGTTGCCCATGTATAAGTTGATTGACCATTAGGGTTAGAAGGCGTTGTAGTTGACCATTGATACAAAGCAACATCCGCAGATTGATTGCCATTTGTGCCGGGCGTACCTGTTGCACCTTGGTCAGAAAACACATATTGCAAAATTGCAGTAGCCGCTTGCGTCACAGTACCTAAAGACGACTTGTATCGCACAGGCACAGTCAGTGTTGCTGGCGAGGAAGTCATTGCCGTAGGTATTCCCCATTGAGCATATGTGCCACCGTCAGTAGGTGCTGGCAAAGTCAAACCGCCAGTAGTCGTAATATCCGCATTACCAGTAGTCGCTGAACCGCCAATACGCCATGTGTTATTTACAAAAGCAGCATCAGAGTCTGTCTGAGATGCTACAAATTCAATAGCACCACCAGCAGCAGAGCCGTACAGTTGTGTAATCAATCCTGTAAACGAAGGAACAAGCGATGAATTCCTTGGCACTTGCATAACGATTGGCGAGTATGTTGCCAAGAAAGTACCAGCCACAGCAGAAGTGGTCGGATTAGGCGCCCAACTAAATGCTGTAGATATAGCAGACAAGACAGAAGCGCCAGATTCGTTTGCTACCTTAAACGCAAAATAGTATGTGTCAGTTGGAAGATTTAAATTATCAAACGCCAAAGTTGCTGATGGCACAAAAGGTTGCGAGTTGGATGCAGTCTGTGCGCCCCAAACTTTCCAATCTGATGTTGTTGGGCTGGTTACAGTTGTATAAAACAAAGTGACTTCAGTTACACGCCCGGTGGCAGGAATTACACACAAAACATCAAAGTGAGGAATTGTTGCTGTGGTGTTAATGTTGGAAACAGTAGGCGCAGCTAAAGCACTAAAGAAGTTAGGATTAGATAAGTTGCTGTTAGGCGCAGGAGAATATGCAGTGATAGAAACATCGTCATACACTTGAGAGTTGTATTCATTTAACTCTAATGAAGCGCCAAGATTTCCATCAGGCAAAGAAGCCTCGGAAACTTTAATCACACGGAACAACTTGTTAGTCCAACCGTATGCAGAGTTAGTAACGCTAATGACATCACCAGCGTCAACTTGAATGCCGTTATAAGTTGTTGCAAAGGTGACAATCAAATCCTCACGGGCTTGCTCAAGCATCCTGTTTGCAAGATATTGAGCTTGCACAGAATCATTAACCAAACTTAAATTGATTGTGTATTTGTTAACAGGCTCATTTGCAAACAACAAGTTAGCAGGAGTATTCAAATAAACATAATCTGATTGGTCGCGATTTAACTTGCTTGGGAATTGAGCTTGAATCTGATTGATGCTAGAGGCAATGTCAAACGCACTGACGCGAATTTCGCCAATAATATTTGAGTCGTCAAAAGAGAACGATGCGGATTCTGCTTTATTAATGACAACAGCCCACTTGCCTGTGGCAGCATTGTATTGATTCCAAGAATCACAAGCCAACATAATCTGGTCAAGGTTAGACAATACATCTTGACCTGTATCTAAAACACCATTGATGCGATAACGAGGTTGAGTTGCAGAACCACCACCAGAAGGAGTGTAAGTAATAGTCTGGTCAGAATAAGTATTTAAAGCAGTTGCAGTGGCGGCATCTACGATGCTTGGACTCATTGAACAACCATACTTTGTATTTGTAATGTAGTCATACCAAACATCGCCCGGCTTTGCAACACCTGTGGAATTCAAATAATGCGAAGTCTTAAATGTCACAGGTTGCATTTGCGTTGTGCCAGCATCCCTGTTGTAAATCATTTTAATAATAGCAAACGCCAAACCATTCATCTGGCGACCACTAGCAATCCATCTTTGAGCAACATCAATATCAGAGCCGCCCATTACAGAACTAGGAAGCTGTGTCCCATTTAATGGAGTAATAACACCGGCTTCAGTTGAAGTGTAAAGATGAATGTATAAGTTTCCAGCAATTTTGGTTTGTAGATTTCCAGCGCCATCTTTAAGACTTGCAACTTTTGTTAAATCAACTGGGTCAAAAGCAACAGTCTGGTCTTGCCAGTACATCTTAGATGTTGTGTGATTTGTCGAATAATCAAACGAGAATTGACCATTAGGACTAATCTGAGAGACAGCCATAACATAGTACATTGTCTTTTGGTCTGTCGATAAAACAGCATCTACAAAGATACCGCCAAGGTAAGCATCGCCATAAACAATTGGAATACTATTAGTAGTGGCTGGAGGAACTTGTTGCCTAACACCATTGTCAGTATTTTGATTTGCATTGCCAGAACTAAACACGCGAGTCACAATCATTGACACGGCAAAGTTAATGGCAAAAGTAGCAGCAGCTAAACCAAAGCTACCAAGGGCTGCAGCAGCCATAAATGTGCTGCCATAAATTGCCGAAAGAACAAGTGACGCTGGCATTTTCAGTCCCTAAAAAAAGTTGCTTCAAGCGGTTGATAACCCCGCTTGGTGTAGTCTATCAAAGGAGAGTTTGCCATTACCGTAGTACAAACAAAATCTACTCTTTTGCTATTAAGCATATCTTGGGCAAGCTCATCAAACTTAATCCACAATTTGCCACCTAGCGATTTTCCTCGATGTTCTGGCATTACCCACCAAGCTAATTCACGAAGCTCTAAAACATTTGGACACCAGACATTTGGCGTAATGATGGCGGCAATCATTCCTCGATGGTCATCATCAATAAGAATAAATCCACGACCACTAAGCATCTGAAATATCAAATGTCCAACATGCTCAGAATTATGTGCATCTGGATTGGATAAAACAGGGATAGGAGCTTCTTTTGCATATTCCCGCATCATCCATACCAAAACTGGGATATCTTGTCTTGTAGCTTGTCTTATCATTGTTACATGCCAAATTCACTTGAAAAACCAGAATCTGATGGTGCGCTTGTAGTAGCTTGACTTCCTTGTACAGGTGGAGCGCCAAAGTCAAAATAGGTTGAAGCAATTACAGGAACTCTGTTCATGCTTGTATCACCGGGGTAAAAATTCTTCCATACAGTAGGATTAGTTTTTAAACCACCAATACGGTTTTGCAAGATAGTTCTAAATGAAGAACAACTAATTGAACAAGTAGCAATGCGACTACGCAATTGTTCGTTCCAATCTTCAGTCACAGAAAAGTTACCAACATAGCCTTGATAGCGTTTAAAGAACTGAAGAGTAGGCGTTGTAATGATTTGATTGTTTGAGTCAAAGAACCCACGCCAAACTTCGACCAAAGAGCCTTTGATGTCAGCACCAAGAATCACCGCCACATTAGCGCCATCAATACCAGTTAATGCAATTGTCAAATCACCACTGGTTGCTTTTGTGTCTCGCTTAATATCGCCAATACTTAACAAACTTCCTAAGTTGGTGTAAGTAGTTCCACTTACTGTAATCGGTGAAGCAGCATTGCAAAAAGTGTAGACATTTCCAGCAACTCCAGTACCAGAGCCAATACCTGTAGCAGTAAATGTTACTCCAATAGTATTTGACGAAGCACCAATAGAAACAAAGTTTGTTGTGCCAACAACTTGAATTGTGTAAGTGCTTCCAACAACAAATGCTCCTGCATTAGTTGAAGTAGTCAACTTGACAAACTCGCCATAATTGATTGAAGGGCTAGATAAAGCCGCAATTGTTGTACTCATCCTGTAATGTTCTCTCTAAAGACAAAGGGAGAATCCCATTGAACAAACGCACCATTTGTCATGGGGTTAAGTGTATATGTTGGACAAGATTCTGCCAACATATAAAAAGTGCAAGCAGAACCTACAGCCGTCAAAGTTCCTGTGCTTGGCGTACCAATAACAGGTCTATGCAATGTGACTGACACAGTAGAGCTAGAACCTCGCAAAACATTAGCCGTCACTTTATATGGATAAATACCCAATTGTAAAAAATCACCAGCTTTAAACACAAAGTCAGTAGAAGGCACAGCGGGCAAATTACCCACGCTAATTGTCGTAGCGTTAGCCGCAGGAACACTAGCCAATGTCAAAGCATTAGCCTGTACGGTTGTCAGGCTTCCCTGATACGAAGTAAACCAAGAAAGATTAGTACTTGCAAAGGAAATAGTTTCAGGCAACTGTCTGTCTTTATTGTCAATTGCTTGAATCACATTACGCACTTGTGGATAGTACAAATAATTATGTGGATTGACAGTAAACACCCAAGGCACAGAAGTTAGATATTGAGCAACCCGAACTTGCCCAGAACGGCTCACTTGTTGACCAACAGTCCTTCGGTTTTGCACCGACATAGATTGCTGTATATCAAAGATAGTCTGGAAAGACATTCTTAAGTTCTCCCGTAATTAGTGGAAAGATTTTTCTCTCCATATTTATTTGCCGCCCAAATAGCAGAAGAACTACCTAGCAAGCGCTCTTCAAATGACTTAGTGTCAATTGCATTAATGTAATTGTTTGTAATGTTAGTAGTGCCACCCATGTTTGACAAAGCATGGTTAGGAATAATTGTTCCTGCTGTCTTAGGAATAAACAACTCCGGTCCGCGCTCTCCAACAACACTTACTTTGCCAACAGGTGGGTCGCCACCATTTGCATAACCACCACCGGGCTGCATTGGAATAGTGACATCAGCATTACTAGGAACGCCAGCATTCATAAACATCTTCAGGAAAGACAAGGCAGAAGCTTTTAACTGAATAGCAATTAAATCTTGGATAACACTACGGGCAAAGTCTTTCATATTTAGCTTGCCAGTTCTAACAAAGTTATCAAGAGC
>Ga0247722_10001805_pt1 | contig 11521 bp, 14 predicted proteins | sample MSEWelMarce3H_FC_FD_189094 | JGI IMG/M metagenome (GOLD analysis project Ga0247722, IMG submission 189094) | Subsurface sediment microbial communities from gas well in West Virginia, United States - MSEEL Well Study Marcellus 3H_FC | ecosystem: Environmental > Terrestrial > Deep subsurface >... | reverse complement strand
ATCAGTTAATTGAATTTGTTCCTTAATATTTTCATTTCTATTTTCGGAATGTTTAAGAAACATAGTTCTCATCGCTATTTTAATTTCAGTATCCGGTTGTTGAGAAATTATATATTTTTCATTTGATAATTTATAGACACCTGCACGTATTCCATTTTGTATAATTTGCTGGTTTTGAACGGAAAAATATGCTTTAGACATTGGAGTATCTATCCATGTACCAGTTAATGCATCTTGAAAAGAAGATGTATATACTTTAGGCGTATCGTATAAACTTAAATGATTGGGTCGATTCAAAATATCAACTCGTCCATTTGCTTTCATATATTTGCCAGATAAAAATATATATAAATATAAATGAATACTTTTCAAAATTATGTTTTTGCAACTACAATGTTTTGTTTGTTAGTTGCTTTAACTATCACTGCTATTGTTTTAAAAACAAGTAAATCAGGTACTTATCCCCCAGCTGTAGATAATTGTCCCGATTATTGGTATAATTCATATTATGACATAGACAGTACAACACAATCTGTAGGCGGGTGCAAATCAACTGAATTTGGATGTTGTTTAGATGATGTAACTGCAAAAAAGGATAAAAATGGTAGCAATTGTTCAATGTGCTCAGCGTCACAATTTGGATGTTGCCCAGATAATAGAACATCTAAAACAGACGAGTCAGGATCAACTTGTCCTGCATCTAAATGTTATAATGTGCAAAAATTAGGTACTATATCTGATACATGTGGGTCTGAAATGGATTTTAGTAATTATTCTACTTGTCAAAAACAAACATGGGCTAAAGGTTGCAATGTTACATGGGATGGTATTACTAACGTATCCAATGCATGTTAAACAAAATAAATTTGTAAATAAATTTGAAATAAAAAAAATAAATTATATATTATTATTCAATGCCTAAAAAATCGTATACTGATATTCTGAAAGAGTTGAAAACTCCTCCTCCAAAAGTAGATACCCCAAATCCTCATTTAGTGAAAATAATAAAAGATAAAATTGTAAAAATATAAATATATATACGTTATATATGCAAGAATTATTGATTGAATATGTAGGAACTGTTTTTTTTCTATACGTTATTATAGCTACTGGTAGTCCTCTAGCTATAGGTGCAGCGTTAGCGTTTGCTGCTTACCTAGCTGGACCTATTTCGGGTGGAAATTTCAACCCTGCAGTTACTGTCCTAATGACTCTTGCTGGAAAACAAAAACCAACTCTACTTATTCCATACATGGTAGTGCAATTTCTTGCAGCACTTACCGTATTTGAATTACATAAACGAATAAGATAATAAATACATAGTATGAGTAATACTATGTTGCTCCTATCTATTGATATTGGAATTACTCATTTAGCCCATTGTCTTGTATCTGTAACGGATACATTTCAAATTATAGATTGGGAAGTTTTAGATTTATTAGGCCCACAGCCTACCTGTACACATTTTCATAAAAAACAATGCAAACAACCTGCTTTGTTTTTTAGGGATACTTCTTTTTTTTGTAAGAAACATGCTTTACCCGTTCCTACCTTATCTGGTTTAACCAAACCTCAATTAGCAGAGTTGTGTAAAGTACACGGTATTACAGAGTGTGAAACAAAAGAACATATGGTAGAACAATTGCAAAGTAAAAAATTAACTGAAGTAAAACGGAAATCAGCCAAAACGTGTTCTGCTATTGATTTAGGAAAAGAATTAGTGAAACAATATGAACGGTTTGCCAAAGTGGATATTGTTGTTATTGAAAATCAAATTGGACCGTTAGCCAACCGAATGAAAATGTTGCAAGGGATGGTCATGCAATATTGGATTATGAAAAAAGCCGATGTAGTGTGTGTATCTTCTGTCAATAAATTAAAATTGTTTCATACAGGACCAACTACCTATGCTCAACGTAAAAAAATAAGTGTAGATTGTGTTCGAAAATTAATTGCAGCTAACAGATGGGATACAGTGTTTGAAAAACACAAAAAAAAAGATGATTTGGCAGATACATTATTACAAGCAATTTGGTATTTAAACAATATAAATGCGGATTACTTAAAATTAATTGTTCTTATATAAACATAATGGAAACAATTCAACTTGGACCCAAATTAGATGGTTTAGAGGAAATCAAACTTAATTTTGACCCGATTGATTTAGGACCTGGACCATCTACACCAACTTTGCCTGGAGTAGAATTGTTGATGAACAATAAGAAGAAAGAAAACAAAGAACCCGGCGAAATTCAATTAACTGATTTAGATAAATTAGAAAACGAACTAAATTCACTTTCACAAGTAAACACTCCAAAAGTAGAATTCAAATCTGTGGATGCTCCTATGGATTTTCCAAGAACAGATTCATCCAACGATCTACCCAGACCAAGTGTGCAGTTTGATGAACGACCTATTAAAGTAGACAAATCATGGGATGGCTTTAAATCTATCAACACCATAGACCCCGATAAAATCGCAGTTAAGGAAAATTCTGCAGAAGTGTTACGAGAAAAGTTCAAGATATTAAGAAAATTAGAAGATATTGAATCCAAAGGTGGTCGGCTTACCCGTAAATACACCATGGATTCTTCTTTAGAGGAAATGAAAGGTGAATATGAAAATATTATTTCTGAAAAAGAAAAATCGAACAGTGTAAAGTTTCAAGGTAAAATGTTAATGGCAGCCATTACCGGGTTGGAATTTTTAAATTCAAAATTCGACCCTTTTGATGTGAAGTTGGACGGATGGGCAGAACAAGTCAACGAAAACATTTCAGACTATGATGAGATTTTTGCTGAACTACATGAAAAATACAGGTCGAAGGCAAAGATGGCTCCTGAGCTAAAATTACTCTTTCAATTAGGTGGTGGTGCCATGATGCTTCATATGACCAACACCATGTTCAAATCATCTCTTCCCGGTATGGACGATATCATGCGTCAAAATCCAGAATTGATGCAAAAGTTCACACAGGCTGCAGTGAATTCCATGGGGAACACCAATCCAGGATTTACAGGATTCATGAACAACGTAATGCCCAACATGCAAAGTTCACCGCCTTCCTATATGAATCGCGAGAGAGCTCAACCACAATCGGACAAACGTCCTGACATGCGAGGACCAACCGATATCAATGATATTTTAAGTGGCTTGAAACCTAAACAATCAGAAGATGCAACGAGCACCGTCAGTTTAAGTGAATTGAAAGATATGAAGGATGGATTGATTAAACCTCGTCGTAAAAAGTCTGACAAACATACCGTTAATTTAGACATTTAATTCACCATATTCGTATATAATATTTTATTCAATATTATATATGAAAACAAAAGTAAATAAAAAAGTAAATAAGAAAGTAAATAAAAAAACAAGAAAAGGAGGAATAGGAACAACTGATCCACGAAAATCATGTGCTGATAATAAAAAAGATTGGAACAACGTATGGAAATCTAGACGTGGATATGAAATTTATAATCCAGAAATGTTGTATCCTGGGCGTTTTAATTTGACAGGAGTTCCTACAGAAAATGGTTTATTAGGTGATGCTAAAGATTACAATTCAAAAGGTGTTGGTAATAACAGGAGATACTGTGATGACCCCCCTAACAAATCTTGTTTTGATAATAAACGGGATTGGGGTTTATTTTGGGCAGATAAACCTGGTCATGAAATATACAACCCGTATACATTGTATTATAGTAATCCATACCATGCCCCTGTTGAAAATGGTTTGAAGAAGGATGACATGGAAACCCCAACATCCTGTTATGAAGATTTGGATTATATGAAATACGTGAAGTCAGATGATTATAAACGTAAGAAAGAAGAAGAAGTAAGAAATGCTACTTCTAGACCTGCACCATATGATACAACCAAGACATTACGTGATTTACAACATATGAAAGAAGACACCAAACATGTTACTCGAGATAAACAAAAAGATTATCTACAGCGTTTACACTATGAAACTGAAAGAAGTGATACTGAAAAATTCTTAAAACCCAAATCTTTATATAGTGTAAAACAAACTGAAAAAATTTTGACGAACCCAGAAGATGATGAAGAAGACAAAGAAAGAATGCCCTCTTTACATGAATATACATCAGGTGTTAGAGATGGAAATATGCCAATGGTGTTACCAAGAGAACATGTGGCCGTTGTACCTAAAACCACCTATAGAACACGCAACCCATTAGTAGAATCACCTGAAGAAGAACAAGAAGCACTATTGCAAGAAGAAGAAGAAAGACAAATCCAAGAGAAAAAACGACTTGAACGCGAAGAAAGAATACAAACTGGAATTCAAGAAGTGCAGAAAGAAGAACTAACCCAACAACAAAAAAGAGAGTTAGAACAATATGAATCTACTCTGGAAGAAGAAGTTTCCATGATTGTTTCCCACAACACCCGTATTCAATGTTTACTCGATGCCGTTCAACAAAATGCAAGCAACGATAAAATAAGATTTAAGAATTGTGCTATAATGAAATTAACCATCACACCCAAATCTCTTTACCTTTCCATGGTGTACGAAGGAAGTTTGTCAGAAAAAGAAACTAAAAAAATAAGTTCCGAAAGACCTTATTATATGAAAAAAGTACCTACTGTAAGACTCCCTGGACAAATTTTATATCCTAACTTCACGTACCGTTTAGATACGTATAAATTTAACCAATACCTAAAACTTTCAGATAATATCGATAAAAAATTTACATTTTTTATTGTACGACATGGTCAAGCCATGCACAACGACAAATCTAATGTATGGGCAGGTAAATTACACACAGTAGCAGATACATCTCTTACTGAGGAGGGTAAAACACAAGCAAAAGATGCAGGTAACGCATTTTATGAATATTTAAAGGAAAATAAACAAAAACCACCCACCCACTTTTTTGTATCAGATTTACGGAGAACCCATGAAACGTTGTTCGGTATAGTAAATTCAGCTAGAGAACGGTCGACCCATTCAGACTATTTACCTTTTAGTCGAAAACCTATTGTATTGCCGTGTGCAAGTGAGCTATCTGTCAAAGGTGTAAGAGGAAATTGCGACCAAGCTACAGGGGATACAGCACTATATAAAAAATTATCGGCAGAAAATTATTCAAATTGCAAGGTAAATTCGGATGGGTCGCTTGATGCTAATTGTAATAAAGAGGTAGATTGGACCACTATGTATTTATCCTTTTACGGTGGTAAAGTACGCGGACAAGATGATACTATAATCGGAAGAGCAAAACAGTTTGCATATCCTGTAGATAAATCATCTTGCAGAAATACAACGATGATTGCGTTAGCCATTTATTATTTAACCGACCCCAATTTTAACAAAACCCCAGAAAAGATGTTGGATGAACAATTACAATATTCTCTTGAACATCGAGGCGGTCGCCGTACACGTAAATTTAAAATGAAAAGATAATATATGAAAACTAGAAAAAATAAAAATAAAGGCGGTGCATTCTTTTTCGATAACAAAAAGAAAACATGCGATAACAACAAAAAAGATTGGAGAAGAACATGGGAAAAATTTAGAGACGAACAAAACAACCGGCCGTACGCCTTGTACAATTCTTCCTATTTGTATCCTGGTGTAACGAATTTGAGAGGTGCAGTACCGACCAAAGGTAATTTGTTGAACGAACAGGGTCAACCACGAGTTTGTCCTGAATCTCCAATAAAATCGTGCGAAGATAATAAATACGATTGGCAAATGTATTGGTCGTCCAACCCAGAATACAGAGGGTTCATTCCAACCCATTTATACCCCTCCGACTCCAACTTACGACCTATTCCAAATGGTTTAAAAACACCAGATGGAAAACCTTGCCTTAAAGCAGAATTTACTCAATATGTTAATTCCCAGGCCTACGACAAAGCGAACAAAGAATATAGAAATCAACCAGAACAACTTAAAGAACAAATAGAAGAACAATGGCAAAAAGTGGATTTAACCAGAGATACAACTCCCAAACAAATGCCTGAATTATACCACAAACAATCTCAAACAAGTATTACGAAAGAAGCTGCCGTTCGTAAAGATTTAAAAAAAATGGAGCAAAGAACAGAACAACAAAAAGTACAACAACAACAAATGGATGTCAAAAGAGTAAAATTATTACAGACACAATTGAGAAAAGTTGAAAACAACCAATTATTGATTAAAGTACTACTTGGTTCATTGGAAAAAAGGAAAAAAACAAATAACGATACATTGTTCGACCAACTCATAAATGAGTATCATGCACAGAGTATAGAAGAACTTAGCGAACAACTTGATATATCAAGAATAAAAGAAATCATCGGCTCGAAAAAGTATCAACAATTACTTTCCTATTTATTTGATTCCAACGATTTAGGAAATCTTACCTTGGCAGAAGTGGAACAGCTTATTAGCACATCCGAATTTAATCGTATCATGTTGCAACCAGCTGTACAACAATACGAAAAAAAAATAAGTCAACAAAAAGAACAAATCCGTACGACTCGTAAAAACTTTGCATTACCAGGTATATCTGATTTGGATGAAGAACCTGAACAAGAGTATGAGGAAATTGTATCGATCATTGTTTCCCACAACACACGCATCCAATGTTTACTGGATGGTATCCAACAAAATCAAAGTGAAGACAAAGTACGTTTCATGAATTGTGCCATTTTAAAATTAGAATTGACACCTGAAAAAGTGAAACTTTCTATGGTATATCAAGGTGAATTATCAGAAAAAGAATATGGTAAAATTGATGCAGAACGACCCTATTACGTGCAAGAAGTATCCACTAAACCTGGGCATATTCAATATCCTACAGTGGTCTATAGATATGATACGATACAACCTATCATGAACCTTCCTGACATTATAAAAAAATATACGTTTTATATTATTCGGCACGGTAACGCCGAACACAATGCAAAAAATAGTTTAGGGGTATCTAGCACGTTAGGGTTAAAATTAGATACATCAATTACCGAATTAGGTAGACAACAGGCATCAAACGCGGGTCGTTATTTGTTCCAATATTTATCTGATTTACAAATGCCTAACCATTTTTTTGTTTCTGATTTAGTTCGAACCCATCAAACCTTAGATGGTATACTCAATGAACTTGGTATATTTAAAACGGTTCCTGATACTCTTGTAACACCTATGAAACAACTTTGGTCGAAACCAGTTGTATTGCCCTGTGCGAATGAATTGCCTATCAAAGGAACTTTGGGCCAATGCGATAAAGCTACGGCAGATGCACCTGGTAGACAAAAAATGGCACGTGAAAATGATACAAAATGTGTCCTTCGACCCGATAAAACTCTTTCTTCTGATTGCAGTCCAAATGTAGATTGGACCACTTTATATTTTCCATTTTATCAATATCTATCTCAACGCGTTCAAGAAGATACTGCATCCAACCGAAAAAATGTCAACTCATGTCAAGATAGCAACATGATTGCTATGGCTCTTTTATATTTAATGGATAAAAATATAGAAAAAATGTCAAACGACGATAAAATCGATTTAATCAACGCTTATATTTTAGCCAATAAAAATGGACCAGAAAAAAGAGTGGATGATTCATCGGAAGTGTCTTATCTACATCCATACAATGGAGGTCAATTAAAATTGAAACGAAACAGAATATATAGAACCAGAAAAAGAAACAGAAAATAAGTATGTCTACTTACTCACTTGAAATGTTCACCAACGATGAAAGGCTGAAGATTCTTATGATTCGGCAAGTTATCTACAACGTCAATCTTCAGTGTTCACCTCGACCATCTCGACCCATTCCGCATTTTACAGACAAGACACGCGTACTACTTGCTCAACTCCGCGAGAAAAAACCAGAAGGGAACTCAATCATTTCATATTTTTAATCTATAGTTAAAATATGAAATCTAGGCGTAACGTTCAAAACAGAAAATCAAGAAACAATAGAAAATCAAGACAAAACAGAAAATACAGAGGTGGGTTATTTGGATTTACAAACTCAAATAAAACATATAAAGATAATTTAGACAACTGGAATAACTATTGGAAAACTAAACCTGGTTATAAAAATTGGAATCCAGATATTGACTACCCAGGTATGACTAATTTTGGACTAAAACAACCAGTATCATTAAACGGACGCCATTTAAAAGATGACCCTCGAGACCGTTAATCTATTCACTCCATGAATCGTAATTAAAAGGGGACACGTTCAAATTTCCAAGTTTAGATTTCCAATATTCTACACGTTTGTCTACTACTCCTGGAGGTAAGATTGTTTTAGGCATGGGACCGTTTAATTTTGGTTTTTTTCCGAAACAATTCACACCTAATTTTTGCATCAAATTGTGGTTGTATCCGCCGTTTACACCTGGACGTCCACACTGTTCTTTGTGTCCCAATTCTTGGTACGATTTCCAGCTTTTATATTGAGTAGGATAAAGTACCATACGATCATCGGACCATCCATAATCACACCATTCTGCTCCTTTTTCGTAAGCATCCATCACTTGTTTAATATTGGCAATTTGGCCGTTGTACGCTTTGCACACCGCTTTAGCGTTCATATAATCAAACCTACCCTGCACGTGGTAGGTTTGTTTTCTAGTTGTGTCTAACAAATTATCGGGGGTTGACGGAATCTCTGGAGTATCGGGAATATCAGGTTGAACAATGGAAATATCTACTTCAGGTTTGGTGAATAAATGTTGTATGGTTGCTGTTAAATTGATACCAAAAAAATATTCACTACCAATAACTCCAACAACCATGACTACAAATAAAAATAACAAAATTTCAATGGAAGAATAGGAATTATTTAAAAAAATGAGTATAAGCATCAAAATAACTACTGGAATAATTATAATAAACGGATTCATATATTTACCTTATTTTTTATTTATACAATATTTGAAAATAGTACAATACATAACAAAAATCCTGCTAAAATGCCAAGAGTATTTATATTGAACATATCAGGCATTTCAATTACATATAAAAAAAAGAAAATAAGTATTACACCCATTGCATAAATAGATTCTACATTCGCCATTATAATAGCACTACATATTTCTCCTTAACTCTTTCTAAATAACAAACAATAGGCGTTGGAGGTAATCACTTTAGGATCAGGAACAGGTGTTTTGCTTCCATCGTCAAACTCTACCCATGTATTTTTTCGAACTACAGTAGAGTAATGACCGCCATGTACACTTCCATAATGGTTGCAGACACATATCAATTGATAGGAAACAGTACCTAGTGTAATGGTAAACGGAACATCTACCATTTGATTATTTTTATGGTTGAAATTATCAAATCGTTTAAACACTACAAACAATAATTTGGGTAATTTCCAAAATTGCATTTTTTTGGTAGCAGGAATATACGTATTGGTTTTATCATCTTTCCATTCAATTGTTTCAGGTTGACCGTACAACTGAATACAATCATAGATCGAAACCTTGGGTGCAGAAGGAATAGGTACGTCTAAAATAAAAAAAGATTCTGGGGTAATACTTTCAACTTTGGTTGTTTCTATGATAGACACTGTAATCCCATAAAAATAATCAATAATAAATGAAAAATCTTTACTGTAATTACGAATCATCATTTCTATACACTTTTTATCGATAGGTGTCATTTTTGTTGGAATAGGAATTTGCACATTTTGTTTCATAGATTCATGAAATTCGTTCAACATAAAACGTAAAAATTCAGATAAATCATACTGTGCATACGATGTAAATAAATCCATTTTCTTTTCATGACATACGTGATGCACTACCTTAACAAATCTAGTTGGTGTAATACTTTGATGATCTTCTAACATCAATAGACGAAGATCATTGTATTCTTTAAGTAAAATGGATGTAGGCGTATGTTGGTTTAGAAACATGTTTAATTCATGAATGTGAAGTAAACATTGCAACGTTGCATTTAAATAACATGTATTACCAATATTGGTTAATCCGGTCATAACATGTAGGATTAGATAGGTTTAAATAATTTCAAATAAAAATATATGTTTATTGTATGGACGATTCACATCCGCGTACTGGAAAACGTTGTGAAAATGAATATAGGTTTAAAAATTCAACTAATTTATGTCATCGAAGAGAACAAGGTTCTCCAATAGCGTCGCATAATTCACGATCGTATGCTCGTACAGGAAAACGATGTAAACCAACTTATCGACAAAATAAAAGTAAAAAATTGTGTGTCTCTAAATTAGTTAGTCCATCGCCTGTAAGTTATGAATCGTATGAACGATTAGGAAAACGGTGTAAAAAATCATACCGGCATCATAGACCATCTGGCCTTTGTGTATATACAAAAAAGAGGAAACAAAAACCACGTGTAACTAGAGAAGCACCATTGCAATTTGACCAACAAGATGATTTAGTTAAATCACCATCAGATAATTCTGTTTTATATCCTCCAGTATCACCAAATCCTCTTGAAACAACAATGGATAGTCCTGTTGAAAATAACTCTGTGTTGTATTCTCCTGTATCACCAAATCCTCTTGAAACAACCATGGATAGTCCTATTGAAAATAACTCTGCGATGTATTCTCCAGAATCAGATAACTCTCTCTTGTATTCTCCAGAATCATTTAAAAAAGATTCGGGGAGTCAATATGTAAATAATTCACAGGATTATTAATGGATATTCTCCACATTTCTTCATAAATGTTATCACAATGTTCAATCACGAGCTGGTCAGGGTCAGATTCGACGTAGGTGGGTACAGTATCGACAATAAAAATACGACCCGTGACAAAGTGCAAAGTCCAATTCCAATGTTTCGTCAAAGTTGGAAACATCAAGATTATTCAAAGTTGTCATATATATAGATACTATATTATTTTTTAAAATTATATAGTATGGAAAAAAACAATGTTGAACTTATTCAACGAAAAGAATATCAACCAACCACACAAGTATGTTCTGAAGAACAATATGAAAATGTAAAAAACAACTATATACGTTAGCAAATAATTATGTAAATGGTATCTATGATAAATTTAGTAGAACAATTCCAAATAGAAGACATAACAAATATCAACTACCTACGACAAGTCCAGACATTTATTATCGAAAATGTAGTATATTTGATCGATGTAAATCTGGAACAAGTTTAATTGAAGGTGGACGCAAGACAAAACGAAATAAAAAGTTACGTCGCACTCGTAAACACTAAATATTATTTGTTATAAAACTTAAAGATAACCTACTAGATATTGTAGGATGTACTATCTATACAACTGGACTATTGAAGTGACGAACGGCTACTTGCGATTCGTAGGCGATTTGGAAGATGGACGAGGATGGGAAACTAGTTCTGTGGAACGACTAGAGACCACACGCGGTGGTTATCGCGTTACAACACGAAACTCGGTTTATTTTTTGCCATGGTAAAGAAAAACTAAAGGACAAATTGTTTTTGGTGTGTAATTTGATTGCACAGCACATCCAATGAATTGTCTAGCCCTAACAGAAAAAATAAAAATACAATATATAGTGC
>Ga0247722_10001803_pt1 | contig 11523 bp, 12 predicted proteins | sample MSEWelMarce3H_FC_FD_189094 | JGI IMG/M metagenome (GOLD analysis project Ga0247722, IMG submission 189094) | Subsurface sediment microbial communities from gas well in West Virginia, United States - MSEEL Well Study Marcellus 3H_FC | ecosystem: Environmental > Terrestrial > Deep subsurface >... | reverse complement strand
CCATTTAGATCCTGGGGAGTATGTTGTCAAAGCACAAATATTGGCTGGAGGACGTGGTTTAGGTGTGTTTGATTCAGGCTTTAAAGGAGGTGTCCACCTTACCAAAGAGTAAAACAAATTAAATTACCTCCTCCTTTCTCCCTTACCCAATAACCCAAGTATATTTATTGCTTTTCAGTCCAGTAAAAGCCAAAAGTCTTGTTGGTGAAATGTTGAACAAAAGGCTCATTACTAAGCAGACACCTAAAGATGGCATTCCTGTGAATCATGTGATGGTAGCAGAATCAGTTGACATTTTAAGGGAAACCTACCTTTGCATTCTCATGGACAGGTAATATAGCTGTTTTAGTGATCAACCAAGGTGATACAAATTTCACTATTGTAAATTACAGAGAATACAATGGACCAGTTATCATTGCCAGTCCTGCTGGTGGTATGGACATAGAAGATGTGGCCCATAAAACTCCTGAATTGATCAAGACTCTGCCAGTAGACATTTTTGAAGGGGTTACTGATGAAATGGCAAATGACCTTGCCGAATTTCTTCTTTTCAAAGGGGATCTAAAAAAGAAAGCTGCTCAGGAAATCAAAAACTTGTGGGAAATGTTTCTCAAGGTAAACATATAGGTTTATTCGTTCAAACGATCTAAAATAACCAGATTGATTGTGCTGTTGTAGGTTGATGCCGTGCAAGTTGAAATCAATCCTTTCGTTGAAACACCGCAAGGACAAGTTGTGAGTGTTGACGCCAAGATCGGTTTCGACGACAACGCAAAGTTTCGCCAACAAGAAATCTTTAACATGGAAGACACAACGGAATGTGACCCTAGGGAAGTAGAAGCTAATAAATATAACTTAAACTATATTGGAATGGATGGAAATATTGGTTGCTTGGGTAAGTTAAAAAAATATATAATACGTTTCCTCGGTTGTTTACTATTATCTATCTGGACTCGATCACAGTTAATGGGGCTGGACTCGCCATGGCAACGATGGACATTATCCAACTCTATGGAGCTTCTCCTGCAAATTTTCTTGATGTCGGAGGAACTGTTCAAGAACAGCAAGTCCTTCAAGCATTCCAAATCCTCACCTCTGGTAGAGATAGTTTAAATTTTTTTTACACATCAAATTATATATGTATGTTTTTGTTATACAGACAAAAATGTCAAAGCTATTCTTGTAAACGTGTTCGGAGGTATTGTCAACTGTGCAACCATCGCATCAGGAATTGTCGGTGCTTGTAAACGCATCGAGTTGAAAGTTCCACTTATCGTTAGACTTGAAGGTAAAATTGATAAAGTAATTCTTCATCATTATTAATATCTCAACAAATGTTATTACAGGGACCAATGTTGATGCAGCAAAGCAGATCCTTAAAGATTCTGGGCTTCCAATTCAAAGTGCAAGTGATCTTGATGATGCTGCAAAAAAAGCAGTAGCAAGCATCTAATCCTTTACTGGTATTCATGTGTATATCTAACCCTTAGACTTATGGACCAAAAAAATGTAGCTATGATTTAAAATAAAAATAAAAGTGGTGCAATATTGATTGGATACATTTTGTGACAAATCAATGTTTTATTTCTTTTTCACTTTATTTACATCACATTTCCACTTCTGTGCAATCAAAATTTTCCTTTATTTCAAGTTGTTTTGGGCCTTTTCTAGCTCATGTAGAAGATCATAAAACTGTTTAAGAGATAATTCCATCACAACTGTTTCTAATGACATTCCAGTATTTAGCTTCATTTTGATCCTGACATATGTCTGACCCACTTGCTCATCACAGCTAGAAGCAGCAGTCACTATAAGGGAGAGAAAATTCTAGTACTGGGGAAAATCAATCTTTGCAACTAGTTTCAAAATGTTTACCTCCAAGTTCCCATGCCAAGTCAACCAACTGGGAATTCTTCGTCATCTCAATTTGTCATCCAGTCTGTGTGTTGGCGTAAACAGGTAATGAGTAAGTCTACAATGTTTTGCCAAAAGTTTTCTTATACAATTACCCTTCCTCATACAGTTTTTTTCTTATATTTGTGACATTTGTCTGTTGTGCTTATTGCTTATCAGCAATAGTCTGCTACAGCTGCGTTGCCGTCGGATTCCATTAAATATTAAAAAACAAATACGTACACGATTTGCAAGCCCATTTCTCGGACGGACGGATAGACTATAGCTCAGTTGTATGGGAATATTGTTGTTAAAAACTTTGCATTCTACAATGACAATAAATGTCTAAACTTCCAAGATAGAAACTTTTGAGCAATAATTTTGAACCGTTTTGAAATGAACTAAATAGTTCATTCGTCTACCGGTAGTTGATCCAACTGTATCACAACAAGCAAACGCAAGCTCAAAAAGTATTGAACAGGCGAACTTTTGGGAAGTCTGATGAGTGAAACATAGTCTAGTTTTTCAGTTAAAAAACAAAAATGAATTCAGGACGTGGTGGCAGTCGATTTTCTGGTTTCAGTGTGGGTCCAAGACCCAGACCGAATGTAAACAAATCTAGTGGCAGTCTTCATGCAGTTCCCCCGCCACCGTCAATGCTTAGACCAGGCAATGCAAACACTATACCTCTAGCCCCAAGATTTTCTCGTCCCGGTTTACCTGGTAGTAGCAGTTTGTCCAGTTCTAACCGATTTCATCCTGCACCTGGGGCTGGTCCTATCAGTGTTACTGAGCTTGTATCATCAGTGTCAGTTAGTAAGCAGGGCTATAGTACTCTGAATGCAATAAGCCAAAGTGCGATTAATACAACATATGGTGTACCTACTAATAGGCCAAAAACAGAAGACGAGTAAGCTAATATGCATGGACATTTGAAATCCCATCTATTTATTTTACATTTACTTTCAAAGTTACTTTGATGAAGATGATGAAGAACCCTCTTCAAATGAACCTCTATATCAACCAGGACCTGATTCACCCAACTATACAGCAAGTAAGAAATGTCTTCATGACCATGTATACTAATATTCCAATACTATAAGATCTGTTTCTTATTTCTAATGATCATTAGATGTTGAGTCTGATGATGAAGAAGACCCGTTGGATGCCTTTATGAACGATCTCAACAAAAAAGTTAAAAAAGAAGAAGTTAAAGTTCCCCAAAAAGAAGAATCAAATGCAAAAGGGAAAGGCAAAGCAGTTCGCCATGATATCGAGGAGGAAGATGACGAAGAATCATATTATCGGTACATCAAAGAAAATCCACTGGCTGGATTGCAAGGAGATGATTCCGATTCAGAACAAATTGAATATGATGAAGATGGAATTCCAATTAAACTTGGGAAAAAACACATTGACCCTCTTCCCCCAATAGATCACTCTGCTGTTACTTACTCTCCATTTGAAAAGAATTTCTATGAAGAGCATGAGGAAATCAAAAACTTACCTCTTAATCAAGCTAATGAATTGAGAGAAACACTCGGCTTGAAAGTGAGTGGGATTTCTATACCCAAACCGGTTTGCAGTTTTGCTCATTTCAATTTTGACGAGAAACTCATGAACATTATTCGCAAATCCGAATTTACAAATCCAACTCCTATCCAGGTAATTAAAAATTGCATGCCGAACACTTCAAAAACTTATACTAAACCAATGGTTTATTTAGTCTCAAGCAATCCCAGCAGCTTTATCAGGACGAGATGTTATTGGTATAGCTCAAACTGGTAGCGGAAAAACGGCCGCTTTCCTCTGGCCAATGATCGTTCATATATTGGATCAGCCAGATCTGAAACCAGGTTTGTTTGCATTTATTATAGACATCCATCAATTTACAAAACAACAACATTTCATTTCAATTTATCTTAGGTGATGGACCCATTGGTCTTATTTTGGCACCGACTCGCGAGCTCAGTCAGCAAATCTACACCGAGGCAAAGAAGTTTTGCAAAGTTTTTGGTATTAGTGTTGTTTGTTGTTATGGTGGCGGTTCGAAGTGGGAACAGTCAAAAGATTTAGAGCAAGGGGCGGAAATCGTTGTGGCCACACCTGGTTTGTATTTTTAAATCTATCTTTTACACTTCATTCTGAATTATACTAAAAACAAAACTTTGCTTTCTGAACATATTTCCAGGTCGAATGATTGACTTGGTTAAGATTAAAGCAACAAATTTACAGCGTGTCACGTTTTTGGTTTTGGACGAAGCAGATCGAATGTTCGACATGGGATTTGGTGCGGTTTAATATATACAAGTTTTTAAAAGAGTAATTCTAACTTAATTCTTATTGGATCAATGAATTGTAGAACCTCAAGTGCGTTCTATTTGCAATCACGCTCGACCGGAAAGACAAACTCTTCTTTTCAGTGCCACATTTAAAAAAAGAATTGAAAAACTAGCACGCGATGTGCTGTCAGATCCAATTCGAATTGTTCAGGTAAAAGAGAATCATAATTACAATATTTCGGAATAGAACGTACAATTTAAATTTCTTCCTTCTAGGGTGATGTCGGTGAAGCGAATCAAGACGTTACTCAAGTGATAGAAGTGTTAGCTCCTACAGCCAAGTATAGCTGGCTGATTACACGTTTAGTTGAGTTTATGGCCTCGGGTTCCGTGTTGATTTTCGTGACTAAAAAGGTATATTTTCATAACTACTCTGATCTGAGGAGCTGCAACTATTTTTGTTATCTCTGTCTAACTAGGCGAATGCTGAGGAGCTTTCTGCCAGTCTAAAATCTAGAGAACTCTCAGTTGCCTTGCTACATGGTGACATGGATCAGGTCGATCGTAATCAAGTCATTAGCTCGTTCAAAAAGAAAGAGATGGACATTCTCGTAGCCACTGATGTGGCTGCTCGCGGCCTTGACATTCCTCACATACGAACAGTCATTAACTACGACATTGCTCGAGATATTGATACGCATACTCACAGGATCGGAAGAACAGGTCGAGCTGGTGAAAAAGGCACGGCTTACACTTTAGTTACTCCCGCAGACAAAGAATTTGCGGGTCATTTGGTCAGGAATTTGGAAGGAGCAAGTCAAGTTGTGCCAGAACCTTTGATGGATCTTGCCATGCAAAGTGCCTGGTTTCGCAAATCTCGTTTCAAGGGTGGGCAAGGACGGAAACCGAACGTTGGCGGAAGAGGATTAGGATACTCGGACAAATCTCTCACTGGAGCCAATAAAACGCTGACTGGGGCCAATGCAATCAAACCTTCTTTTGTACGTCAACGAAATCAGTTTCAATTAGATTGACACTTTTTTTACACTGGCCTTTTTCCCATTTTTTTTTCTTTACAGCAGAGTGGACCTAGTACATACTCGAAACCTACAACCTACCTACCACCGGGACCAGCAGCCGCAGCCGGACCGAGCGGAGGTCGTTTGGCTGCGATGAAAGCCGCTTTTCAATCTCAATATAAATCGCAGGTTTTATTTATTTTAATTAACAAACAGTGGTACACATAAATCAACGATATTTCGTGGAATTGATAGTTCTGCGGCAGCTCCGACAATAAACCGATAGCACCTGTGACTTCTAGTTCGGCTCCAGCAGCTGACAACAGTGGAGATCGTCCCGTGAAGAAAAAGAGCAGATGGGACGATTGAAAGTAGCAAAAATACTGGTTCATTCACAAGTCTTGGCGATCGTGTAAAAAATAAACAATGCGGCATCATAACGGAGCGGGGATTCCTTATTTTGAACGTTTGGTTAATATTATACGACATTCTGAAATAAATGACAAAAGGAACAGGTTAGTAATGAATTCCGTGTATTGGTAACATTTAAGAATAAAATTTTTAAATATAAAAACTGGTTGCAGCTAGTAATTACTATGAGATTCTGGTATGCATATGAATAAGAATTTGAAAATCGCGCAGGATTATTCTTCGTCACTTACTTGGAGTTTTGTGCGGGTATTAGTACTTGGAAAAAAGGCAAATAATGCCAATTGGAATGAGGCAATAAGGCAACTGATAAAGTTAGGCACCTGTAAGTTTAGAAGTCGAAAGATAAGAATGGTTTATCTATACAAGTTTAAACGTATTGGATGTACTTGGACAAAAGTGTTATGAACCGCCAAGCCATACATAAACCACTGCGCTGCAACGAGAACATTGGCAAGGATCAAGTAAAATGGTAATGTTTCGGTGCTGCGTGTCCTCAAGACATCACCCTAGAGAAAAGGATTCCCATAAGACAAGTTCAAGAAAAAATAAAATAAAATTTCACACATACCAAAGTGGCAAGAGGTGCAGAACAGAATATCAAGGTGGTGGCACAACATAGCAACCCCAGTCTAAATTCAGCCTTATCCTCAATAGGTTCCACTGCTACATAAAACATAGTGGAGAGAATCACGGAAAAAACAATTACCACTTGTTTAAGATAGGGTCCCTATGAATGATAACAAACATTGTAATTATTGAGACATGGTAAAGGAAAGAGATACTTAATACCTTATTTGTTGCATATAAATAATACATGAAAACATAACAGAGCTGAAGCACAAGTCCAACTGCATTGACTACTATCATTGCAGTGTCTTTCATCAGCATTCCATAACGAAGCCACAAACTGCATCTGAAATACAAAACAAAAATTACTTCAGTTGATCAAGTGGATTTAAGAATCAATGACATACCCCAGTACTCCAGCTATAAATGGAAATCCTGAAATGTCTCCTGAGCCTCCTTTTCTTCGAATGCCCAAGCAAATAATTCTGGAAAATGACAAAAAGTTTTAAGTGAATACTGAATTGCAACAAAATAATTCTATTGACATACACTCCAGTTAAAAACTGAATTATTGTGGTGATGGTAGCAGTAATGCTCAAAATTTCTTCAGGATTTCATTTATGGGAAACAGAACATGAAAAACATAATAAAAAGAATGTTAAGATTATAGTTACAAAACATGTATAATTTTGAATGGTAAAGTAAAATTTTAAGAAATAACCTCTGAAGTTTTCCAATGCCATTTCGAAAACACGTATCTATTTCTTGTTCAGCAGTGAGTCAATGACACGTATTTCATTGTAATTAGAATCAGAAACGTCACCAAAGTCACCGTCCGTTATTTTTCAAGGTAAAACAATTTTATCTTGTTGAGTCGTCCGGATCGGGATACCCGATACCTTTTATTTACATATACTTTTTTTTGACGTGGCGAACACTTGCTGCCATCTACCATAAACTCTATCAAATAGGGAAATATTTTTTGTTGCTTAAGTTTTGTATACAAAAAATAAAATAAAATAGCAAGAAACGGATAGAATAGACACCTGGCCGGACCCCGGAAGGTCACTCTTTCAGATGTTTGTTGATGAATTTCTGATTATTCGTTGGATAAAAGTTAAAAATAGTTGCAACGTGTACCAGAACAGAATTCCTCGGTCGAATGACATATTTGATGCATGCAGCTCTACTAGTATAGCTATTAAAGGTTCCGTGTGGAATGTTTTGTAGCCAGTTATGTTTTTGTAGCTTATCTTGTTTATCGCCGCCCCCGAGAACAGGTTGCCTGTCAGTCAAACACATGTTCCTCATTACTCACCATCTTAGTATCCCCACCATGGCCATCAGGATGCGGATGAAGGAGAAAAGAATACTAGAATAGCAATTTCTTACACGCTCTCTCTCCACCATGAAAATCTCTACAAGGAATAATATAACGTAATACCAGAAAGATCTCTGCGTAATATACACATAGATGGCGATGGCTTCTGCAAATTGACGCAATAGAACTGCGGACATTAATAGGAATAACAAATGGATTTAACAAAGATTTAAAATCTTTGATCACATAATTTGTAGCCTGTTTTTCTATGAGACAAGAAATTTAATTTTCGGCTGATGTCACGAAGAACGTTCTCAGCGACCAAATTCTGTCAAAGTTTTTTTTTTTCCCTGTAACGATTCGTCATAAGTTTGACGTTATATAAGATTCCACAGTAAGAAAATTGCAACATCAAAGATAGGTGGAAGGCAGAACTAATTTGTACAATAATATATTAGTCATGCTTTCCAAATGAGTGATGTTATCATATATTTGCAGTCTCGGAAGTTAAAATGATGACTAGAAATGTCCAGTTGAACACTTCCACTGTTCTAGACCCATCATCGAAGCGATGCAATCTACCGCCTTTGTTCACGTTTAGCTTTTACACAGCAGCAATTCGGAATATATTGGGAGGGATTTAAGATGCTTAACGGGGGACAAATGCTTTCAGACCGAGAGTAAAGAGAGGGGAGAAAAAGAGAGTTCAATCCAAGGGAGGGAGGGAGCTGGATTGATGTCATGCTGTAGACTTTGAACACCAGGAATTCTCGTCAATAATGAGACGACGATATGCGTCTATGGAAAGTGAACGGTGGATTAAACAGACAAGGAATGAGGAGAAAAGAGAAGCGGGACCGGCGGATGTTGGCGGTCTCCATCCAATTTTACCTCCAGCCCATTTGTCCGGATGGCAATTAAAGGGAACCGGCGGCCGCGGGGGCCCAGAGTAGGTCGTAAATGATTTTCCAACTTATTTGTGGAATTAAATTGGGAAATGGGTGGATATCCCATGTCGTTCGAAGGGACTTTGGCAGTTGTGTGTATTTGCCCATTAATGAAGCTGGTGACGCGATGAATCAAAGCGACGAGACGGTCCGAAGCGGATCGGTAGTTGAGGAGCGATCCATTGAGTCGGAAACGGCAGTTCGACGAGGCGTTCACAGGGAAAATCCGGTCGTTATAAAGAAAAAAAAAGAAGAATAAAACAAAACAAGAAAAAACGGAAAATGACAGCAAAGAATAACGCACTTCCGAGAAATGAACTGATGACTACTGCTAGATATGCATATAGCGGGGCATTGATTTGCATACGCGCCACTGGTTTTGTAACACACAGCGCAAAACAAAAGAATGGGCCACACAGCAACAACACGCGACCTATAGTTCTCCATTGTCGTGTCCTGACTGGATTTCTTTGCTCCGCTAAATGGTCCGCAAACAGAAAGATAATCCCCCTCGTTTTGGATAAGAAGGAAACGGAATCCATAGAGCAAAAAAGGAATACGCAATCAGTTTGAAAAGTTCATCAGATTTAATTGACGTCAGTGGCGGCACAGGATAATGTCTGCGGCTCTCCCATGGCCGCACTAAATTAAATAAATGCACTAAATCAACAGAGAGCTAGACACAACACAATCAATGGTTCGTGATGATGCGACGAACCGCAGAATGAGAACGGCGGTCGTCTTAATGTCGATGGAAAAATGCCGCTTCATCGCTTTCTCGATGATGCTCCAACGAACATCCATCTCTTTCCGCTCATTCGATCTCGTCCCCATTGGCAAAGTCTAAAACAACTTTTCCCTAGAAAGGAGCTCTCAATGTCGTAACTTTTGAACCCGTCTTCTTAGTGTCCTCTGTTCTTTCTTTATTTGGGCCTGATAATAATAATGTAATGTCGCCTGATTCAATCGAGGGCTATATAATGACTGCCGTTCTATAATGCCTTTCTCCCTCCTTTGACCATTAGGCGACAGATACATCCAGCACTCTGCTGGCTGTATCGTATATATATTTTGTATACACGGAATCGAGGCGGAAGAGGAGAAGATGTGATGGCGAACTGTGATAATCGCCGCACAATCTAATTTGTTGGAGTGTGGTAAATCATCAATTCATTAAAATGTCTACCCGAACGAGTATTGCTGCTGGCTGCTTCTGCTTTCACAACGCAAAGCACTCAAAGACGTACGTGAGCGATGAGCATTGCTTTGATCTTTCTTCCTCTATAAATGTGTCATGCAACACATCTTCTTCCTTGTGGAACAGTCAACCATTCAACTGAATACATATATATATTTATACGTTTGTCCTTGTGAGTGTTCTATACTGCTCTAACGTTCCCCACGTCACATAATGCTTAGTGCCATTTCCAAATGCATTTCTTCAATCACCGATATACGACGTCTCGTGATAGTTCCGCATTTTTACAATGTTATTGATGTGTCACTCGTTTTGATGATTTTTTGAACCAACGAATAAAAGAAAACAAGTTTGATATTTTTGAATGAAAAAACATTAACAGTTTGATTCAGAGTTCAGTTTTATATCTGCCAACTTTGGTTATTGCCAATGTCTTTGAAACTTTTTTGCGAAGTTTGCGTGAAGACGGACGTGTTGTCCTGCTGGTTTCTCCGGTGGGAGTATTTTTACATCGACGGTGGTTGTAACAGTAGTTACGGTTGTGTTTTGAACTTCCAGCGCTCCGGCCGCAGTATTATTTTGCACTGCAGCACCCAGCAATGGTGAAGTATCTGGATTACAGATTTCCCCAAGATTTAATCTGTGAATGTGTATCATGCCAATGACACTCCCGATGATGATAATAAATGCAAATAAATGAATAAATGCAATACTTGTACTACACCCCCCACAGGTGATTCGAATTGGACTGTTAAAAAGTTTTGTTTTTGTCTTTTTCTCCATTTTGCTTGGCTTCTTATTCTGAGTACAAAGATCGTTTGATAGTGAAATAATGAGTAATGAGTTGAACTTGTACATTGAATTTCAAACGTTGTCTAGTTTGGCACATTCAGATTCTCATTGAAAATTGTCTCTCTTTCGCAAAACATTTCATTTTTCTCTAATGAATTTGTAAAATTCGATACCGAATGATTTTGTGATCGTTATTCAATTACAATTAATGATAAAAAAATTATTTAATCATTTTTATTTTGATATATTTCCCGAAAGTAACAAACAACGCTGTTATTTAAATTTTTTAAATGACCTTCAAAAATATCGAACCACCAGGTGGCTCTGATGTTTTATTTGTTGAAAGCAGACGATTTTAGTTTTCATAAAGTGCAGTACAATGGACAAGAAATTAAGTGCGGTGATTCAATCATGGAAGATCTTCGATTTGCCTCGTGTCCAGGTACGATTTTAATCTATTATCTTAAGCCATTACTGAAGAGGAATGTTTAGTCTATTTTGATTTGTCATTCCTATTTTGAGTTGTCTTGTGCAATTATGAACGTTGAATGCTGAGAGTTCGATGGCCCGCTGCCAACACGACACATTTTTTAAACATTTTTCCCCACAAGTTTGCATTTTCTTGTCATCCTGAATGTCACCAATGGTACACGATTACCATTTGACTGATTACGTGGAAAATAGCCAGTGAGGAACTGTTTGATTTGGGAAGTCAGGTCTGTTGAAACATTTTGGGTTGTTCTTCGTGCAACAAGTTTTCACTTTTTCAAGCCTCAACCAACTTTGTGATTGTCTCAATGATTATATTTCACCACTCTCAATTGTTTTCTCTCTAAAATCCTGTTGAAGCCATTCTTTTCTCGAAGTTTGATATTGAATTTTGTGATCGATAATGCCGATGGCTCCACGTGGGGTTCGATTTTGGCGCCAAACTTCAAAGTCATTTGCATTGGACATGTGTTACCTTCTAATAGAACGATATCTTGCATTTCTTGATTTGTCTGCCACTCAAATCGAGTTCTTTCCGTCACACTGAATTTCTGATTTGAAAACGGACAGAACGCTTTCACAG
>Ga0247722_10001802_pt1 | contig 11525 bp, 4 predicted proteins | sample MSEWelMarce3H_FC_FD_189094 | JGI IMG/M metagenome (GOLD analysis project Ga0247722, IMG submission 189094) | Subsurface sediment microbial communities from gas well in West Virginia, United States - MSEEL Well Study Marcellus 3H_FC | ecosystem: Environmental > Terrestrial > Deep subsurface >... | reverse complement strand
CATCGTACACGGCTACAAAACGAAACTGGCTTTCGTTTGTAATGGTGTTTGTAGCTTTGTTTTCTTTTGTTATGCAGGTAAACGCAACTACATGTCCAAATGCGACTGTGATTGCACCAAGTTCTTTACCAATTACTAACTCAGCTATTGTTTGTGGTACTACAAACGATATTTCAAGTACAACTATTGCGACTTCAGCAATTTCTGGAGGTTTAAGTACAAGTTATATTGGGGGTAATGAGTCTCTATATTCTTATACTCCAACAAATAGTGGTATTTATTCGTTGGGAATTGCGGGTCAGACTTACACACAAATTGCTGTATTCAATGGATGTCCTACAACGGCTGGTACTATTTGTGTTGGTGCTATTTCATCAAGTGCGAGTTCAAAGAATCTTACGGTTACTTTAACGGCTGGTGTAACGTATTTTATTTTATTTGATACTTGGCCATCACCTGATACTCCTTGCCCTGGTACTTACAGTTTATCATACCTTCCGCCAAATACTGCTACTGCAGCTGTTATAGGTGGTTTGTGGAGTAATCCTGCCACTTGGGGGGGGACTTTGCCAAATGCCGCTAGTACAGTTGTAATTCCTTCGGGTGCAATCGTAACTGTAGATCAAGTAGTAGGTGTTGTTGGTCTTTCAGTAAGTGGAACTTTACAATGGAATGGTACGTCTACTAATTCAATTACGGTTACTGAAGATTTTACAATTGATGCAACAGGTAGTTTGTTAGCTTACACGGCTGCGAGTACACCTGCGGGTCCAACAATAAATATCGCACGAAATTTTATAAATGAAGGATATGCTAATTTGGCTTTAGCAACATTAAACTTTAACGGTTCAGGTTCTACATTAAGTGGAGCAGGAGATTTTCAGGGTGGAACTTCTGGAATTATACGAAACTTATTTTTTCAAAACACAGGTAGTAACGCTATTACTACATCAAATAATTTAATTGTTTCATCTACATTAATCCATTCGGCTGGTTCATTAAATACTAATGGAAAATTAACTATCGATAATACAGCTCAAGTATACGGACAATCTTTCAATAACCGTTTGGCAAGTATTGCAGTAACCAATATGGGAACATTGTATCCTGTAGCGCCTGTTGTTTTTGGTGTTGCGGTAACTCAATATGCTAGTGGTGCTGCTGCTGCTGCTGGAACACGTTATGTAAGTGGTAATAATGTATATTTATGTACTACTGCAGGGACGTTTAATGGAACTGCTCCTACAACTACAGATTTACAAGCTACTTTTACAACAAGTGGTCCTACTCTTTTATATATTGGTACTGTTGGGACTATTGGAACACCATTTACTAGTTTAACAGCTGCTTTAACAATTGGAACAATTTATTTCCATGGAAATAATTATTATCAAGCAACATCTACAACTGCCCCTGGAACTGCTGCAAGTATGCCAGTTCATACATCTGGGTTAGTTGGAAATTTACTTTATATCGGTTCGGTTGCAAAAGTATCGCCTAATTTTGATTTGGCAACGGGTACGGTTAGAAGTTTAAATATTATACAACGTGGTTCTGGCTTTACTTCTGTTCCATCAGTTGTATTTAGTAGAGGTGATTTAAGTACGTCGGGTTCAGGTGCTGCAGCAACTGCTGTGGTATTCACCTCAATTGCAGGTCCAACTAATAGTTTGTTTACAAAAGGTGGGGGAGCAGCTACAATCACAGGTGGTCTTACTATCAATAATGATCAAGGAGCTAGTATATTAGCGCCAACCAACGAGCAAGCCTCTTCTGGTGTGGGTAATGTTTTTGCTACCAGTGGTGGGGTAAACTATACTGTAGCGCCTCAAGTTGGTTTTTCATTGCCAACCGCATTGAACTTGGTTACTAACCCTGGTTCAGGTTACGCAGTTGCACCTTCTGTAACGGTTACTGGTGGTAACTTGATTTCAGGTACGGCACCAACTTTTACAGTTAATGTAAATAACGGAATGGTTGAATCAGTTTACCTGACTGGTGGTACTGCTCTATATTCTACCTTGCCAACACTTGCGTTTTCTTCAGGAACGGCTACTTTGGCGTTCCCTGCAAACTGTTTACCAGCTGCAACAGCTAATATTGGTGCTAATGGGCAATTGGTTAGTTTTACAATGACGAATGCAGGTTTTGGATATGTAGCTGCTCCAACTGTTGGAGTAGGTGCTACTACCGCAACCCCTCAAGGAGGAACATTTACAACCGCAGCAAGTGGATTAACTGCTCGTGTAGGTTTGTATAATTTAACTACTGGTTTTTATTCGCCTGCTTCTACTGCTGTGGCTCAAGGAAACGATGCGGCAATTCCTGCAAATAGAAAATTAAATAACTTAACTCTAGCTACATCTAGCGGATTAGGTATGAACTTAACTTCTGGATTGACTTTATTTGGTTCTTCACCTTTTTCAATGACTGCAAGTGGTAATGGAACAGGAAATGTGTTAGATTTAGCAGGAAATAATTTATTGTTCACATGGAATAGTTATGGAGGTACAACTTCAACATTTGGTACTACATTTGCTTACATTAAAAATGGTTCTATGACTTTAACAGGTCGTGGAGGAGCAAGTACTTTTAATTATCCATTTTCAGGAACATTTACTTGGTCTGCAGGTACTACACCAACACCTGTAACAACAGGTTCGTCAGTTACTAGAGTTACGGTTTCAGATACAGCAGCACCATCAACAGCAACAGCTGGGACAGGTATTGCTACAGGAACTAGAGCTTTCAAAGTAGAATATGCAGATATAGCAACAGGTGTTACTCCGGTTACTGGATTAAACCCAACAGTTACCTTAAGATATAATAGTCAAGATGCCTTAACAGGTTCGCAAGATCAAATATTTATTTCAGAATCTAGTGCATTAACAGGTCCTTGGACTTTAAGAAGTGTCGCTTCAGGTACAGGTGCTTTACCTGCAACAGGTTCAAGAACTACTGCTACAGTTGCTCCAGGTCCTATTGCACCAACAAATAATCGTTTTTATGCTTGGTCAAATTCTGCACCACAAATTACTTCAGTGGCACCTTTAACATTGTGTGCTAACTCAGGTACTTTTACAATTACAGGTACTAACTTATCTGGTGTTACGGCGGTGTCTATTGGTGGTACTGCAGTAACTGCTTTTACCGTTGTGTCTGATTTATCGATAACTGGTTATGCAGGGAATGGAACTACTGGGACTATTTCTGTGGTTAAAAATGGTACAACTTTTACAGGTACAGATGTGATTACAGTTTCTGCATCTCCAGCAGCTCCAAACGTTACTCCAGCAAATGCTACTGTAAATTTAGGTGCTACTGTCTCTTTTACAGCTTCAGGTTCAGGTTCAATATTCAATTGGTATACATCCGCAACTGGTGGAACGTCAATTTTCACAGGTGCAACTTATTCTGCTCCAGTTTGTGCTACAACAACACTTTATGTAGCCTCAAATAATGGTTCATGTGATGGTGCTAGAACTGCAGTTCAAATCAATGTAAATCCAACAGCAATTTCTGCAAGTATTCCTTACTTTTGTGGTACGGGTGGCGCTACGGTATTAACAGTAACACCTAACGATCCATCAATCACTTATACTTGGAGTAGTGTAGGAGGAAGTCCTACTTTTAGTGCAACTACAGGACAATCAGTAACTGTAAATGTTACAGAAACTTCTGATATTAGAGTAACCGCTACTAAAGGATCATGTACAACAGAAACATATTTATCAATTGGAGTATATGCGTTACCTTCAGCTACAGTGACTACAACTGCTTCAGGTGTTTGTCCTGGAACTAGTGCTACGATTGGTTCAGGATTAAGCGCAGGTAACTTTATTAGTTTACCAATAACTCCAAATTTCAGTTTCCCTCCTACTAATGCCGCTACATTAACAAATGCTGGAGTAGGTACTCCTGAGCCTGTTGGTTCATTTGGTGTAAGTTATGATGATGGTGGATGGCCAAATATTCCAATTGGATTTGATTTTAACTTCTTTGGAACGAATTATACAACGCTTAATGCAGGTACAAACGGAAATGTAATGTTTGGAACATTTAACCCAGCTTCTTTGGCAGATTTTACATTTTCTACTTTGCCAAGCGCAACTGAGCCTTTCAATATGGTGGCCTTATTAGCAATGGATAATAATTTAGCGGGTGCAACTGGAGGTTCTGTTAAATATTGGACAGAAGGTTATGCACCTAATAGAAAATTCATTGTTAGTTATAATAATGTACAAGAATATGGTGATACTAAAACTAGTACTTTTCAAGGTGTTTTTTATGAAACTACTGGAATTATTGAAGTACATGTTCAGTCTTCTACTAATGTAGATAGAAATAAAGTTACAGGTGTTAATAATGGAAATGGGACAATTGGAGTTTTAGCTTATGCTTCTGGTACAACAGCTACTGCTACCAATCCAATTACTTCTGCGTTTGCCTATAGATTTACACCACCAGCAAATTATAATACGACTTGGACAGCTACCGATGCAAATGGTACTTCAACTATTGCCACTGGAACTAATGTTTTCTCACAAACGGTTTCACCAGCTATTACAACTACATACTCTATTTCATATACGAACCAGACTACAGGTTGTACTAATGCACCAAATTCTGCTCAAGTAGTAATGGCTGTTTTAAACAGTTTCCCTCCAGCTAATGTTACTACAATTGCAAGTGCTTCTAGTATTTGTTTTGGAGAGTCTGTAAACTTAAGCTTAAGTTATACTGGTATTACAGATGGTTTAGTTTTCCAATGGCAATCTAGTATAGACAACGGTGCTACATGGCAAGACATTGCTTCGGCAACAGCTACTAGTTTATCTGTTACTCCAACAGTTACTTCAAGATATCGTTGTAAAATGATATCGTGTGGTGGTACACCTGGTTATTCTAGTGTTGCCCCAATTGTTTTCAACAATAACATGATTGCAGGTTCTTCTGTAACACGTTGTGGAACGGGTACAGCGACATTGAATGCTCTGGCTAGTTCAGGATCAACAGTTAATTGGTATGCTGCTGCAAATGGTGGACCTTCGTTAGGAACAGGTATTTCTTTCACAACACCAATTATTTCAACTACTACAACCTATTATGCTGCTGCAGTTTCTGCAACAACAGGAAATTTAGCTTTAGGTGCTGGTGCTGCAACTTCATCTTTCTCTGGCGAGAGTTTCTTACCTGGTGGATGGGGTGGTGCTAAAACACAATATATTATTAAGGCATCTGAATTAATTCAAGCTGGTTTAGGTGCAGGTCCAATTACTTCATTAGGTTTTGAAGCAACAGATTCTGGTCAAACATATCAAGGATTTAATGTCCGTATAGGTAGCACAACTGAAGTTGTGGCTCCAACTACAACATTTATTCCGAATACTGGACTTAGTTTAGTATATGCTGGTACTCAAACAGATGGTGGATATACACCTGTAGCCAATACAGTAAATAATTTAACATTCGGAACGGGTACAGGAACAGCAAGTAGCTTTGTTTGGGATGGAGCTTCAAATATTGTAGTGTCTATTTCATGGTCAAGAGTTCCTGGTGCTTCTACTGCTACTGGAACTAATATGAAAGTTGATGTTGTAGGGTTTGCTTGTTCAGCTGTTAGACAAAGAGATAATGCCACTCCAAGCGCAATGACTGATGAAACTTCAGTTTCTTTCACTGATACTTCTAGACCAAGATTTATATTCAATGGACAAGTCTTATGTGCTTCACCGAGAATACCGGTAGTGGTAACTGTTACACCAGCACCGGCTATTACATTAAGCAATACAAGCTTAACAATATGTAGTGGAGGATCAACAGCTGCGGTAACTATTGCAACAGGTGCTTCAAATTATAATACGTATGTATGGTCGCCTGCAACTGGTGTAACTGGAAACAGTACTACAGGATGGATTTTTAATCCTACTACAACTACTACTTACACATTAACAGCTTCTCAGTCATCAGGTACTTTATGTGCTACTACAGTGACGTTTACTGCAAATGTTAATGCATTGCCTTCTACAATTACAATTACACCAGCTAATACATCTGCTTGTGTAGGAGTTGTTTTACCAATGACGGCTACTGGTGGTGATTTTGCACAAAATGCATTTTCACAAACAATGGATGTTTTACCAACTAACTTTGATGTTAGTGTAAATGCTACGGCTACACCTAATACTACTTATTTTGCGCAAGGAACTGGTTCTATATTATTTAATACTACTTTAACTAGTGCAAATGAAACTTTTGAATTAAATCAAAATGTTAATTTAATTGGAGCAGCAAGTGCTTCTGTTACTTTTTCACATATAGCTTCAATGGAAGGTGGTTCATTTTCTTATGATTATGGGTACGTGGAATATTCAACAGATGGCGGAACTACATGGACATCGTTTACTCCAGCAAATTACTCTGGTACGGCTTCAACTACAGTATTTAATACAACTGCAAGATTTACTACTAGAAGTTATGCGGATTGGATTTCTACTTTTACAGGTACAACATCCACTCCTGGAGTGGGTCCAGCAACAAGCTTATGGAAAACGGAAACGTTTAACATTCCAGCTACAGCTTTGACAAGTTCTCAATTTAGAATACGATTCCGTTACACAACTGATAGTAGCGCTAATTACTACGGTTGGTTAATTGATGATGTTAAAATTATTAAAACTCAAGGTAATATTACTTGGTCACCTGTAAGTAATTTGTTTACAGATGCAGCTGCTACTGTTCCTTATACTGCCGGTACAAGTGCTACATCAGTGTATGTGCTTCCTACAACAGTAGCGCCATTAACGTATGTTGCTACTTCTACGAATGGAAGTTCAGGCTGTATCACTACAGCCTCAATTACTGTAAGAGATGCTGTAGCTCCAGTAGTAGTAACTCGTCCTGTTACGCTTCAATTGAATGCTGCCGGTACTGCTACACTAACGGCTGCTCAAGTTAATAATGGATCTTCAGATAACTGTAGTATTGCTACGTTAACAGTGAGTCCTACTTCATTTACTTGTGCTAATGTGGGACCAAATACGGTAACCTTAACAGCTACAGATGCTAGTGGAAATACAAGTTCTCTTACAGCAGTGGTTACAGTTCAAGATCAAGTAGGCCCTACAGTGGTTACTCGACCATTTACAGTTCTATTAAATGCAGCTGGTTCAGCAACTATTACTCCAGCTCAAATTAATAATGGTTCTACAGATACTTGTGGTATCAGTTCTATTACAGTTAGTCCAAGTACTTTTACTTGTGCAAACTTAGGTCCAAACACGGTAACTTTAACTGTTACAGATGTTAATGGAAATGTTTCAACAGGTACTGCTATAGTAACTGTAACAGTTGATTTTTCAGTAACAGGTGATAATGATTTAGATGGTTCTCCAGATAATTGTGACCCTGATGATGATAATGATGGTGTATTAGATAGTAATGATAACTGTCCTTTTCAAGCGAATTCAAATCAAGCAGATAATGACGCTGATGGATTAGGTGATGCTTGTGATAATGATGATGATAATGACGGTGTATTAGATGGTTACGATAACTGTCCATTTATTTATAATCCAGGTCAAGAGGATATTGATAAAGATGGAATAGGTGATATTTGTGATTTGGTAGAAATTAATGTTTCAGAAGCAATTACTCCAAATGGAGATGGTGTTAACGATACTTGGTTTATTAATAATATTGAAAAATATCCAAACAATTCAGTTAAAGTTTACAACCGTTGGGGTGATTTAATTTTTAGTAAAAATAATTATCAAAATGATTGGAATGGTACTTATGTTAACGATGGAAATAATATTCCTGATTCGTCATCTTATTACTATCAAATCGATTTAGACGGAAATGGATCAATTGATTTCAAAGGTTGGATTTATATTACCAAATAATTTAAATGTAAAATTAATATACAATGAAAAAAATTCAAAATATTGGCATAGTACTACTACTTTTAATAAGTAGTAGTGCTTTAGCTCAGCAAGAAAGTATACTAGCTTTTTATGGTAATCATTTAAATTTAGTTAATCCAGCCGCTGTTAGTGTTAACGGAGAAACTCAATTCAGAACTAGTGTTAGACAACAATGGGCTGGTGTTAAGGATGCACCACAAACTCAAGCGGCATCATTTATGTCACCACTAAAAAACAATTTAGCGATTGGTGTTTCCGTGGTAAGAGATCAGGTTTTTATTGAAAAACAAACATTTGTAGCCGTTGACTTTTCTTATAAAGTAAAATTAAATGAATCATTAAATTTATTTATGGGTATTAAGGCTGGTGGAAATAACTATGAAGTAAACACTACTGGTTTGCAAACTTATAATTATAATATATCCGATCCAAGTCTTCAGTCAATATCTAGATTTAACCCAAACATTGGAGTTGGTTTTTATTTACAAAGTCAAAACTATTATGTTTCGTTATCTACGCCAAAAATGCTTGATACAAAAAGAGCGAAAAATGAGGAAGGTTTTGCTTCTGTTGCAACTGATCAGGCACACTATTATTTTTCAACAGGAAGAACTTTTGAAGTTACTCCTTCGTTAGATATAGTGCCATCTATTATGCTACGTTATGTTAATGGCGCACCATTTTCTACGGATCTTACTACAACGCTTAAATATGATGATAAACTCAATTTTGGTGTAACGTACAGAACTGATAAAACTTTAGCTGGTTTAGCTTTAATTAATATAAGTAAAAAAATCGCTTTGGGTTATGCTTATGAGTACAGCGTTCGTAGCAAAACTTTAGGTCGCGCTAATGGTTCTAATGAATTCTTTTTAAGTTATAAATTTAACTAAATAGAGTTTAATATAATTACAAATAAAAAAAGGGTCAATCTATACAGATTGGCCCTTTTTGTTTTATTTTAGCCCTATGAAAATGAGCGTTTGTAATAGAGAACAACTTTCGATAGTTCGTGATTTAGCGTATACTGTTTGGCCTTCAACTTATGGAGACATATTATCTAATGCGCAATTAGATTATATGTTGCATAACTTTTATTCTGTTGCCAATTTAGAAAAGCAAATGGATAATGGGCAAGTATTTGAATTACTGTTTGAAGACACAAATGCTATTGGATTTGTTACTTATGAATTAAATTGCAACTTTGAGAACTTCAGTCAGACATTAACTAAAATCCATAAAATTTATTTGTTACCAGAAACGCAAGGTAAAGGTTATGGTAAATTTATGATTGATGAAATAGTAAAAATCGCTAAAAGCAATAATCAGAAAGGTGTTTTTTTAAATGTGAACAAATATAACAAAGCAAAATTTTTCTATGAGAAATTGGGTTTTGTTATTTCAAAAGAAGAAGTAATTGATATTGGAAACGGTTACGTTATGGATGACTACGTAATGGAATATCTGTTCTAATGAAAACGCTTTTGCGTTAGTGGTTGTAGCGGCATCCTTTTTGTATTTTTTTGCCTTAGAGCCTCAGGCAACAAAATATAAAAAGATATAGCGGAAGACACGACCTGAAAGGGAACGCCCAAATAAAATTATCTATTTCGCTTGTCGTAATTTCTGCTGCCGTAATTGGTTTTCTTATCTCTTAAAATACTTGCGTCTTCGGTTTTACTGGAAGGTTCAATAAGAGTATTTAATTCTACGATTTCTTTGTCTGTTAGCGGACGGTATTTTCCAACTGGAACATCTAATGTAATGTTGATAATTCGGATTCTTTTTAATGAAGTTACTTCGTAATCTAAGTATTCGCACATACGACGAATTTGACGATTTAAACCTTGCGTTAAAACAATTTTAAACACAAACTGACTCATTTTTTCTACTTTACATTTTTTGGTAATGGTGTCTAAAATAGGCAATCCATTACTCATTTGTTTAATGAAAGTTTCAGTAATTGGTTTGTCAACGGTAACAATATATTCTTTCTCGTGATTGTTTCTGGCGCGTAAAATTTTGTTTACAATATCGCCATCATTGGTCATAAATATTAATCCTTCACTGGCTTTGTCTAATCTTCCGATTGGGAAAACACGTTCGGGGTAATTGATATAATCAACAATGTTGTCTGGAATGTTAAGATTGGTCGTACATTCAATTCCTGCAGGTTTGTGAAACGATAAATAAATAGGTTTTTTATTCGCGTTGGATACTAATTCGCCATTCACACGAACTTCGTCTCCTGGAGCTACTTTCGTGCCTAATTCTGGAGATTGTCCGTTGATGGTGATTCTGCCTTCTTCTAATAACCGATCTGCTTCTCTACGAGAGCAAAATCCTGATTCTGACAAATATTTATTGATGCGTACTAATTGTTCTTCCATTAGGCAAAGGTAGTATTTTAGTTTAAATGTTTATGGGGTTTGTTTTATTTAAAATTCCAATAAAAAAAAATCCAAATTCCAAATTTAAAACTTGGAGTTTGGAATTTTTAATTTGGTTTTTATATTGAGTAAAAGCCTAATATTTCGACTTTAAAACTTTCGAATTTTGGACCTTCGACTAATTCAATTACATTTTGGCGAAAATTTTATCCATTTTTTCTCTTTCTTCATCAGCTAAAACACTATCAACTAAAATACGTCCACTGTGCTCATCGGTTAAGATTTTCTTTCTACCTGCAATTTCCATTTGAGTTTGTGGTGGAATGGTAAAGAAAGAACCTGCAGAGGCACCACGTTCGATAGAAACAACTGCTAAACCGTTAACAACGCTATTTCTAATTCTGTCGTATGCTGCTAATAAACGAGCTTCAATTTTGCCTCTAAAATCATTAGATTTTTCAATTAAAAAGTTTTCGTCTTTTTCAGTTTCAGCCATAATATCACTTAATTCTGCTTTTTTATGTTTTAAGTGATTTTCTTTACTTTCCAGTTTGTCTTTTGTTTGATTAACAATTTCTTTTTTGTTTTCAAACGTAACTTTCATTTCTTTAATGTGCTTTTCAGCCAATTGAATTTCTAATTCTTGAAATTCAATTTCTTTAGATAAAGAATTAAATTCTCTATTGTTACGCACATTTTTTTGCTGTTCTGTATATTTTTTTATTGCTGCTTTGTGGTCATCAATATTGTTCTTTTTTTCTTTTGCTTGATGATCAATGTTGTTTAAATCGTCGTTTAATTTGTCTAAACGTTTAGATAATCCAGCTACTTCATCTTCTAAATCTTCAACTTCTAAAGGTAATTCTCCTCGTACGTTTCTTATTTCGTCAATTTTAGAATCAATTAATTGTAAGGCATAAATTGCTCTTAATTTTTCTTCTACGCTTAGTTCTTTTGTATTTGCCATATTGTTAAAAATATTTAACGGGATTTGTATTTAATTCTGATAAAATGATTGCAAAATTAGTGATTTTTTCTTTAAGAAAGTCAACAATATAATTTTTTGTATATCTTTCGCTTTCAAAATGGCCAATATCTGCTAAAAGTAGCTTATTTTCGGCTTCATAAAATTGGTGATATTTTAAATCGGCGGTTAAAAAAGCATCGGCTCCTGCTGCAATTGCATTTTTTATGGCAAAACTACCGCTTC
>Ga0247722_10001801_pt1 | contig 11528 bp, 12 predicted proteins | sample MSEWelMarce3H_FC_FD_189094 | JGI IMG/M metagenome (GOLD analysis project Ga0247722, IMG submission 189094) | Subsurface sediment microbial communities from gas well in West Virginia, United States - MSEEL Well Study Marcellus 3H_FC | ecosystem: Environmental > Terrestrial > Deep subsurface >... | reverse complement strand
TGCTGATACTGTGGAGGCGTGTGTCCATTCGTTGAATCAGTATTCTAATATACCCAAGTTGGTATACATGCTCAACTCAGATAGGCAGATAAAAGGAGCCATTACAATAAGATGGGATTGCGATGCAATCAACCCGGATCAGACTGAGTACATCGACCGAACAAGTCTTGACATCTACAAACTTCTTATCCAACGTCCACTCATTGTGGCTGATGCTTTAAAGTATGCAGAGACCGTGGCCTACATAGACTCTGACTCGGTAGCAACTAAATACGCATCAACCATTTTCGACATGTTCGATGAGTCGTCACATATCCCCTACTTTGTGGAGGGCATCTATGACTACTTGCATGTTGGCGACAGGGGAGGAGCGATGAGTAGAGATGACCTGAGTACAACACTTGAGCATCCTGCATGCGAGCTGTTCGGAGTGGACCAATATGTACGTCAACGCTATAGACAGACAGGATACTTTGTTGCCAATAGAAACTGCATCGACTTTCTTAAGGAGTGGTATGACATGTGCACGCATCCACAGATACTTGCAAGTAACGACTACTATGCTGCCTACAATGAGGAGACAATTCTGAACGTACTATTATGGAAGTACAATTTCCATGATGGACTGCCATATATCTATGTGAACGGTAAGCAGGACATGGTCAAGTTAATGAACAGTAAGGATATGTTCACGGGTCATGACTATATGATGGCTGATTGGGTCCGTATCCCTGCATCTAAAGAGCGACTACTATTTTACCACGGAGAAAAGCAATACAATAAAATGATAGATATGGCTAGTCCAATTAAAGTAATGTATCTAGTTCCACACCTATCGACGGGTGGTATGCCTGCATTTGTGCTTAAGACATTAGAAGCTTTAGATAACAAAATTATACCATACGTGGTTGAGTATACTTGTTATAGCTTAGACTATGTGGTTCAGCGTAATAAGATTAAAGATATTGTAGGAGAAAACTTTACTACGCTGTATGAGGACAAGACGTTGCTATTCAAAGCGATAATCAACTTCAATCCTGACATCATTCATCTGCATGAGCCTGCTGAACGATTTGACCACAGCATCATGGCTAAGTTGTATAGTAACAATAGAGACTACAGAATAGTAGAAACTTGTCATGACATTGCATTTGATCCTATCAAAGAGACTTCGTTTCATCCTGACTCGTATGCATTCTGCACACCATATCATTACAAGACCTTTGAGAGTTTACCATCTTACAAACAAGTCATTGCTTACCCAATTGACAGCAAAGAAAGAACTATTCTACCAACGGGCAAAGACGTACTTAATGTTGGGCTATGGACACCAGGAAAGAACCAAGCAGAAGGCATCGAGATAGCTAGAAAGTATCCTGATTTTAGATTTCACTTTGTTGGCAACCAAGCAGGAAACTTCAAAGACTATTGGGAGCCTTTAATGAAAGACTTGCCAAAGAATATAATTGTGCATGGAGAAAGGGAGGATGTATCAGACTTTATGTTTGGTGCTGACATCTTTATGTTTAACTCTACGTGGGAGTGCAACCCACTTGTACTTAGAGAAGCCATTGGTTATGGCTTACCAATCATTGCTCATAACTTGCCACAATATTGTGGTATGTACGATGAGTATATACAGCCTATTGACACAGACCTTAGAACAATTAAAGCAAACTACGAGAAGCCTACATATGAGACAACAGAAATATTTGGCATTCAATACTTAAACTTTTACAAGCATACTTTGTCTAATAAGAAGGAGGACCAAGATGTGCACATATATAAATACTTTATTGAGCAACCATTCCTTGAGATTAAGTCTCCTGTCAACTCTGAGTTTAAGGTGCAATACTTTGACGAGAATAATGTATGTCATTATGAGAATACTATTAACTCTAACTCATGGGTGAGATTAAACAGGGAGTACTATACTGACTGGACCATTAAAGTATTTGAGTATAATGAATTAGTCTACGAGTATAAGTTATCATTAGAAAACAGAAGAGTGTTCATCACCTTGGCTAGTAAATCACTAGGCGACACCATCGCATGGGCACCCTATGCACTTGCATTTCAAAAGAAACATAACTGCAAGGTGATACTCTCCACCTTTTGGAACCATATACTTGACATCCCTGAGATAGAGCTAGTAGAACCGGGGACTAGGGTTGAGAATATATTTGCACAATATAACATAGGGTGGTACTATGACTCAAACCGTGAACCGGTTACGCCAAATACGATAAAGCTACAAGAGGCAGCTACTAATATATTAGGTCTTGAGTTTCAAGAACTTAAGCCAAAGTTAAAGTATGAAGTTGGTAACAATAAATATGGTAAATATGTTACGATAGCTACTAACTCAACAGCAGGCTGTAAGTTTTGGACAAGAGATGGATGGCAAGAGGTCATAACTTACTTGCATAACAAAGGCTACAAGGTGGTGAATGTCAGTAAAGAAGACAACCCATTTGAGCATTGCCAGAAGATAGATGACATCGACATTGAGAATACCATGAGCGTTATCTACCATAGTCAGTTTACCATCGGACTTAGCTCAGGAATTTCATGGTTAGCGTGGGCTATTGGTAAACCTGTGGTGATGATAAGTAACTTTACTACACGTACACATGAGTTCAATTGTATACGTGTAGCTAACGAGAATGTATGCAACGGCTGTTGGAACGACCCTGCGTTAAAATTTGATAAAGGGGACTTCGATTGGTGCCCATTTCACAAAAATACTCCTCGACAATTTGAATGTCAAAGGAGTATCACAGCTGAGGATGTAATTAAGAAATTACCAATCTAGTACTTGGTGTAGTAGTACCCATGATAACATTACCACTAGAGGTAATACGCATACGTTCTACACCATTTACACCAATGTTCATATCAGCATTACTTTTATGCTTTGCTAAAGATAATTTCTCTGGCTTAGACTTAGGAATCATGCCACTCCCAACAGCGATTCCTAATGACTTAATAAAGTCTAAACGCTTCACAGCTCTACCTCTTCCTCTTCTTCAATAATAAAATTCACACCATTCACCCATCCATATAAGAATGTATATTGGTCAAGCTCAGATGGTGAGTTAATTTGAATTTGAGTGTAGTCAAAGTCAGACATGAACAATTCCATTAGTTCTTTATCTCTCTTGTGTGCTCCTTCAGGTGTATATTTATATCCACCCTTTTCATCAACAATAAGATTCTTGTCATCATCTACACTAGCGTTAGATAAGAGAATCCAATCTCTCTTGTCGTTGTAATCATCAATATATGGCTTTAGTAAGTCGCCAATCTTGACTAATTTCTTTTGACCTATGGTCTTGCCTTGTTCTATTGACTGGTTAATATAATGTACTAACCCTAACAGATCACGATACTTTTTCATTGTTGTTTTGATTAAAATGTTTAATTACACAAAATTACTAAAAACATTTAAAACTCCTAATTAAATAGGAGCTTCAGTTGTTGTACTAGTAGTTGTTGGCTCAGGAGGAGGAGGAGCCATCGTTGTAGTAGTTGTTGTCGTTGGATCAGGTAGCCATGGGATCGGGAGCACAATAATCGGCGGATTGATTTGATTATCAATATTCTGCTGTAGTCCTGCATCAATAGATGCTACATCTAAACCTGCATCTAGCCAAGAACATACTTGCTCAAACGTCAAATCAGGATATGCTGTAAAGTCTGTCTCTGAAGGAGTGGCACACCCCATTGTTCCATAAGAATACGCTGTGTATTCTCCTTCTACTGCTGTTCTACCATAGTGAACTGTGATAACCACATCCACAAGCCCATCGAGTGAGGGAGCTGTATCAAGTTGATATACGCTCCAAAAAAAGTTTGTCATATTATTTGTTTTTTAAAATTGTTATTTCTGCTGATAATTCTTGGATTTGAACCTGTTGTTCTTGAATGGCTTTAACTAAAACAGGCATTAAATCTACTCTAATTTGTTTGTATGCTTCTTCGCCTTCTGGAGCAAGATTTATTGATTTGTCTATTAAATCTGGGAATACTTGCTCAAATTCTTGTGCTATAAATCCTCTTAAATTTTTACCTGTATTACCACTTTTCTTTTTCCAATCAAACTTTCTTGGTCTTAAAGCCATAATAGCATCTAATCCAATTTCTAAATCAGTAATATTTTCTTTTAATCTTTGGTCTGATATTGCAGATATAACTGGGTTGGAAGCATTTATTGTACCACCACCTGAAACATAAAATCTAAATACTCCATTTGTAGTATCCCAAACATGGTAAGTATTTGCACTATTTGGTATTGAACCAAAAATTTGACCACTATTTGTAGTAGTGTTATAAATAACTACTCCATTAGTTGTAAGACCTGTTGATGTTTTACCTATTAATAATTCCCCCCCACTTGTAATTCGCATGCGTTCGGTACCATTAGTATCTGTAGAAGGAGTTGCAAATAATAAATCTGCACCACTATTACTATTTGGTCCATTAATTACTGCTTTTATCCAACATATTGTTCCTGCATTTTGCATATTAATAAGAGTATGTCCTCCATTATTACCAAAATCATTTAACAATGATATGTTGCCACCTAAACCACCTATATTAGATATAAAACTTCTAATATTACCAATTACATCTAATTTAGCACTTGGCGAACTCGTTCCAATTCCCACGTTGCCACCTAAGATATTAAATGCACCACCGCTACCACCTAATGCATTTAACTTAATTTGCATTCCAGAAAAATTATCTATATTAAGACCGTTAGCCTCGTATCCGCTTGCTCCATTACCTCTTAATATTCTACTAATAACTGTTGCCCCAGCCATAAAATCAGTATAGTATTGTGCGCCACTACCATTATTATTAATAATTGAACCAGAAGTTGTTCCATTTCCAGTTGCCGTAACGCTACTCGAAAACTTCCCTGCCCCTGTCACATCCAAAGCTACTGTTGGGCTAACATTATTTATCCCTAAACGACTATTTGCTAAATCAGCTGTTAGTATATTGGTTAAACTATATTGATTGGATATTTTTGTCATAACTATTTATTTTCTAATGCTTCTATTCTATTAATTAAAGAAGTGTTTTCTGTTGATAATTCTTGAATTGCTTTTGTTAGCATTGCAATAATACCCCTATCATAAATACCCCATTTATCATTTTCATTTTTAGGTGTATTTGCTGCTTCTTCTCCCAATGCTTGATTAACTTCTTGAGCATAAAATCCAAGTTGTCTAATGTCAGTAGGTAACCCACTTTCTTTTTTCCAATAGAAATATCTTGGAGTTAATTTAGATATTTTATCTAAAGCATTGTCAATGTATCCATCTTCAACTTTTAATGTCATATCAGATGTAGTAGATAGTAAACCACTTGTTGCAGTTACCGCTCCACTTCCAAGATTTGTAATGACAACTCCCCCTGTTCCACCCAAAGCTAAAGCATCTCCAGCCGAAGATGAAAAAAACATACGAGCATTTGTACCATCATAGCCGATAGTTCCTGTAACTGCACCACCTGACCTTTGAAGAAAAATAAGCGGGTGTAATCCCGATGCTGTGCTAAAACTTGTTAGATTAACAATACCTGCTGCTTGTGATGTGGCAGTCGCATTAATAGTACTTGAAAATGTGGCTGCTCCAGTGGTGCTAATTCGCATACGTTCAGAGCCATTAGATGATAATATTAAATCATGATTTGAAAAAGTACCTATAAATCCAGCCGTAGTAGATAATTGCATTCTTAAATCTACAGTTCCATTTGTAGTTTGAATAATACCTCCAGTAGTTGCATTATATACAGTAAAACCAGTATATCCAGTGGCAGAAACTGGCGAACTCGTTCCAATTCCCACGTTGCCAGCGGAAGTAATTCGCATACGTTCGGTGCCAGTAGTTGCAAATTGAATAATTCCAGCCTCTCTATTTTTAATAATTAAATCAGAGTCATACATTACAATCTCGCCACCATCTGTAATAGTAGTTCCACTTGCAGCAGTTTGCAACTTTAATGTAGAAGCAGTACTTCCATATAAATTTAAGACTGTACCATCTCCAACAGGTGATGTAGTACCAAGACCTAAATTATTCCCACTTTGAAATAAGGCACTATTACCAATTGTACCACTTGCAGTAAACTTAGGCACATAGTTTATTGTCCCTGCACCACTTATGCCATTAACACTTGCTGTGTAGTTAATGCTCTGTACTTGGTCTCCTACTGTAGAGGCAACTGTTAGGACAAATGTCGTTCCATTAGTAGCTGTAAACTCTGAAGATGTTAACTTTGAACCATTGACAAATACATCTATAAGTCCTACTATGTAGCCATTAGTAACTGTGAACGTAGTCTGTCCTGCTGTGGCAGTATAGTCTTGTACATTTCTAGATGTTGGTAGGGCTGCAATACTTGACGTATAGTTTAATATAGTCACAGCATCTCCTGCCAATAGCCCTATGCCTAATACTACAGTTGTGCCATTAGTGGCTGTGTAGTCTGAAGGCAGATATCTAACACCATTGACATATACATCTATAAGACCAACTGTGTAGCCACCTGTGAAGGTAAATGTCGTTTGTCCTGCTGTAGCTGTATAGTTCTGCTCAACTCTTGTTGATGTGCCTGCTAGTCCACTTGTACCTGAGGTACCTGATGAACCACTTGCTCCACTTGTTCCTTGTGCACCTGAGGTACCTGATGTACCTGATGATCCACTCGCTCCACTAGTTCCTTGAGCACCTGAGGTTCCCGAGGTACCACTAGTACCACTTGTCCCTGCTGAAGGAGCAACGGATGTAATTGCATATGAATAATAAGACACGCCCTCAGTATACCAATTGACAGTATGACTTGTGCTATCATTATTATTAACATATATCTTAACAATCATCCTATCAGTTGTAAGGATTGTTGTCGTTGGTAAAACTAAATCTGTAGTTGTCTCTACAGGAATTGATGCACTTACCCATCCAATCTCAGCAGTATTGGTTGCCAATATTGTACCATACCCTACACCTGCTGAGTTAGCAAGCTCAATAGTTACATATACTTGTATTTGGTCGTTTGATGCCTGCTTTAAAAAATGATTATGGAATGTTTGTACACCAGCAGGTATAACAGCAAACCCTAACGCAGGAGTCAAAAATTCACTAACTAATTTATTCTGTTGACTTGAACCTAACGCATTAGACACGGTCTGTTGAGCCGCTCCTGATGGAAGTGTTGATAAAACCTTATATGGGCTTACATCTGAGCTTTGAGATTGGTTAAAATAATAAATCTGACCCTTTGAGTTTCCATCTGCTCCACTACTTCCGCTTGTACCACTAGTACCTGACGTACCGCTAGTACCATTCGTCCCACTTGTCCCATCTATACCACTACTTCCACTTGTCCCATCTGATCCACTTGTACCGCTAGTCCCACTCGTTCCTGTTGTACCTGAAGTACCGCTAGAACCTGAGGTACCTGTCGTACCCGACGTGCCACTCGTACCTGATGTGCCACTAGTCCCTGTCGTTCCCGAAGTCCCACTAGTTCCACTAGTACCTGTCGTTCCTGCTGTTCCGCTAGTCCCACTTGTACCATCTGTTCCTGTCGTTCCACTTGTTCCTGACGTTCCTGTCGTTCCACTAGTACCCGTCGTACCTGAAGTACCACTCGTGCCACTAGTAGATGATGTTCCACTAGTACCTGAAGTACCTGATGAACCATCGCCTCCACTTGCTCCGTCTAGGTTAACAACCCATGAGCTATATGTACCACCTCCAACAGTTCTTGTTGGTGCAGCAAACATTAAAGTTCCTGTGGCCCCATCATAATACGTAACCTCGCATTCTTGGAAATTATTCGCATCATACACAACAATTATGGACTGAGCAACTGTGTAAGCTAAATCTAAGCCAACAGTTAACGTGCCTGCATTACCTAATGTAAATGTAGATGACGATGTAGTTGCATATAAGTCTCCTGTTAATCCTGAAGTACCGCTTGTCCCTGTAGTACCTGAAGTGCCTGATGTACCCGAAGTTCCACTTGTCGCTGAGGTTCCACTTGTGCCTGATGTGGCACTTGTACCACTCGATCCTGAGGTCGCACTTGAGCCTGAGCTTCCACTCGTTCCTGAAGTACCTGTGGTTCCACTTGTTGCTGACGTACCGCTAGTGCCTGAGGTACCTGATGTACCTGTAGTTCCCGATGTACCGCTAGTGCCTGACGTACCGCTAGTGCCTGTCGTACCACTTGTTCCAGATGTGCCTGATGTTCCACTTGTCCCTGCAATTGCAGAGAAGATACCAAAAGCAACAGGGTCATTTTGTTGAATGACGGTATTGTTACCGTCTAAAAATGTCAATGTTAATAAATAGAACCACCCATCTTGAACCACCGCATCTACTCTGTAGAATGCATAAAAACTAGGACTCTCAGGGATATGAGCTAATATAATTTTATTGACCCACTCGTTCTCAATAAATGTACCAGGTACAGTATTAGCAAGCGTTAAGTTAGATACTCTAATAACGCCTTGAAATCCTGTTAAGTTAATGGTATTGTTAGTCCAACCTACTTTCTCAAATGTCATTGATGACTGAACGGCAGGAGCTAAATCAGGAACAAAATTCCATGAGAAATACCCTGTGTCAATCTTTGATACTCTATTATAATAAGATGCTACTGCATCAGCTGTAAAATTTTTAGTTACATCGCTATTATTAGAGTCTGACCCAATCCACCGGTCACTTCCGATAACATATGTATCATTAGGATACGAAGATATACGTGCCAAATTTTTATTATTTTAGTTTTGGCAAATTTACGTAAAATTAAAGATATTTATTTATGATACCGTTTTTTAGTTCATAATCACATCTTGCAGCATATGCTTCTTCTTCTGTTAAATAATGCCCAATAGTCTTTTGTATTTTATTTATACATATTGATGCTGTAAATTTTTGCTTTGCTTTTATCCAACTTACACCTGTATATTTACTTGTTGTTTTAGTTTTATCAAATCTATGGCAATTATTTTCAATCATCGAAACCCATTCTAAATTTGAATAATGGTTATTTAATCTATTACCATCAATATGATTAACAAAATCACGTCCAATTTCTTTAGGTACAAAAGCGTCTGCTACTAATCGATGAACAGAATGTTTTACTTGTTTCCCATTATTATGCAACGCAACCCTAGTATATCCAACATTGCTTACAAAAGGAATTAGATTTTTTTCTCTAACATTAAATTTATTTCCATCACGACGAATACATATTCGATTTAATGATTTTACTTTTCCGTTTTCGCTAACCATAAAATGACCTTCATAGCCAACAACATCTTTCCATTTTTCCATATAAAAACAAAACCCCAACGTGTAGGACCGTCGGGGCTGTTTAGTTTTACAACTGTTTAAATCGAATATTAGGTCCTACACTAACACTCTATTTATTACGTTGTAAATTTAAGAATAAAATTTCTTAAATACAAGAAAGTAAATATTGCTCCTATAGCCATTACCCATATCGCCCATTTAGGGATTGTATTTATGCGTACAATAGTTTCTTTATTATAAGCAGATTTGTTTACAATAGATTTGTATTTCGAGTCATATACTTGAGCAATTGAATCAATGTTTACTGTGGCCTGAATCTTGCCACGTACGCTACGAATTATTACTTGCCCTTGTGGTATCTTAATCTTACTATAGAAAGTCGTTAGGATGCCAGCAGAATCGCAAGGGTTCTCAATGACAGTCGTGTCATGCACCGCATCATATTTTGTAATTACTTTGTAATCACGGACCGTGTCAATACGTATAACTTCTTTTGTAGCCGTTACATTTTGTAACGGTTTGCAAGAAGCAAAGAAAATAATACCTAATATGTAAAATATTGTTACGCAACTCGGCAATTTTCCGAATTTAGCTATTTTATTTTTCATTTATGTGTAATGTATTTAGTTACTTTGCCTTCTTTGATTGCATCCAATACTTGCTTGGCTTGCTTGCCATCTGTGTTATATGACACATGTATCCAGTCATAACCAAACTCATTAATGAGCTGATCAAATTCTAAATTATTTTTGATAAAATCAAAAATCTCCATATTCTCTTTTCTATTCCCTTGGTCTATATCAATCGCCTGGCCTTTAGTATGCTGTGAGTTTTTTGCTCCGCCTATCTTAGCGTTTAATTGTTTAGAACGATACCCACTTGATACATGTATGGGCTTGTTTAAATATTTTCTGACAGGTTCAAATATTTTATTAGCAAGCTCAATTAGGTTTTCAGTATGCTCAGGATTTGGCATATTATCAATGCCATTTCTTTTAGCATAATCAGATCTCGTCACTTCGATTAAACTCAGGTGTTCTGACAGTTTCATTTTTTAAAAATTTAGATGCAGTTGCATTAATTAATGATGCTGATATAACAATAGCCATTAAGTTTTGCAAGCCATTATTATCTGGGTAATATATAAAAGCCCCAAAAATAACAAAAGACCCAATTATAGAAATGAGTCTTGTGTGAGAATATTCGCCTTTATGTTTAAAGAAATCATTTATTTTTGATTCTCTCATTTCTTTGTTTAAATAACATTACCCATTTGGTTAGGGTGTAACCAATGGTAACGCCCATTAGTATTATTTTAAACCACACCTCTAATTCTGCAAACGACATAGCGAGAGCAAGAGTATTAACGAATGCTACTTTCAAATCGTCATCTGTCATTTTACCAGAGAGCAACTAGGTTAGAAGCTGTAGTCACTTCGGCATAAACACGAAGCACTCTTACTTGTAAAACTTGACCAGCTGGTACTGAGAAAAATGTTACTATATCTCCTCCGATAGTCATCACCTTAATGGTTCCGCCTGATCCTGTGTATAGAATACATCCTTCGGTATTTGTGCCACCTGATACACTAGGTATATTTACCGTGTTTGATGGGGTGATTGCCGCAGCTCTACCAGATTGTGTATAATTTAAAACTCCCATGTTTTTATTTTTTCTTTTGGTTCTTCATTGCAGCTTGTGCATTCTCAGCATAATGCTTACGAGCAGTTGGAGTCAACTTTTGATTGCTTGCCTCCTTAATATTATAAGCTGTCTTTTTTGTTACCTTTTTCATATTCGTTAATTATTAGTACAAAGATATAACTATTTTTTCTTTCCTCTCGCACGCTTGTCGCCAGCAGAATTTGACTTTGAGCCACGATTTTTACTAGCTGACTCCTCAATGACACGGCCATTCTTTTGATGGCTCATATCTTTGCCATCTTTATCAGCATACTGCCCACGGTCTCTATTAATTTTATTTAACTCGATGCGTTTCTTTAACTGATCAGGTCGCTTGTTATAGTCGGCTTGATACTCAAGACGTTTCTTGCGAGCCTCAGGATGAGTAGCATAGTATTGTGCTGTCTTGCCTTTCATTATTTTTTTTTCTTTGCAAGAATCTTCTTCTCTTGCTTTAACATTTCCTTAGTTGGCTTCTTGCCGCTTCCTTTGTTGGCACGGATATTATC
>Ga0247722_10001799_pt1 | contig 11540 bp, 10 predicted proteins | sample MSEWelMarce3H_FC_FD_189094 | JGI IMG/M metagenome (GOLD analysis project Ga0247722, IMG submission 189094) | Subsurface sediment microbial communities from gas well in West Virginia, United States - MSEEL Well Study Marcellus 3H_FC | ecosystem: Environmental > Terrestrial > Deep subsurface >... | reverse complement strand
GTGGCAAAATAATTTTAAATTTGTTCAACAATTTCGGAAATAAGTGCATGAAATTTTCATCAAAATGCTCATAAACCTTGCACTACAATGTTTGAAAAAAATTGTGACTTTCCTATCTTTATTGGGTTTGTAGTTTTTCAGCAAGCCCTAATTATTTAGCATCAATTTTTCAATCATGAAATTATTGTTGCACTGATTTTGATTTTCATTTTTTTTTTGTACTTCATTTTTTTTTTAGTTTCTTTACAGCTTTTTAAATTAAAATTTATTCAAATGCAATTTAGTTATTGGGAATTAAAAAGTTGGTTTTCGAATGTTAATTTCACTATTGTGGGTAGTGGCATTGTTGGTCTTCACACCGCCCTTGGTTTGCGTAAACGGTTCCCGAATGCAAAAATTTTGATACTCGAAAAAGGCGTTTTACCACAAGGAGCAAGTACAAAAAATGCAGGATTTGCTTGTTTCGGAAGTTTATCGGAAATAATTGAAGATTTAAAAACACATTCGGAATCCGAGGTTGAACAACTAATTCATAAAAGATTCACAGGATTACAACTTTTGCGTAAAAATTTGGGAGACAAAGCTATTGATTATCAACAAAATGGAGGTTATGAACTCTTCTTGAAAAATGATGCTGCCATTTTTGAAAATTGTTTAAATCAATTACCCCATATTAATTCATGGTTGCAACCTTTTTTTAAATCTGCTGTTTTTGCTGAAAAGACGAATTCATTTGGCTTTAATTCGTCATTTGAAACGCTGATTTTTAATTCTTTTGAAGGGCAAATTGATACCGGATTAATGATGCAAGCCTTACTCAAAAAAGCCCATCAAGAAAATATTTTGATTTTGAATAATCAATATGTATCTGATTTTGAAGATGTTGCTGATGGTGTTTTTCTTAAATCAAATGATCAATCTTTCAAGACCGATGTTTTACTTTTTGCTACTAATGGCTTTGCTACGGAGCTTACAAACGGAGCTGTACAGCCTGCTCGAGCGCAAGTTTTAATCACTGAACCTATTGAAAATCTTACAATAAAAGGAACGTTTCATTTTGATAAAGGCTATTATTATTTCAGAAACATCAACAATCGTGTGCTTTTTGGTGGCGGTAGAAACTTGGATTTTGATGGCGAAACTACAACTTCACACGAAACCACAACTTTTATTCAAAACCATTTGGAATCTCTGTTAAAAAATGTAATTTTGCCCGATACAAATTTCGAAATTGCACACCGATGGAGTGGCACAATGGGAGTTGGAAATGAAAAAATACCTCTTGTAAAAGCACTTTCAAACCACGTTTTTTGTGGTGTTCGCATGGGTGGCATGGGTGTGGCAATAGGAAGTTTGATTGGTCAAGAATTAGCAGATTTAGTGTAATATGGCAAAAAAAAGTACTCCCGTTTCAAGTTCAAAAAAACCCGTAAAACAAACCCCTCTCCAAAGAGTAAAACGCTTTATTTGGAAGGTTTTTTTATGGTTCAATATCATTAGTTTTGCATTGGTTTTGTTTTTTAAATTTGTTCCCGTTCCCTTTACGCCATTAATGGTAATTCGCTTTTTTGAATACCAAAGTGCTGATAAAGATGTAGATACGAAACACGATTGGGTTCCTTTAGAAGAAATTTCGTTAAATCTTCAAAAAGCGGTAATTGCGAGTGAAGATGGTCATTTTATGGAACATTCTGGTTTTGATTTCACAGCCATGAAAAAGGCTTTTTCAAACAATCAAAAAGGAAAAAAGTTAAAAGGCGGAAGCACAATTTCTCAACAAACAGCCAAAAATGTATTTCTTTGGCAAGGTAGAAGCTATTTGAGGAAAGGTCTCGAAGCGTATTATACCATTTTGATTGAATTAATTTGGGGAAAAGACCGCATTTTAGAAGTATATCTTAATAGTATTGAAATGGGTGAAGGAATTTATGGGGCAAATGAAGCTGCAAAATTTTGGTATAAAAAAGACGCTTCAAGTTTAACACGGTATGAAGCTGCTGGTATTGCTGCAATTTTACCAAATCCAAGACGGTTTAAAGCCTCAAATTCATCAACTTATATTAATAAAAGAAAAAGTAGGATTAGTAAAGAAATTCTTTTTGTTAAATTAGACCGAAAACCAAAAGAATAATCAACTGATATAGTTCCAAATACTCTGTTTTTCGTTTAACTCAATAAAGGCTTGTTTCAATTTGGCATGTTCAGGTCGTTCCATCAGCGAATCGGTTTTCAATAACTTAACTGCTTCATGACGAGCCATTTGCAAAATATCTTTGTCCCGAACTAAATCAGCAATTTGTAAATTCAAAACACCACTTTGTTGTTTTCCCATCAAATCACCTGGACCTCTCAATTTCAAATCAACTTCAGAAATTTCGAAACCATCATTTGTACGAACCATTGTTTCCATTCGTATCTTACTGTCGTTACTAAGTTTAAAATCAGTCATTAAAATACAATAACTTTGATCGGCACCTCGCCCAACTCTCCCCCGCAATTGATGCAACTGAGACAACCCAAAACGTTCTGCACTTTCAATAACCATTACGGAGGCATTTGGAACATTTACACCCACTTCAATTACGGTTGTGGCAACCATAATATTCGTTTTTCCTGCTACAAATCGGTTCATTTCGGCTTCTTTTTCTGCAGGTTTCATCTTGCCATGAACTATCGAAATCGAATAATCAGGTAATGGAAAATCCCTAGAAATACTTTCATAACCATCTAATAAATCCTTATAATCCATCTTTTCCGACTCTTGAATTAAAGGATATACAATATAAACTTGTCTGCCTTTTGCAATTTCTTCTTTTAAAAACTTCCAAACTTTTAGCCGATTACTATCGTATCGATGCACGGTTTGAATGGGTTTTCTTCCAGGAGGCAGTTCGTCAATTACAGAAATATCTAAATCTCCATACAAACTCATTGCTAATGTGCGTGGAATTGGTGTAGCAGTCATCACCAAAACATGTGGCGGTATCGTGTTTTTCTTCCATAATTTACTTCGCTGTTCAACACCAAAACGATGCTGTTCATCAATGATTGCAAGTCCTAAATTTTGAAATTGAACTTTGTCTTCTAATAAAGCATGCGTTCCAATAATAATATCTAAAGAACCATTTTCAAGCATTTCATGAATAATTCTTCTTTCGGCAATTTTTGTGGAACCTGTTAGGATTTTGATGTTAATATTCAAATCTTTTGCAAGCTCAGAAATCCCTATAAAATGCTGATTAGCAAGTATTTCAGTAGGTGCCATCAAGCAACTTTGAAAGCCATTATCCTTAGCAAGTAGCATACACATTAGGGCAACAATCGTTTTTCCTGAACCCACATCACCTTGCAATAACCGATTCATTTGTGCGCTATTGCCTAAATCGTTCCGAATTTCTTTTAAAACCCTTTTTTGAGCATTTGTAAGATCAAATGGTAAGTGATTTTTATAAAACGAATTAAAATTTTCACCAACTTTTTCAAAAGGCATTCCTTTGATTTTATGTTTCCGAATTAAATTTTTTGTAATCAATTGCAACTGAATAAAGAACAATTCTTCAAATTTTAAACGAAATTGTGCCTGTGCTAATAAAGCAGCACTTTTAGGAAAATGAATATTAAATAAGGCTTCGTTTTTTGCCAATAATTTTAGTTCATCAAGTAAATAATTAGGTAAATTTTCAGCAAATAAATCTTTTGTTTCAAGAAATAATTGTGCCATTAATTTGTTTATTACTTTATTACTAATCCCTTTATTTACCAATTTTTCAGTACTTGGATAAACGGGTTGCATAGCGGAACGAAGGCTAGATGTATGTTCTTCAAGTAGTTCCATTTCTGGATGAGCCATATTGAAAGTTGAACCAAATTGCGAAACTTTGCCGAAAATGATATACGGAACATTAAGTTTAACATTTTCTCTAATCCATTTTTGACCTTGAAACCAAACTAATTCCATCTGACCAGTTTCATCTGCAAATGTTCCCACTAATCGGGATTTACTTTTCGATTGTTCGATTGTTTTAAGATGAATTAATTTGCCAACTATTTGTACTTCAGAATTATTGTTTTGTAATTCACGAATTTTGTAATATTTCGTTCTATCAATGTAGCGATTCGGAAAAAGATGCAGTAAATCAGAATATTTATGAATACGTAATTCTTTACGAAACAAATCGCCTCGTTGTGGACCAACTCCTTTTAAGTATTCAATGGGGGTTTCTAGAAGGTTCATGATTCATTTATTTTATGGCGGTAATTATTGCTTTCGGTATAAAAAAGCGAATTTAGTTTTTATTTTTTAATTTTTCAAATAATTTCCAAAATAATTCGTATTTTCGTGTTTTACTTTTAATTTTTGAATAATGATTCGTTTAGCATGTTGTTGTATTCTTTTATTTCAAGCTCAATTTTTTTGTGGGCAACAATTGGAAGCCGTTGATTTTTTGAAACTTGATGCCAAAGTGCAGCCCGTACCAGAAAACAAAACAATTTCAGGTAGTGTTTCTTTTCAATTTAAAGTGAAAAAACAAATTGATACTATTAAAATTGATGCTCAAAACATGAAGTTTCATGAAGTTTTGATTAATGGAAAAACCGTTGATTTTAAAAATTCTGGAAGACAATTACTTCTTTTTGAAGGCTATAAAAAAGGAAAAAACACACTTACATTCCATTATGATGCAGCTCCGAAACAAACGCTATATTTTACTGGAAAAGATACGGATTTGCAAATTTGGACACAAGGACAAGGAAAATACACAAGTCATTGGTTGCCAAGTTTTGACGATGTAAATGAAAAATTAATTTTCAATATAAGTGTTGTTTTTGATGGTTTTTTTCAAGTGTTATCAAACGGAATTTTGAAAGCAATCGATTCTTATCCACCTTTATCAAATCCTAATAAAACTTGGTGTTTTGAAATGAAAAAACCGATGTCTTCTTATTTGGTAATGCTTGCAATCGGTAATTTTGCAAAAAAAACTTCAATTACAAAATCTAAAACACCTTTAGAATTTTATTTATCAAAGGAAGATACTACAAAATTTGAACCTACTTATCGCTTTTCTAAAGAAATTTTCGATTATTTAGAAACTGAAATCGGGGTGAATTATCCTTGGAAAATATACCGTCAAGTGCCTGTTCGTGATTTTTTATATGCAGGAATGGAAAACACAACTACAACAATTTTTGCACAAGATTTTGTTGTGGATTCCATTGGTTTTAATGACCGAAATTATATCAATGTAAATGCACATGAGCTTGCACATCAATGGTTTGGAGATATTATTACAGCTCAAAGTGGTAAACAACATTGGTTACAAGAAGGTTTTGCTACTTATTATGCTCTTCTTGCAGAACGAAACGTTTTTGGCGAGGATTATTTTTATCAACAATTATTGCAATATGCAGAGCAATTAAAAGTAGCTTCCAAAACAGATTTTATTCCAATTTTAGATAAAAAAGCAAGTTCGCTTACTTTCTACAGAAAAGGAGCTTGGGCATTACACGTTTTAAGGGAAGATATTGGAGCAGCAAAGTTTCAGAAAATAATTAAAAAATATCTGAAAAAATATGCTTATAAAAATGTAAATACAGACGATTTTCTGAAAATAGTAAAGCAAATTTCTGATTATGATATTGAAAATTTTAAACGAATTTGGTTAGAAAAGCCAGGTTTTGAAATGGAAATCGCCTTGAATTATCTTCAAAAAAACAAAGCTATTTCAGAATATTTGAAATTACGAAAATCAAAATACACAATCACCGAATTATTAAAAATAATAAATTCAGATGTTTCATTTTATGACAAACAATTCTTAATTTACCAAACCCAAAAAATACCTTTCGAAGAACGAAAATCACTTCTTGAAGCCGCTTTAAACACTCAAAATCTTGCTGTTAGACAAGCTGTTGCACTATCTTTAATAGAAATTCCGAGTGATTTTCAATCGAAATACGAATCATTACTAAATGATAATTCGTACAAAACTAAAGAAATAGCTCTTCAAAATTTATGCTCCAATTTTCCTGAAAAATGTTATTCTTATTTAGAACAAACAAAAGGAATTTCAGGGAATAATGATAAAAATTTACAATTAACTTGGTTGCAAATCGCCTTGAATTTACCAGAAACTTCTGTCTCAGAAAAAGAAATTTATCTGGAACAACTTCTTGATTTTGCTTCCGAAAAATATGAAAGTTCAATTCGTCAAAATGCACTTGAATTGCTTCTACCTTCACATTCCGAATCGAAAAAAGTAATGGAATTATTAGTTTCAGCCACTCAACACCACAAATGGCAATTCACTAAATTTGCCCGTGAAACGATTAGAAAATTACTAAAACAAGCAACTTTTCGTGAAAAATTCATTGAAAATGCATCAAATTCGAGTTTAAAAATGGTTTATCAAAAGTATATTGATGAACTAAAACAATAAAAATAGAACCTAAACTGAAATTATACTTTTTAATTTTGCAACTATTTTTTCAACTTCAATGGTTTGCATGGCATTTTCATAGCCTGGAATCACTTTGTTTCCATAAATAGAAGTAGGAATATTTGGGAATTTTGTTCTATCGACTGTCAAACAATTATCGTCGGGTTGATGAAAGGGTTGAAAACCTGCGAAAGGATGTGTTGCCCCCCATAAAGTAACAACAGAAATCCCTAACATTGCCGCTATATGTGCATTTCCCGAATCCATAGAAAGCATCACATCGAGGTTCGAAATCAAATCTAATTCTTCATTAAATTTTAATTTTCCAGCACAATTCACCACATTTTTATGTTCTTTTTGAAACTGCTCTAAAATGTCAATTTCTTTTTTGCCACCTCCAAATAAAAATAGTTTTACATCATTCAATTGAGCCAATTCAGCGATAACATTTTGCATTAAATCCAAAGGGTAAACTTTACTTTGGTATTGTGCAAAAGGAGCAATTCCAATCCATTTTTGGGTTTTAATTGATGAAATTGCTTCAATATTTGGGTTTAAAATGGCTTTTTTTGGAAAAATAGGTTCTGACAAATCAATAGGAAAACCCAATTTTTCAAAAGTCATTTGATGTCTCTTAATAATTGGAGTTAGTGGTTTGAAAATTTTGTTTTGAATGCGCGTTAATGCTTTTTTTTCGGCTCTTCCTTTATCAGTTGCCGCAATTTTTGTATTGGTAAAAAAGAAAAATGCCCGAATTATTTTAGATCGTAAAACATTATGTAAATCTACAATAAAATCGATTTTTAATTTTCTTAATTCCAGAAATAAACGAAAAAGTCCAATAAAACCTTTATGTTTTTTTGTAACATCTATACTACAAAACGTAACATTTGGTATCGCATCAAAAAAAGGTTTAAAAAAGGGTCTAGAAACCACCGTAATTTTATGCTGCGGATATTGAGAAACAAAGGCTCTCACAACAGGAACCGTCATGGCAACATCTCCCATTGCGGAGAGCCTTATGATTAAAAAATGTTTTGAAGTAGTTTCCAAATTTTATTTTTTATTTTGATACAAAATAGGGTTTAACTCCTCGTCGTTATACATTTTCATTTGTTTGTACACTTTCATGAATTTATCTCCCGCTTCAATATCAGCAATTAATTGACTAATAGATGTGAACATATCATTTTTTTGGTCTAAAAGCACATTTAATTTTTCTTGACATTTTGCCCGATGCTCTTCTGAAGCCTCTATTCTAGTAGCTTCTTCGTTCATGTGATGAATTTTTAAAGCCAAAATTGATAAACGATCTATTGCCCAAGCTGGACTTTCTGTATTGATTTTAGCATTTGGTTTTACAGCTACATTTTTATATTTATCTAAAAAATAACTATCAATATATTCCACCATATCTGTACGAACTTGGTTGGAAGCATCAATTTTTCTTTTCAAATCAAGAGCAGCAACAGGGTCAATATTTGGATCACGCACAATGTCTTCATAGTGCCATTGCACGGTATCTACCCAATTTTTAGCAAACAATAAATACTCGATTGTTCCTTTTTCAAAAGGGTTTACAGCAGGTTGATAGACATCGTCTAAAAGGTGATACGTTTTGATACTTTGTTCAAAAATCGGGAAGGCAAATTCAGCAAACATAATTATTTCTTTTATTTATGGATACAAAAATAGTTTTTTTTTGTATTTTAGCCTGAATTTTTTAAAATAATTATCATGCACATCCATCATCTTTCTGAAAACAACAGTTTATTGAACCATTTTTTGATGCAAATCAGAGCTGTTTCTATCCAAAATAACAAATTTCTTTTTCGAAATAATATGAAAAGAATCGGTGAAATAATGGCGTATGAAATCAGTAAAACACTTGCGTATCAACCTATAAATATAACAACACCTTTAGGAATAAAAAATTCATATTGTATTGAAAATCAATTGATTTTATGTTCCATTTTGCGTGCGGGTTTGACACTTCATGATGGTTTTATGAATTATTTTGACGAAGCTGAAAATGGTTTTATTGCGGCTTATAGACACCATTACAAAAATGACGATGCTTTTGAAATTTTAGTGGAATATCAAGCGATGCCATCTGTTGCGTCAAAAACGGTACTTTTAATTGACCCCATGCTGGCAACTGGTCAATCCATCGTAGCGGTATTAAATAAAATTTTAGCAACTGAAAATCCTAGCGAACTTCACATCGCAGTTGCCATTGCTGCTCCTGAAGGAATTGCTTATCTCGAAGAAAATTTACCCGAAAACGTTCACTTATGGATTGCTGCAATCGATGAAAAATTAAACGCTAAAAATTATATAGTTCCCGGAATTGGCGATGCGGGCGACTTAGCTTATGGCGAAAAACTATAATTGTAACGAAAAAAACAGTAATCCCATTATTAAAATAGTATATAAAACAATGTCTTTAATTTTATTATCCACTGTTTTTTCAATAAAATTTGCACCCATAATGGCTAACGGGGCGAAACAAAATGCTAAAATCCCATTGTTTTTGGAAATAGAAAGTACATAAATTACAACACCAATCAGAAAATAAAGTGCAATTATTTTATGAGAAGCCTGAGCATTTAAAACTTTATTGGGAATATCAAATAAATACGTTACAAAAAATAACACACTAATTGAACTGAAAAAAGCCAAGGCAAACCGTTGATAAATAGAAGAAAAATAAGAAAAATCTAAACTATAATTTGATTTTAGAAGCAATTCTGGTAGCAACGTTTGGTTTGAAAAATCATTGGCAATAAAAAATAGAATTGCCACAATAAAAAAAGCTATAAAAGGAATTATCCAATTTCTATAATCTGTATAAGCATGAAAAATAATCGCAATAAAAACCAAAATGATGAACAAAATACTCCAAAAATGGAATAAGGTTGCCAAAAAGATCCAAAACGAGGCATCAAATATTTTTTCTTTTATTTGGTTCAATGATTTCAACGAAAGTAATCTTCGTAGGGCTAAAAGCACGAAAAAATTAGCAATAATACTTGTTCGATTCATGTAAAAAGTTGGAAAAAACAACAAAAACGAAACAAATAATAGTAAAGCATAATTATTATTTCGAACCAATTCATTTTTGATACTAATAAAATCGGTTAGAAATACAATTCCTAATAAAAGCACAAACAATCCAATCTCTTCAGCAATGAAAAGACCTGAATTGGAACTAGAATTTTTGAATACTAACCTTACTATCAGCACTAAAATTAATAAAATTAGTGATAAAAGATAATTTAATGGTTTTGTTTTGCTAAAAAGATTTGCTATCATGGGAATATTTTATATTTTTGCGGTGTAAATATAATACTTTATCAAAATGAAATCATTTTTTGAAGGCATACAATCGCTATTTGTAGATTTTTTATTCTTACCAATGGATTGGTTAAGAAATTTGGAGCTAACTAACTGGTGGACTGCAAACATCATCAATTGGGTATTTATACTTATTTGTTGTGGTGCTATGGTTTATTGGATTAAACAATTAAATATTTTTAAAGCGAACAACGAAGATGAGCAAGACACAACCGCTCATTCGTTTTTAAAATAAAAAAAAACAAATATTGGTAAAGATTATAAGTCTTTACCAATATCTGATCTAAAATACATCTTATCAAAATGTAGTTTTTCTATACTTTGATACGATTTTCCTATGGCTTCTTGGAAATCAACACCATACGATGTAATTGCCAAAACACGCCCTCCGTTAGAAACAATTTTATCGGCTTCTAATTTTGTTCCTGCATGAAAAACGATTGAATCTGTTACAGCTTCTATTCCAGTTATTTCTTTCCCTTTTTCATAATCTTCTGGGTAACCGCCTGAAACTAGCATCACTGTTGTTGCAGCTCTTTCATCAATTTCTAAAGTCATTTTTTCTAATTCTTCATTAGAAATTGCTTCAAATAATGCAACTAAATCACTTTTCAAACGGGGCATCACCACTTCGGTTTCTGGATCACCCATCCGAACGTTATATTCAATAACCATTGGTTCGCCTTTCACATTAATTAAACCAATAAAAACAAAACCTTTGTATTCAATATTATCTTTTTGTAAACCATCAATCGTTGGTTTTACAATTCGTGTTTCAATTTTTTCTAATAAAACCGCATCGGCAAACGGCACAGGAGAAACAGCTCCCATTCCGCCAGTATTCAAACCGGTGTCGCCTTCGCCAATTCGTTTATAATCTTTTGCTGTTGGTAATATTTTATAGGATTTTCCATCGGTTAACACAAAACAACTTAGTTCTATTCCGTCTAAAAATTCTTCAATAACAACTTTTGAACTGGCTTTACCAAATTTTTCAGCAACCAACATGTTTCTTAATTCTACTTTTGCTTCTTCAAGTGTTGACAGAATCAAAACACCTTTTCCAGCAGCTAATCCGTCGGCTTTTAAAACATAAGGTGGTGTTAATGTGTTCAAAAAATCACAGCCATCTTCAACCGTTTCTTTGGTGAAACTAGCATATTTGGCAGTTGGAATGTTGTGTTTCACCAAAAATTCTTTGGCAAATTCTTTACTTCCTTCTAATAAAGCTCCTTTTTTTGAGGGACCAATTACCGAAATCTGTTGCAATTTAGGATCATTTTTAAAGAAATCATAAATTCCAAGTACCAACGGATCTTCAGGACCCACAACTACCATATTTACCTTTTCTTGAAGCACGAATTTTTTAATATCCTGAAAATCAGTAATATTCAAATTTACATTTTGAGCAATAGTAGCCGTTCCTGCATTTCCAGGGGCTACAAAAAGGGTAGAACATTTCGAACTTTGAAGCATTTTCCAGGCCAAAGCATGTTCCCGACCTCCAGAACCAAGTAATAAAAGTATCATTTTTGTTATGTTGTAATTTGTATGTGCAAAAATAGGCTGTTTTTACTTGATTTTATAATTTTTTTTTACACCTTTGTAAAAGAATTTTTGATTTGCCAAAATTGATCATTCAAAATCGTTAAAATTAATTGAAAAAATACAATAAATGTTCCATCTATTTCATTTTGCACTCCGATTAAATGGATTTCCAATAAAAAAAGCCCAAGCCGAATT
>Ga0247722_10001798_pt1 | contig 11541 bp, 15 predicted proteins | sample MSEWelMarce3H_FC_FD_189094 | JGI IMG/M metagenome (GOLD analysis project Ga0247722, IMG submission 189094) | Subsurface sediment microbial communities from gas well in West Virginia, United States - MSEEL Well Study Marcellus 3H_FC | ecosystem: Environmental > Terrestrial > Deep subsurface >... | reverse complement strand
GCAGTTTTCTTTGCTTAAACACCAATTGATGTTCAACAATTGAACCTGTTTTGTTACCAATCCATCTTCCTTTTTCGTCTGCAATTTTAATTTCAAAAGGCTCTCTAACATATTGTTTGTCGGGAGTTTTTGAAATAAAATAAATCCAAGCGTTATTAAAAGAATACGAGGTAGTAGTCCTTAATGTGAGAATGAAATCATAAGTAATCGTGGTATCTTTCACGGTCACTTTAAAGAATGGTTTAAATGGTCTTGCCCAAGTATTGGATTTAAAAGAATGTGATTTTTGATAAAAGGGTTGTTCCTCGCAAGAAACGAACCCTAACATCAATACAATTGTTCCAAAAAAAAGAATCCTATTCATCGGTCTTAACTTTATTTGGTCGCTTATACGGCCTCCTTTTATTTTTTTTACGATGTGGTGCATTTTCATTATTAGCGTCCGAAATTGTAACTGCTTGTTGCTCATTTACGGCGTCTTTCGGCACCACTGATTCAACTTTCTGTCTCGGTTGTTCTGTTTTTGCTGGAGTTGGATTGGGTGCATTACGCTCTCTACGTGGCGCATCTGAAGACTCAGAATTTCTAGCTCCCTGAGGTCTTGGTTTATTCGAATTATTTTTTTTCTTCTTAGCAAAATTAGTGTCAAAACGATTCAAACTGTCTTGTCCAACTACATTCGAATACTCTGGTTCGCTCACCACAACTACGTCTTTAACAAAATCTTTTAAATCAGCAGGTTTAACTTTCTGTGAGTTTAATTCCATGATTTCTTTCACGCGGTCAGGAGTAAGTGGAATAAATTCACTTGTTCCCTCGTACATAAACCACATCATTTGTTTGAAAACATCCGTTTTCACATGAAAAGCAACCCCTTTTTGTGTATACAACTTAGTATCCGCAGTTGGAAACGCTTTAATGGCATCCAAATACATGTCTAGTTCGTAATTCAAACAGCATTTTAACTTCCCACATTGTCCAGCTAATTTTTGAGGATTTAAAGACAATTGTTGGTACCTAGCTGCAGAAGTTGAAACCGATCTAAAATCTGTCAACCATGTGGAGCAACATAACTCTCGCCCACAAGATCCAATACCGCCTAATCTAGATGCTTCTTGACGAGATCCGATTTGTCTCATCTCTACACGAATCTTAAATGTTTCAGCCATATCCTTAATCAGCTGTCTAAAATCGACACGCTCATCAGATGTGTAAAAAAATGTTGCTTTTGATAAATCGCCTTGGTATTCAACATCCGATATTTTCATATCAAGATTCAAATTAACCGCCAAGGTACGCGATTGGTACATCACTTCTTTTTCTAATTCTCTTGACTTCATCCATTTCTGGACATCGTCCTGATTTGCAATTCTATAAATTGCTGGAGTTTCTAAATTTGATGGATTAGAAACCTTCTTTTTCACCTGAATTCTGGCTAATTCACCGACAATTGACACAACCCCGACATCGTATCCGGGACTTGCTTCTACCACAACAACATCGCCCACTTGAAGAGAAATGTTTTTTGAATTGCGGTAAAACGCTTTGCGACTATTCTTGAATCTTACTTCAACTATATCGTAAGGTTTTTGACCAGTTGGTAACTGCATGTTGGCTAACCAATCAAAAACTCCTAATTTATTGCATCCTCCAGAACTACAGGTACCATTGTTTTGACACCCTTTTGGAGAACCTCCTCCAGAGCTACAATTGGAACATCCCATAATTTCTATTTTTAATTTGCAAATGTACAATTTTTAGTCCTAATGTGATGACAGCAAATTGAAATGAATTGAAATTAAAGCATGGCAACAATTACAAAAACTTATATTTCAAGCTGTTTTAAAAAAGATTTTTGTCTTACTGATTGTAAATGATTTGTTTTCAACTATCTGAAAAACTATACAATGCGAGATTTCATGAAACGCCAACCAAAATAGCCAAAACAACTACCGATGAAAGCTCCACCAAGAATATCCGTCAAATAATGAACACCTAAATAAATCCTTGATAATGAAACTAATATAGCAAAAAAGAATAGCAAATAAGGGAAATACTTGTAACTACGACGTAAATAATTAGCGCTAAGAACGGTCAATGCGAAAAAATTAGCAGCGTGCGAAGATACAAATCCATATTGCCCTCCTTTGTAAATTTCTCCTGATTGCTTCACATAAAAATGAAGCTGCTCACTTAATACTAAATGATGGGAAGGTCGATAACGCGCGACTAATTTTTTAATAATTTGGCTTGAAAGTACATCAGATAAAACGATACACAATATTGCAACCAATAAAAACACGAACGTTTTCTTTATTCCGTATTGTTTGTAAGAAAAAAATAAAATGATCAGATAAAGCGGAATCCAAACCAGTTTGCCGGAGACAATCCACATGAACTCATCCAAAAAAGAAGTATGAAATCCATTGATAAATAGAACAAAATTTTGATCTATTGTTTCAATCCAATCAATCATTGTTGATTCTAGCCCAAATCAAATCCTTCAATTCAACCAATCCCTGTTGCGCTACAGATGAGATAAAAATATACGGCAAATCTTTTGGTAAATCAGGAACCATCTGCGCCTTCAATTCATCGTCTAACATATCCGATTTTGTAATTGCTAATATGCGATCCTTATACAACAACTCAGGATTGTATTGTTCCAATTCGTTCAGTAAGATTTGGTACTCTTTCAAGATACTATCAGTATCAGCTGGAACCATAAAAAGCAAAATAGAATTTCGCTCGATATGACGTAAAAAGCGTAATCCTAAGCCTTTCCCTTCATGCGCACCTTCTATAATACCTGGTATATCCGCCATTACGAAGGATTGATGCACACGATAAGGTACAATCCCTAAGTTCGGACGTAAGGTTGTGAAAGGATAATTTCCGATCTCTGGTTTCGCTGCAGAAAGTACGGATAACAATGTGCTTTTGCCAGCATTTGGGAAACCAACTAATCCTACATCTGCCAGTACTTTTAATTCTAACACCATCCAATTTTCTTCACCGGTTTCACCTGGTTGAGCAAATTGAGGAGCACGATTCGTACTAGATTTGAAGTGATTATTTCCATAACCTCCTCGACCTCCAGGGATTAGAATTTTCTCTTCGTTATTCGCTGTGATTTCAAAAAGAAATTCTCCAGTTTCAGCATCTTTTGCAATTGTACCAATTGGAACTTCGATATACACATCCTTCCCTTGAGCACCTGTTTTTAACTGACCTGTTCCATGAGCACCATGACCGGCTTTCATGTGTTTTTGGTACTTAAGGTGTAAAAGTGTCCAAAGTTGAGAATTACCTCTCAAAATAATATGTCCACCACGTCCACCATCACCACCATCAGGACCTCCTAAAGGGATGTATTTTTCCCTACGATAATGCGTAGAACCTCCACCTCCATTCCCTGAAGTACAGTGTATTTTTACGTAGTCTACGAAATTATCTGAAGCCATTTTTAGTTATTTAATTGGTCTATTGCTTGATACAAACGATTTGATATTTCATCAATTTCGCCAATACCATTGATGGAAATAAATTTATTTTGAGATTGATAAAAATCTTTTACCGGTTTCGTTTCATTGTTATAAACATTGATACGATTTTGAATAATTTCAGGATTTGCATCGTCAGGACGTCCACTCACCTCTGCACGTTTCAACAAACGAGTTTTTAACTCTTCCTCTTCGACTTCCAATGCTAACATTAAAGAGATTTCCGTGTTTAAACTTTTCAAAAATTCATCCAAAGCTACTGCTTGTGCATTCGTTCTAGGAAAACCGTCAAAAATAAATCCTTTTGCAGCTTCATTTTTCAAAACTTCAGAACGCAACATGTCTATGGTAACTGCATCTGGAACAAGCTCTCCTTTGTCCATATAACTTTTCGCTAACATTCCTAGCTCAGTTTCTCCTTTGATATTTGCTCTAAAAATATCACCTGTTGACAAATGTACTAATCCATATTTATCGATTAATCGTTCAGATTGAGTACCTTTTCCTGCTCCCGGAGGGCCAAATAAAACAACGTTTAACATAGTGGTAAAGTTTGAATGTTACCTTTATATTGGTAAATTGATTCTAAATTTCGGCCGAAGCCATTGTAATCTAAGCCAAAACCGACAATAAATTCGTCAGTAATGGTAAAACAAGTATATGTTGGAGTATGCTCTCCTTTAAATGCATTTGGTTTAAAAAACAAAGAAGCGATTTCAATTTCTCTGGGTGCATGGACTTGAACCAAATCAACTACTTTATCAATTGTGTTCCCTGTGTCTACAATGTCTTCAAGAATTATTACATGCTTCTGTTTCAAATCAGAAGTTAAACCAATTAACTCTTTCACATTTCCTGAAGTTTGCATTCCTTCGTATGACATCATTTTAACAAATGACACTTGGCAGGTAAACTGGATCTGCTTTAATAATTCACTTACAAACATAAATGAACCATCTAAAACAGCAACAAAAACAACTTCTTGTCCCATGTACTGTTGATTCAGCTGTAAAGCTAAATCTGAAATTTTAGCATGAATTTCCTCACGATGTAAATAGAGTTCAAACTTTTTATCTAAAATTTCAATCACTTCAATTAGATTTTGAAGATGCAAAGTTAAGATTTTTAGTTGAACTTTTTGGAATAGAATCTTTTGTTAGGTAAGAAGTCAAAGAAAAAACAAACTAAATCTTCCTAAAATTACTTCATTACCAAAAGCATACATAACACAAGTGTTTATTTTGCAGCGACTTACAAAAAACACCGTAAAACCATCAAAATAGAAATTGAAGAACAAATTCACATTCTATGTACAATTTTTCAAAAATATTAAAGAAGAAAATATTGAACTAAACTTAATAATTAAACTATTTCCTGCTTTAATCTCTTTGATTTGGTGGCTAGTTTGCTAAATAGAATACCTATATTTGCAAAAAAAATTATCATGTCAGATACAACACGTATTTCTACAAATAAAGCACCAAAACCTGTAGGTTTATATCCACACGCACGTCGCGTTGGGAATTTATTGTTTTTATCCGGTGTAGGACCAAGAACAGCTGGATCGGATGCAACTGACTCTGAAGTTCCAGGGTTAAAGTTGGATAAAAATGGAAATTTTATTGAGTTTGATTTCGAAGCACAATGCAGAAGCGTTTTTGATAATGTTCGCATTATTTTGGAAGAATCAGGTTCGAAATGGGAAAATTTAGTTGATGTAACAGTTTTCTTGGTAAACATGAAACGTGATTTCCATACTTATAATCGTTTGTATGCAGAGTACTTTAAAGACAATTTACCATGTAGAACAACATGCGAAATTAACTCTTTACCAACTCCAATCGCAATTGAGTTGAAATGCATTGCCACTATTGATTAATCTTTATTTTAATTTATGTTAGGTTTTATTATTAGAACAGTTTTATCGCTGTTATCTTTATTTTTATTAGTCTATTCTTTCGCAACAGGACATTGGGGATGGGGTATTGTCATGATTTTTGTAACTGCATTAATCATTTTGACTTATTTCAGAAATCAACACATGATTTTGGCATTGAATCAAATGCGTGTTGGGAACCATGAAAAAGCATTAAGCTATTTAAACAAAATAAGTCGTCCTGATTTGTTACCTAAAAAACAACATGCTTACATTTTGTATTTGAAAGGAATGCTCGGCGCTCAAGAAATGGGATTCTCTAAAAGTGAACAACTAGTTAGAAAAGCACTTGAAATGGGTTTACGTACAAAACAAGACAATGCGGTGGCTAGATTGCACCTTGCAGGTATTTGTGCCCAAACTGGAAGAAGATCTGAAGCACAAGCGCTTTTAAGCGAATCAAAAAAATTAGACAAAGACGGTGTATTGAAAGAACAAATTTCAATGATGCAAAAACAATTGGCATCACCAATACCTACAAAAAATCAAATGCGTGAAGCTCAGATGTTCAGAGGTAGACGTAAGTCACCTCGAATGAAATAATCTTGAGTAAGCAACAACGTAAATCTTATACTTCTAATTGGAGCGACTACCAACTCATTGATGCTGGAGGTGGAAAAAAATTGGAACGATTCGGTGCAATAACTACTATTCGCCCTGAATTACAAGCTTACTTTAAATCATTCCAATCCTTTCAAAACTGGTGTGATCAAGCACACGTTGTTTTCAATGAAAAATCATCTTCTAAAGGAGATTGGAAAAATCTTAATGGAACAACCAAAAATGAATGGAATATTTCCATCTTAGGACTAAATTTTTTATTAGCACAAACCAATTTTAAACACATTGGAATTTTCCCGGAACAAATGATTAATTGGGAATTTATTTCAAAAAGATTGAAATCTACCGACTCCTTTTTAAACCTGTTCGCATACACAGGCATTGCATCTATTATTGCTAGAAATACAGGTGCAAGTGTTACCCACGTCGACTCAGTTAAACAACTATTGACTTGGGCCAAAACAAACATGTTACGGAACGAACTAAAAGACATTCGTTGGATTCAAGAAGACGCATTGAACTTTGCATTAAAAGAAGTGAAACGAGGGCATCTATACAATTGTATACTTATGGATCCACCTGCATTTGGATACGGTAGTAAAGGTGAAAAATGGATTTTAGAAGAAAAATTGCCTCAATTAATTCAAGCAGCGTATGCACTATTAGCTCCGGGAGGATGTTTAATCTTAAATACGTATTCGCCAAAGCTCACTTTAATTAAACTTACCGCTTTATTAGAAAAACAATTCAGCGCATCTAGAATTGAAGCAAGTGAATTATGGATGAAAACAAGCACTGATAAAGACCTTTTTTACGGAAATTTAATTCGTGCCTACAAAGAATCCTAACAAATAAATTTAAGATAGATTCATTCGAATTATGTTGTACTGCCTGATTCAGGAACATATAATTTATACAACGTAATGAGAAGTAACATGGACCAAATACAAATAGTAGCTGGTAAATCAACGATAAAGCTTACTCCCATAAACAATAAAACCCCAATCAACAAAGCACAACTATTTATCAGTTGATCCTTCCATAGAAACAAAATGTTATCAGTAGTATACTTCTTGGGTTGTAAAAAAGTAACTTTATAATTCATGTATCCTCCAACGAAGATTAATGGTAAGAGTAAAATTAATTGTGGCACCCCCATTTCCTTGTAGGAAAGAAACGAACTAAATTCCTTATAAAAATCTGAACCTTTGACAATATAAGGCATGAAAATCACCAACAGAATACTTGCGGTCAAATAACCCAAAAAAGCACTCCCTAAAAGAAAAACAGGATAGTTTACCTGCTGAAAATGTACAATTTTTCTAGATTTCAAATACGTGAAGTAGAGTTGCGCAACCAAATCGAGGGCGAAAAAAAAAAGAATAAAATAAACATTCCAACCCCAAAAATAATACCCAATCAATGGGAGTACTAAATCTGCAAGTATCTGTATCTTCTGACCTTGGGGATTCATCTTAATTTATTGGCTTCAATCCTTGAAAGTTCAAAATCAGGATTGTATTTCAAGGCAGTAGCAAATGCTTTGTAAGCATCAACTTTTCTTCCTTGGGTAGCATAACATATCCCTAAATTATGCCATCCTTTTACAAATTTAGGTTCCAATTCAATTGCACTTCTGTAAAAATACTCCGCACTATCTAATTGATTTTGTTCGAATTGTTTGATGTACCCTGCATTGAATAATGCCAAATAAAATTTTGGCTTAACTTGTAATAGTTCCTTATAAGCTCTTAACGATTCATCAAATTTTCCTTGTTGCTGTAAGCTATAAGCAATTCCATACAATGCATCCACGGAAGTAGGACGAAGTGAAGCAGCAGTTCTAAAATATTCTGTTGCTAAAGGACTGTTTTCTTCAGAATACAAAAAACCTAATTGTAAATAACCTTCAAAAAATTTAGGGTCTTGCTGAACGGAAGTTTCGTACGAAGATTTTGCCAATGTTCTATTTCCAAGCGTAAGGTAATTGGTACCTTTCATTACGTAAGCATCACGGTATTTATTATCTATTCGTAAGGCATCATTAATGTATCGAAATGATTTTTCAAAATCCCCTTGTTGTGTATACGTAGAGGCTAAACTTATGTATATCTTTTTGTTACCAGGTTGCTTTTTCAAAATAAATTGGAAATGTTTTTGAGCTGTAGCTACATCTGCAACTGTACGTGCAGCTCGATTATTGAGTGCTTCAGCGTACACACAACGTGCATTGATATTGTTGCTATCCAATCTAAATGCTTTTGCACCATCAGCTAAAGCTTTATCGTAATTGTAACTTTTTAAATAGTTATTTCCTCGCTCTACTAAAAGTAACACATTGTTTGGATTCAATTTTAGCAAACTATCCAAATCACGGTGACTTTCTGTTTTTTTATTTTCATTATTTCGCGCTTCGTTGCAACTAATAAATAAAACACTAAGGAAAATGAATAAATATAATTTCATTTTAAAACTGTAAAATATAATTTGTCTTTTTTTCTTCCCCAATCGTTGTAACAGGACCATGCCCAGAATGAACACGCGTTTGTTCTGGTAATTGAAACATCACTTGATGAATGGTGTGTTTCAAAGTTTCAATATCTCCGCCTGGTAAGTCTACCCGTCCGAAACTTCCTTTAAATAAAATATCTCCGCTTACCACAAAATCGTTTTCTTCAGAATAAAAAGCAACATGACCTGGGGCATGACCCGGACCAAATAACACTTTCAACGTAATATCACCAAATGTTAAAACTTGCTGATCGTTTAAAAATTTTGTTGGCAAGGGAGAAACCTGAAAACCTGGTATTCCATATACTTGTGCTGATCGTTCCGCTGCATGTAATACTGGTAAATCAAGTTCATGAATATAATAATCAATTGCATAGTTTTCAAGAATGAATGCATTTCCCATTACATGATCTATGTGACAATGTGTACTCAACAATGCATAGATTTTCAACTCATTCGAAACTATGAAATCTTTAAACATTGACTTTTCTTCTTGAGTACTGCAACCTGGATCAATAATTACTGCATCTTTAGAGTCTGTAAAAAGGATGTACCCATTTTCTTGAAATGGACCGCATGTAAATGATTGTAAATGAATTTTCATAAAAAGTCTGTTGGTATATAGATTTCTGTGTCAAAAATAAATAATTGAAAAAAATCAATCAAAAACATATTTTACATTTTTACATAAATAATATCCTTGAAAATAATAAAAGAGTAAAATTAAGTTAATTTATTGGAAATAAATAGGTCTCTAAAATTCATGATTTTTTTTACAATAAAAAAACCTTAAAATCTTTCGATTATAAGGTTTTTACAAGTTGACTATGAGTTCTACTATTTCAGAAGTTTTATCGTTTTTTGATATTTTCCACTAATCGAGTAAGTTGTATTAGTTTTCTGATCTAAAAATTCACAACTAAATGTACCACTTATTGCATACATGCTTTTACCACTCTCACTATCACCTTTTTTTACAATAGATGTAACTGTATGTCTTGATCCTTGTCCAAGTATAAAAGGATTATAATCAGTACTACTATTATCAGTAAGGTCTACATCTAAATCTAAATTTCTTATAATATCTTCATCATACGAGTACGATTTATTATGTAATCTATATTCACCAGGCTTAAGATTAGCAGCTATAAAATCTTTATCAAATTTTATATAATGTAAGGAAATATTGATAAAATATGCAGCTGTTTGCGCTTGATAAAAAGTTCTGTATTCATAATTATACTTATTTTGACTACCCGAAGAAATTAACGTATTCTTTTTTTGTGTATTTCCATTAATAGTAATTTCTGTAAAATCTTCCACTACTGCAGCTACAGCTGGATTTGATGACTCTTTTTTACATCCCAAAAATGAAAAAACAATCATTAATAAAGTCAATAATTTAACAAGTTTCATAAATTTTAAATTTAAAGGTTAATAATAAGACAAAAATATAAAAAAATTTATTCCAAAATAGTTACAAACTGCGAAATGTGATTTCTCCCTTACTAAAGTTTAGTAGTGTCGGAACTTCTTTAATTTTAAATCGGTGAGTTAATTCTATAGCATCGTCTACATCTTTTAACAATAATTCTTCTTTAGCTAATTCACTAACTAACTTTTCTTTTAGTACTAAAGACGGTGAAAACCATTCTGCGTAAAATAAAACAGTTACTTCGTTTTCATTTTGGATAAAGGCATCAAAATTCAACATAAAATTATTTTGTTGGATCAAATTTAGAAAAAAGGTTCATCCATATCATTCTACTTATTCTATAATTTATTGGAGCTGCCAATAGAGCTACCAAACAAATGATTATAATGTAAGTCCAAGCTGATGTCTCTCTGTTAATTAAATAGGTAAGCACAAAAGTTGCAATTGAATAAGCTACAGTCACCGCATAACTTACATACATTGCACCTTGCCAATAACCACCTTCAATTTCGAACTTATGCTTACACGAGGGACAACGTTCGTGCATTTTATCAAATTTCTTTAAATCATACTTACGTTTTGTAAGAAAAACATCGCCATTGTGACAAATTGGACACTTCTCTTTTAAAACACTATAAATTTTTTGACCTTTCTTCAACATAGGTAGCAAAAAAAAGAGTGTTCTTAAATTCTGAACACTCTTTTTCAATTATTTGTGAAACGTATTATTTTACTGATGCTTTTAAAAACTCTCTGTTCATACGAGCAATATTGTCTAAAGAAATTCCTTTAGGACATTCTACTTCACAAGCTCCTGTATTGGTACAATTTCCGAAACCTTCTTCATCCATTTGGCGCACCATGTTTTGAACACGTTGTTGTGCCTCCACTCTTCCTTGTGGTAACAATGCATATTGTGAAACTTTCGCCCCAACAAACAACATTGCAGATCCGTTTTTACACGTTGCAACACACGCTCCACAACCAATACATGCAGCAGCTTCAAATGCTTTGTCTGCATCTTCTTTAGGAACTGGAATAGCATTTGCATCCATCGTTCTTCCAGATGTATTTACAGAAACAAATCCTCCCGCTTGTTGAATTCTATCAAATGCACTTCTGTCTACTACTAAATCTTTAATTACAGGGAATGCTTTCGATCTCCATGGCTCTACATAAATTGTATCACCATCATTGAATTTACGCATGTGCAACTGGCAAGTAGTAGTTCCAGTATCTGGTCCATGAGCGCGACCGTTGATGTATAACGAGCACATCCCACAGATTCCCTCACGACAATCATGATCAAAAGCTACAGGTTCTTTTTGTTCGTTAATCAATTGTTCATTTAATTGGTCTAACATTTCCAAAAATGAACTTGCTGTAGAAACATTGTTCAATGAATATGTTTCCATTTGACCTTTGGCATTACAGTTTTTCTGTCTCCAGATTTTTAATGTAATATTTATTGATTTTGCAGCCATATTTTTATTTTTTTTTAAAGTTGTTAGTTATTAGTTTTCAGTCACTAGAACAGTAAACAGAAACTCTAATTAACACTTACATTACTCAATTCTAATTTATTGATATACGAG
>Ga0247722_10001797_pt1 | contig 11546 bp, 6 predicted proteins | sample MSEWelMarce3H_FC_FD_189094 | JGI IMG/M metagenome (GOLD analysis project Ga0247722, IMG submission 189094) | Subsurface sediment microbial communities from gas well in West Virginia, United States - MSEEL Well Study Marcellus 3H_FC | ecosystem: Environmental > Terrestrial > Deep subsurface >... | reverse complement strand
TAATTTGCGCAAACATACTGTGATGTTGAATGACACAACTGCTAAGCGTATTTTAATTGGCGTTGAAGATATTAGAAGGGATGGTTATGACAGTGACGAAGATTTTAATGACTTGTTGTTTTTTGCAACCATTAGTAATCCAACTGCTATCAAAAATTTAGATAGTATTCCAATTCTTACAAAAGACGGATCTATTTCTTTCTCTGGTAATACAGGTGGATTAGAAAGCAAGAGCTTGGGCGATGCAGTGGCTAAGAGAATGTTTAACCATGCAGTAACCAGTACACAGGGGCCATTGGATTATGATAAATTACCCAAACTGCAACAAACTTCTATTAGAAATGCAGCTATGGGTGTAACTGCCAATAGCAGTCTTTCTTTAAGCGATATTATGCCAACCAAGATGTTGGATAGCGGTTATACGGCTTATGTGAGTACCGCATCTGATATTACAAGTATAACCAATGCGGTTGAAGTACGTTCTGTAGACTTTACCATTAATAAAGAATGCAGGGCTGTAGCATTTGCTACTAAGACCATTGCTGTGATGTATGATCACACCAAACCCGTTTGTGACCGTTTAAAAGGTGCAGAATTATTGGGTATGGATAATTTCCAAATCAATAACCTGAATTTTGTACGCTATACTTTAAAACAACCAAAGGGTAATATTGAATACGCGATTAGTTTCACCATTGGTAAGAAAAAAGGGAGAGAAAGTTTTTCTTTCCAGTCTCAGTGGTTAAACCAAAATTACCAAGCAGAAGATACTTTGTATAATTACCAGGTTTGGGGTGCTGCTCCTTACTACTGTATAGACATGACTTTGGAAATTCTTTCTAGGTTAAAAGGCATCATGCCAGTAAATACGCTAAAAGCTACTGAAGCTTTACCTAAAACCTATATTGTTTCAGGTAAAAGAGAAGGAGCCAATTTGCAACTGGCATTGAATAATAACAATGGAGCAGGAACAGGTTATGTTCAGATAGAAGAAAAAGCCAACGAGAATAGCACTGTAACTACCAAGAGAAATGTACCAGTGAGCTTAAGTGCAAATGGCAAGTCTTTATTAAGTATCCCAGTAAGCGATGCATATGAAGCTACATTGAGTTTGTATCTCAACAATCAGTTACAAGACGTAGTATTCATGGCCGATGGTAGTTGGAATGTTGACTATAACAAATCTAGTACGGTGATCAAACAGTTCAACGTGAGCAATGACGCTGCAGCAGCTACAGTAAAACCAACTGAAGTTCCCTTGTTTAGAAATGTGCAAATGAGTGCTACTACAAGTGATTTTGTTTCTGTATACAAATTGCTAAAAGGTGGTGGAGCTGAACTTGATCTTTCTGGTTATAAAACCTTAAACTTTAAAGCTGCAGCCAGTGGCGCTAACCTACGGATTACATTGGTGAAAAGTAGTATCAGCAAATGGAATGAGCAATATACTTATTACCTACCTATGACAGAAGCTGGTAAAGAGTATAGCATTAGACTAGACGATTTTAAATCTAGTGCCAACCAATCTATGTTCTATGCCAATGATCTTACTACCGCCGTATTTGCTTTTGAAGTGGGTACCGGAAAGTCTACCAATATCTCTGTTGATTTGAGTAAGGTGGTTTTTAGCAAGGATCAAGCGGTAGTAGCAGCTGCTACTATTGAAACCAAGGATGTACAATTGTATCCTAACCCTTCAAAAGGTAGGTTCAATGCCAGTTTCAAAACAGATAAAGCCATGTCTGTTACTATTAAAATGTTTGATGCGGCTACTGGTAGACCCATGTATAGCAAACAGGTTCAAACAGTAAAAGGAGACAATACAGTTCCGGTTGAAATCAACCAGACTATTAATACCAATGCATATATCCTAAGTGTTGAAGGGGAGGGTGTGAAATACCTTCCTAAGAAAATGCTTGTGCAACAATAAGAATTTTTTTGGTTAAGGGTTGAGTAGTGGGGCGGGATCCCTACTACTCTTTTAACCAATACCGCTTTTTTTTTGGTTAAGGGTTGAGTAGTGGGACGGGATTCCTGCTACTCTTTTTTTTAGTGCCTTCTATAACGCAGCAAAATTTTGGCGTACATTTTTAGTGCCTGTTTTAAAGAAATCCTATTCAAATGCAATCGCAAAGCACCATTGGCTTGAATCAATGCAACCCTGCGTAGATGATAATCATGATAAATCTTATGTGCAATATTGGCGTAGTAGATAGAAAAATTTCTTCTTGCCAAATTACTCACCTGTCTTCTCTGTTCTATTGGAAAATGTTTCACATTAATGCTGATCACTTTTTCAATATCCCGAATATTTTGACCAGAACGCATACTATGATATGACACATTAAAAGGGTGTACCCGATATCTGGCTAAAACTTCCGGTAGATAAGCAACGGGATAATTGGCGGCAATCCTAACCCACATTTCCCAATCCTCTCCATAATGAACGGCATAGAATCCACCCAAAGCTTCATAAGTAGTTCTTCTAACTACTACTGCTGGTACTTGTAATAATTGGTTTCTACCAATTCTGTCTAGCCAGTTTTCTAAAATGCCTCGTTTGTTGTCAATGGGGTGATTATCCCAGATTTTATTACTATCGGCATCTACATATTGGTATTCTGTAATAGCGGCCCCAGCTTCTGGATAGTCGTCAAGTAATTGCCCCATCTTACTGTAGAACCCATTAGCTACATAATCATCACCATGTAATAAATGAATTAAATGACCTTTGGAACGGTTAAGCGCTGTTTCAAAATTGCGCAAACTGCCCTTGTTTTCTGGTTGTTTATAATACCCAATTCTACCCTTACCTATCCTATTTACCAATGCTTCCACGTCTCCATCCGTACTTGCATCATCTACCACTTCTATTTCCATGAGGTCTTCACCAGGATCCTGTGCCAAAACTGAGAGCAGGTTTTGTTCCAAACAATTGTAACAATTATAAACAGGAATCATCACAGACCATTTGGGTCTATGCGTCTGGGCAGGTAAAGCTGCAATAACAGGAGGCGAGGAAGGTGTCCTTTGAATGGTATTATCCAAACTATTAGGGGTTGTTTTGATAATGGATTTTCCAATTTGCCAGACCTGTTGCTAAAGCAGCTTTTTCTGCCTCATTTTGGGTCTGACCTAATTGCTGTTCAAGCACTAAAATAGCAGCTTTTAACATTCTTTCCTGATTGGCAGACATGTTTTTTTTATGGATGCGGTATACGGCAATAAATTCTCTGTGTGAAAACACGGGTAAATGCCTAGCAATTTGTAGGTTCAACTCATAGTCTTCACATGCATCCAATTGGGTATTAAAACGAAACTGGAAGAAGAGTTCCCTTCTGTACATGACAGTAGCTTCCATGGCAATATAGTTGCCTTGTAAGAGGGACAAATAATTGTCTTCAAACTTATAGGGTGCTTCTGGATGGGAAATAAAATTACCTCCATCATCTATGCGCAAATGCGCTCCTGATACAAAAGCAGCAAGTGGTTTGGCTATAAATTGTTGTAGGTTTTGTTCTAAGGCATCGGGCAACAAATAATCGTCTGCGTCTAGAAACACTAAGAATTGCCCTTTGGCGGCAACGGCACCAATATTCCTAGCCCAGGACAAACCTAGTCTGTTGGTTCTATAGGTTCTTACCAAGGGATATCGCGCAAGCAATTCCTCTGTCTGGTCTGTAGAACCATCATCAATGACAATAATTTCTTTAGCAGCATGAGTTTGTTGCAAGACAGAATTAATGGCTTGTTCTAGATAATGTCCATAGTTATATGACGTGATAATCACAGACACCAAGCTATTGGCAGATACTTCAACGGGTTGATAAAGACTGGGAGCTATCTGTAATTCAGCAATTCTTGGTGGTTGTTTTACTTGCTGATAGTATCGCCAACCGGCAATACAACCTTTGATTTCTGTTAGGATGCTACCAAAATTTTCTTTGTATCCATGTTTGATCCGCTCTTTAATCCTTGACCAATAGTATTCTGGGAGATAGGTATACAATCTTTTCAAATTTCCCTCATGACCCCATTGCTCATGCTGAATTAAAAGACTACAAGTATTACCCCGCATATAATGATAGAGCTGGTTGCTCAATGCCTTCTTGTCTTTTCTATGTTGGTGATAAGCCACTGCCATGGGCTGATACACACAGTTCCATCCACTGGCCAAAATCCTATACCAGATTTCTGAATCTCCACTACAACCTGCTGCACCTACGTCTAGTCTTTCATCAAAATAACCCACTAGTTCAAAAGCTGCTTTTCTAAATGCCATATTGGCCCCAGCCCCAATATCCCAAACGGGTACACCGTAGGGTAACATCACTTCAAAATAGGCTTTGTCAAAAACCTTTTTTTGGTAACCCCTATTAAATCCCCAATAGCGCTCAAAGATATACTGTGTGCGGGTTTCCAAGGATTGTGGAATCACCAAACCCGTAACAGCCATGGTCATGGGATCATCAAAAGCGTTTCTTATGGTATCTACCCAATCAGTAGCTACCGCTACGTCATCATCTGTATAAGCAATAATTTGGTTATTTGCTGCTTTGGCCCCAGTATTCCTTGCAATGTCTAAACCCTTTCTGGGTTCTAATACATATCTAACGCTGTTGTATTGCGCTACAAGTAAAGCCGTGCTATTATTATCGGGTGCATTATCTACAACAATAATCTCATCTGAATCATGAATGGACAACAGTAATTGGTCCAAACATTTTTTGAGGTCATCCCTTCTGTTTCTGGTACAGATGACTATCGATACCCTTTGCTCTTGAGCTTCACCCAACAGGGGAGTCAAAATTTGTAAAGCGGCAATAAGTGATTCCCAATTTGAAATACCTTCTAAATTCCATCCCTGAGCTTTTGAACAAGCAGCCAATACCTGGGTTTGAAAATGGGCTTGGGTACTGTTTTTTTCTACCCAAATATGTGCAATGGGTCTTTGATGCCACCAGAAAAAATAGAGTGCCGGAGCACTAAATAGGGGCCAATTTTCCCATTGATTCAACCGTATATGAATTACCTGATATGGGCTATAACGGCTCATGGTTTCTCAAAACTTACTTGGGATAATTCAACGGGGAAATCTGGTCTGACCGCACCGTCCCATTTTCCATAAGGCCTTTTTGCGTTGCGATAGTCTACTACATCAAATGCCACACTAGCTGTAAATTCATACATGGTATCCTGCTCCCTATTTAGAAAATGCATGGACACATAATAATACCCATTGTTCAAGAAAGTACCTGGAATTCTACACTTACCATCTATCAAACCCTTCTCTACTTTCAGTACTTCAGAACACAATTCAAAAATGCATTCACCAGTTAGTTGATAAAACCCAATTAATATCTGGGTGTTTTCAGGATACTGTCCCATGAACCAGAAACTAAATTCAAAGTCCAAAGGCGTTCGGGTATCAATATAACTAATCTGTGTATTGAATTTTGGGTTAATGGCTACTTGCTTAATGCGAATCCATTCATTACCAGGAGCTGATTCAGGGTTGGGATAATACTGTGAAAGGGTTTCTACTTTTTCACGTGATAGGTATTTGTTGATGACTGTATCAGCTGTACCTTCTTCAATCAATTTTCCTTTTTCTAACCAAATGGCTTTGTTGCAAAGGTTGCGCAAGGCCTGCATATGGTGACTCACAAAAATGACGGTCTTTCCTTTTTCAGTAGAAAGGGACTTCATTTTTTTCAAACACTTTCTTTGAAAATCTACATCGCCAACGGCTAAAACCTCATCAATGATTAAAATATCGGTTTGTAAATGGGCGGCCACAGAAAAAGCCAAACGCACATACATACCACTGGAATACCTTTTTACGGGGGTATCAATAAATCGCTCAATGCCTGAAAAATCAACTATCTCGTCAAACTTGGCCAGCACTTCTTTTTTCTGCATGCCAAGGATCTGCCCATTCAATAATACATTTTCCCTTCCAGTCAATTCTGGATGAAACCCTGTTCCTACTTCTAGTAAACTGGCAATCCTACCCCTTCCATGAATAGTGCCACTTGTAGGTAAACTAATCCTGCTAATGATTTTTAAAAGGGTAGATTTTCCAGAACCATTATTCCCCACAATGCCAAAACTATCACCTTCATGAATCTTAAAATCTAAGTTGCGCAAGGCCCAGATATAATCCCTATTAGCTTCATCATAGGCTTCGGGGTCCGGTGCTTCTTTTTTGTGCAAGACCTGTTTGTTCCACCAGGCTTGCAAATCTTTTTTCAAAGCGCCACTACCCATGACACCCAATTGGTATTGTTTTGAAATCCGATCAATATGTAAGATGGGTTTGCTCATATTAAATGGTATCCATCACTTTAATTTCACGGAATTTAAATAAGGTGAGACCAACAAAAAACACCAATAAGGAACTTGCCATACCTGTAAAAATATAGAAGTTATCTACGGTTCCTCCATGCAGAAAACCTAGTCGGAATGTTTCTATTACCGGAGTTAGTGGGTTGCACCAAAACAATACTTTGTATTTTTCTGGTACAATGGATGCTGGATACACCACAGGTGTACAAACATGAACAAGCGTAGCATAAAATTCATCAATTGTTCTAGGTCACGATACTTGGCCATAAATACCGCCACTATCATACCCAAACCCAAACCCAGTAGGGCCGTAAAGAAAAGCATCACAGGAACTAGCCAAATATAATTGGAAGGATGAACCGCATCGTCAAAAATCCAGTAGTTCACATAGATGATCAAGAAGAGGATAAACTGAATACCAGTACGTACGGAATGCGTAATGACCATACTCAATGGTACAATCAATCTTGGAAAATAAACTTTATTGAAAATATGCGCATTGTGTAAAAAGGAATACATGGTGCTGGTAAAGCAATCTGAGAAATAGCCCCAGAGCAAGGCCCCAGACATATAAAACAATAAGGGTGGGGCACCATCTGTAGAGACTTTTACAATCTTAGAAAAGACCAAAAAATAAAATAAGGTAGTGAGCAAGGGTTGTATCACCAACCAGAAAACACCCATGATGGTTTGTTGGTAACCAGCAGTGAGTTCTTTTCTGACAAAGGATTGTAGCAAACCGCGGCATCGCCAAAGCTCCACCAAACCATATTGGAACCATTTTTTTTCTGCCTGCAATTCCCATTCCCATTCATTAGCCATGTAGGAGCATTGTATTACAAATTAATGCATTATTGTTCAGTCTTTTTCAGGACTTCCAAAAAATGCGATACTTAGTTGCCAGTGCGGCTAGTAGGGCCGTTGGTAGCACTATCACCAATCCATGCAGAATGCCTTGAAAAGCTGTTTGCTCAAGGCCATCGTACCAAGGACCTAATCCAGTTAGGTCAATCAAGGGTAACAGAAAAATACCAGGTAGAGCATAAGCTAGCAAAGGGTTTTGACCAACTGGAGCCAAGAGCTTTGTGAGTAGACTAAATTGGTCAAAGGCAAATAAGAGAAAGAATGCCATGCCCCCTGTTACAAAAAAATAACTCAGCGTTGCATCATCTTTTTTAATGCCACCTTCAAATGCTTCAAAAAATAATCCGCAAATGAGTAAGTAACAGCCAGCCAAAAGCAAGCGTTGGTCTAATTGATTTTCTTTGTTGAACCTAATTTGCCAAACCAATATCAGCAGCATGACGGCTAGGCTGATAAAAAGATTCATCATCAACCATCTATTGTAAAGGGCAATAATATTCCAAACCACCAAGCCTAAGCAAAGCCAAGCCAGACCTATTTTTGAAATGGAACTAGTAACACCTTGATTCCATTCCGTTTTTTTCATCAGCCATTCACCCGCGTAAATGCCAGGAATCACCATGAACAGGTATTTGAGAAAATTGAATTCTATGAGCCAGTCAGCAAAATAGGGTTCATAGATGTATTGGTTCCAACTCTCGTCTAGGAACCTTCCTGTGATCAAGCCATAAAGTGGTACCAATAATAATAAACGATAAACATGATGCTGTCTGGTATAATGATAAATGACAGCACCTATTAAGGCCATATTGGCTAGTACCAAAATAATCACGTCTGATCTATTTAATTCAAAATGCCCCTGATTGTCAAAGGGGGCAAAGATCACTAAAAGCAAAGCAAGCCCCAATCCGATACTCTGATACATAATTTTTTTGGTACCCATAATCAGAAACAAACTCAGAAAACCTGTTAAGGCAATCAAGTAGGGTACAGTTGAGTCTAATTGAGAAAAATTACTGTATTTACTATGTTCAAAGAAGATGGCAAAAAAGACCAATAAACCAAATCTTTTCAACTGCTTTTGCCAATCCATTCCTTTTTGCATAGACATTGGAATGGCAGCTCCCATAGCAAAAAGAAAGAGTGGAAACACCAAGTCTACCCAAGTAATCCCTGGAAAATTTTCAACCCACTCATGTTTGGGTGGCGGAGATTGCGCGTGATACATAAAAGCAGGTAGCACACCGCCATAAGCAATGGACCCACTAAATACCATGGTCACAATAGCATACCCTCTTATAGCATCTAAGGCTTTATTCCTGCTATCCATTTACCTTGGTGATTTATAGAAATTGAAAATAACTGACAATACTTGTCTAACCAACTGGCTACTGCTTTTTTAGTCATTGCTTTATTTGAAGCCATCGTAGTTGGAGCACTAGGAATATTTTTTAATTGTGTAGCCAGTGCATGGTGAATGGTCACTAACAAATTTTCGTCTACATATTGTTGGTGACTTATTGGTAGTTGAATACCTGGTAAGAATGCAGCAAGGTCTTCTAACAAGGTCTTTGCTACACAAAGACTATCGGGTTGAAAATAGGTTTTATTGGCCCATCCTTCATTTTTGCCCAATCCTTTTAAAACACCGGTAGCACCTATTCTTTGAATAGCAGCAAAAGCAGGGTCTGAAACTGCAACATCCATATAAGGCATTAAGAATGTCTTGCTGTCTAGCAGCGCATGTTGCACAGTTCTCACAGGCACTTGTCTTGGCTCAAGATTAGATTGTATAGCAAGTGCTGCTAATGCACCAGCTGATTGACCCGTGAGTAAAACACAGGGTTGTAATCTGGTACTACCATTGGCAAGGTTGGATACAGAAATTCCTTTTTCACAAACTACCATGCCGTTGAGTTTTTCAGGAATCAGGGCCCCTAGGGGGATATTAAACGAGTAGATTCCAGGAAAATATATTTTTGGCGCAGCTGGATTTTTTCCATGATGATGATCCACAGGATAATCGCCAACGGCTATTCCTGTTCTGTACAATGCTTGATCCTGCTCAAATGGATGATTCATGTGTGGAAGACTTAACCTGACTACTCCCTTCAATCTTCTACCTTCTCTATGATAAGGCATCAGCGCCAAATGGTCCTTGCTAGGAAATTGCGTGGTATCTAGTCCAATATGTTTAAAGCCAAGCGTGTTTTGTAAATAGTAAACAAATGCAAGGGTATGTTTTTTGGCAGGCAAATAAAATGCTTCTCTATCAATGGGTTTAATGTTCACAGCATCAATAAAATAATCATTGCCATGCGCCGGCCAGTTAAGCATATATTTTCCTTTGGGCAATTTGCCATAGTCCAATACTTTTTGGGTATTGGCTTCATAAGGTTTGCCAAATGGACAAGGAGCTTCACTGGTACTACAGTCAAATTCTTTTAAACTATTCCAATCAAAACTTTCTTTTTTAATCAGGATTTTATCTGATGCTTTTGTACCATAATCCTGCAGTGTTGCTGCCCAAGTAAGGTCTTGGATAATATTATTAGTGCCAGGTGCTTCCTTTTCACCACTGTATATGGCTGATTCCATACCTAAGTCAAAACCCGCACCAGCATTGGCATATACATCACCCAAGTCTGTACCATCTACTACAATCTTGGCTTGAATGGTCCAATATTTTTTTTGTGCATTGATAAACCTAACGGCTTTGATTTTCCCTTTTTGCACATAGGCTGAATCAAAATACCAACCATATATAACGGTTAGGTTTTTTTCTTTTGAAGCCCAGGCTTTGAAAATACTATCAGCCACATAGGGTTCAAACAGTGTATTGCTCACCCATCCTGTATTCAATTGTTTGCGACCATAATGTTGGTATAGTGCTTGTCTAAATTCTTCCCAAATACCACTTGGTAATAAGTGATTACCATCTGTAGCAGTTACGCCTGCAGCAGAGAGCATGCCTCCCAGCCAAGCAGTTGATTCCACTAAAATAGTTGGAACACCCATTCTGGCAGATTGAATAGCAGCTGCGGTTCCTCCGGTGCTTCCGCCTACTACCAAAATACTGGTTGTACTAGGTTGTGCAATAGTTTTTGTTAAACAGCAAATGGCCAATAGAATTGGCAGAAAAAAATGTTTCATGAAAAATTACTTTATTGTAGAATGCTGTTTCTAACCAAGAGACATGCACCCATAATCCCAGCAGACAATGCTAGTTTTGAAGTTTTTAAAGGAGTATCATTGTTAACCAAGCTTGAACTGTATTTGTTTAGAGAACTTTTAATGGGCAATCTTAAATAATCATTGGTAGTAGAAAGTAAACCACCCAAAATTACTAACTCGGGATTAAAGATATTGATGAGAGAAGCCATGGCTTTACCTAATTTTTCTCCAATCACCGCCATGCATTCAATGGCTAGCATATCGTCTTGGTTGCAAGCTTGAACAATGTCTTCTAAGCTAATTTGCTTTAAGTCTTTTTTATTGTTGAGTAGAATACTCCCAAATCCTGCAGCTAGTTTTTCTTGTAACAAACTTACTAGGGCTTCGCCCGATGCTTCTGTTTCTAAACAACCCTTCTTACCACAATGGCAAATGATTTCATTGTCAAAAAAAGGAATATGGCCAAACTCTCCAGAGAAACCAGATTTTCCATAATAGATTTCTCCATTGATGATAATACCCAATCCAACCCCATGATCAATATTGATAAAGAGAATGTCTTTTTCCTTTTCAACTACGCCACAGCAGTATTCACCAAATGCCATGGCCCTAGAATCATTGTCAATATATGTAGGAATTCCAGTTTCATTTTCAATGATGGTACCCAAGGGGTATTTGGTAAAATGGAAAAAGTTATAATTATAACCCGTGTTATGGTCAATCCTACCTGTAAGGTTAATGCCAATTCTTAAGATCTTGGGCATGGATACCCCAGAATGTTTGATAAAGTCTTTGATAATCTCAATCAGGTGATCAAGCGATTCCTGGTTGTTTTGTAATTGATAGGGGATATTCTCTTTTACTTTTACCAATTTCTTTTTAAAATCCATGAGCCCAATGGTCACATGGTTCTTGGTTACTTCTACACCCATAAAAAAGCCGGCATCGGCCCCCAGGCCAAACATATTGGCTCTTCTACCACCGGTACTGTCAATCTTCCCAATTTCCTTCATCAAACCCTCTTCTATTAGTTCATTGACCGTGCTGGTAATTTTTGGGGTACTAATATTCAAAGTCTGACCCAAATCGGCAATTGTAGCAGTTTCATGGACATCTAAGTAGCGAATTATGCTTTTTTTAAGCGTCATGTTCTTAAAAGC
>Ga0247722_10001796_pt1 | contig 11549 bp, 10 predicted proteins | sample MSEWelMarce3H_FC_FD_189094 | JGI IMG/M metagenome (GOLD analysis project Ga0247722, IMG submission 189094) | Subsurface sediment microbial communities from gas well in West Virginia, United States - MSEEL Well Study Marcellus 3H_FC | ecosystem: Environmental > Terrestrial > Deep subsurface >... | reverse complement strand
TAACCATAGGCATTCTTTTTATATTCATTTTTAGGGGAATTGATTATTTTAATAAATTCAAATCTATCAAGGAAACAAAAATAAAAAGGAATGTGTTATTCGTTCAAAGGACCGACTCATATAACCAAGGTAACGCATCGGCGGCGGGCATACTCACCAGAGTGAGAGCAGACAAGATGTAATAAGCCCCCAAGATCTGGAATTCAGTGTGAGACGAACGATACAATAAATCGTGAAGGATCGAATAGGTATATTGTTTTAAGAGATCATGTGGAGGATGTGAACTTTCTAAGATCATCATAGGTATGTTGTGAAAAGGAGTACCATTCGGCGGACAAATGTTCCGTTTCATTTCACTCGATAGATGGGCGCGATATCCCCAAATATCATAGAGCTCAAAGATAAACCTTTTTAGCTGTGTCTCATTTAATCTCAATAACCATTCACTTTGTGTATAATTCCCAAGCGTGTCCATCTTCTGAAACAGTCCGATGATTTTTTGTTCATAAGACAATACTCTTTCAGCAACAACAGGCTCTCTTGGAAATAATACACGATTATATAGTGCCCTTCGCTCGATTTGTCTCGTCAACTCGGAGCTAAAAGGTTTACGTGTGTAAGGATTGTAATTCATCTTCTTGTCGATCAAGGTAAAGATGGAACCCACCTCAAACCCATAAATAAACTTATCATCTTCTTTGAAACTAATGAAGGTGCGATAATCAATCTTTTCGACAGGCTCCGTGGTTAAAAAATCCTCCTCGTTGTTGCATAGAGAACGGTCCTTTCGCGCGGGACCTTGGGAACGATGAAACAATACGACCATGTATCGTCTCCAGTATTTCTCGATCATACACGCAGAAGAATGTTCTCTCAGTGTCGCATAAAGGTCGTCTAATACCTCGGCTTTCTTTCGTTGTTTCCATTTCAGTTTGAATAAAACATAAATCTCTTTCAAATCTTTTAATGTATAGTTATTTTCCTTTAGAAATCTATAATCATGAAACGTTTGAATCTTGTGGGTCATGATATAACAGTAGGATTTATATTTAACCGATTATTCTAATATCTTTTCTTACGCAGTCACCTTTTCCTAACAATAAAATAAAAATTGAATTAAAGAAATGGTCTTAGTGTTATAAGTAAAATGTCTTCCCTCATTGTGAACGCTAGCAACTTCTCCCCTATGACCCAGATGGTTTACGGAAAACCGCGTGTAAACGCTAAGGGTGGTAAGAGTATCACCGTTACGAACTCAGCTACTCGTCGCTCTCTGATGGTCAGCACGCCTCTGATGTTGACCTATGGTGTGAATGAACACAAGAACGATGACGGCTCGACCTCCTACGACATGAATATTCAGTTCCCGCGTGAGGAATTTGAGACGGATGCGACCCGTGCTCTGAAAAAGATGATGATGGAGATGGAAGAGAAGATTGTTCAAGACGCCGCAATCAACTCGAGGGATTGGTTTGGTAAGAAATACGGAGATGAAGTGGTTCAAGCGTTTTGGACACCTATGCTCAAGTACCCCAAAAACAAGGAACTGATGGATGGAAGCCTAGACAAGACGCGTGAGCCAACGCTGAAGATTAAGCTCCCTATCTGGGATGGTCAGCCAAAGTTCGAAGTCTTTGACCTCAAGAGTAATCAAATCTTCCCCAACGACAACGGTGAAGGTCCAGAAGTCGTTGTACAGAAGGGCGCCAATGTCTGCTGTACGCTGATGTGCGGTGGTATCTGGATCACGGGCTCTAAGTTCGGTGTCACCTGGAAGCTCAGTCAGTGTGCTGTCAAGCCACCTGAGACCTTCGAGAAGGGCAAGTGCTACATCCCTGGACTGGTACAGGATGAGAGCGACGGAGAGGATGAAGCACCTACACCAGCACCAGCTCCTACGCCTGCTCCTACACCTGTAGCCGAGGAGCCAGCAGCTGAACCACCTGAGACACCAGCAGAGCCACCTGCTGTCCCTGAACCCACTCCCGAGCCAGTGAAAAAGGTCAGCAAGAAAAAGGCAGGACCAGCAGCAGTCTAAATAAAGACAATATCTGCTAAATGATCTACATTGTATATTTTTTCTGAAAGACGTGGTATCCCCTGATGGAGGATACGACCTCTTTTTCGATCTTCGTCCGTGATTAAAATACTTATCGCCCCAAAACACAGACAAGTGTCGGTAGGCTTCACATGGACATAGAGGTTGTTGTCCTCATCCAGTTCCGCGCCCAACAGTTTGGGTTTCAAGACAATTCGTATCTTTTTATAAAAGATCAGCTCCTGATGCCATAAGGGAATATACAGCTGTTCTTCTTCTAAATAATAAATATCCTTTCGCAACATGTTCTCGATCGTAGGTTCAAGTAGATAGGTTTTATAGCCCGATAAATGCTGCTGAATAGGTCGGACCACGTATTGATTTAAAAGAGGGTGTTCCATTTGGGATAGCCAATACGCATAGAGACGCCATTGTTTTTCATCAATCCGATCCATGATGTCCTCTGGACGTGTCAATAAAAAAGCATACGCTTCCTTGACCCGTATAAATTCGGTATCGTTACCTTTCTTATCAGGATGGTGTAGGAGACAGGCCTTCTTGTATTTCTTTTTCAGCAAGGGGATATCAAACCGTTCGTGTGGGTGGATCTGTAACAAGAGACAAGCGTCCTGTATCTTCATACGTGAGATAGAAAAAATATATTTATATAGTAACATGCCTAAACGCGTCTTTCCCAAGGCCTACCAGAACCTCATTGATTCAATCCTGTATACAAGGCGACGACTGAAGCATAAGCATTTTAACGGACAAAGTGTCAAACACAAAAGCCTCCGACCTCGTTCGAAACAGCGTTGTACTCGACGAAGATGATAAATGACGCTTTAAGGACTTAGAGTGAATGACGCTTTTCGGCTGACCAACTCGAGACCCTGCGTTTTAACGAATGGATAAAGTATTCCAGGTGATAGATGGACCGATATCGTGTATTGTAGTTCGTCATGAACATGAAAAAATCCTCTTGAGGTAACTCGACCCGTGTACGGCGATAGATTTCGAAATACACGTATTGAATACAATCATAAATGTCCAGGTTATAAATCATCCATTTATAGATCAGCTCCCGAGCATTGGCCAGGTCATATCCATCCTGTAGAATATAGTCAATCACGGGCTCACAACGCGAGACATGGTGAGTGTCGTACGCGGATACCTTTTCCACCGCGACAGGGACCAGAGCACAAATCTCTTTGATACATGACGGGAAATACGAGACATGTTTGGTTAAAAAAAGATACGTAATGGTGGTGTCTCGCATATAGGTATGAAACACCGTGAGAAGGTCTGGATCAATCAGATGGAAGTGACAACACAGCAAGGTGAGCTTGGTCTTGATTTGTAAGATTTCTTTGATTTTGGTATAGAGATCAGTCCAGATGGTTTGGGATATATTGGCTCGCTCAAAGTCAATCTCAAAATGAACATCACTCATCGTAAAGGTATAGGTTTCGCCTTGAAGATCCAGTACACATTTTCGCTTGTAGTGTAACTGGGAGGGGCTTTTTTTACGCAACGTGCGAATAGCCTCTTCATAGACCAAAGACTGATCTAGTCCATAAAGGATCATCGAAGTATCCATTATAGCAAACACGCGTGCTTTATTTATATTTTAATCCGTTTGATTAAAACATAAACAGTATATCACAGGTCAAAAGAGTACATGAACATATATCATCATCCATCCCAGATAAACTATAATCAAATTTCCTTTTATCTTCCCATCCCCAATAAGTTTTCAAGTTATAAAAAGTTCTACAAACTTCAATACAATACACATATCTTTATTATTCATACCTTGTACATTCTGCTCGAAGCAGAAACCACCATCGTCAAAGAAGATGACAAGCTGTTCAAGTATACCTTCACGTATCGAGAAGAACAGCTGAGACAAATCGAGGAGAATATATTAGGGTCTTTAAAAAAACACGTGAAAAAGGAAATCTCTCATCCTCATCTCCATACGACCGTGGTAAGACATCATACCTGCTACGTCAAAAACCCGCGCATCTATATGCGTGTCTCGGGTGTATGGGAAAATGATCAGTCGATTGGGATGACCTATAAAATAGAATGTTATCCGTCTACATAGAAACAGTCTAAGACGATTTGTTGGATCCCGACCAGAAGCACGTTGAAGAAGGCGAAGATGGCGGTATACGTGGCGAGCTGTTCGTTCCCTGTTCCCTTCTGTAGGTATTGTATCACCGCGAAGAAGATGAGACAAATGACCAGGATGGAAGAGTAATAAGACCATAGGAAATATTCAGGAGGCACGGCCTTCTTGTTAATCGCTGTAAAATATTGAACATTTAACGCAATCATCCACATCAAGAGAACAATCGTGAGTAACAAGGCCCATGGCAAACGCTGAAGTGCGTTCCAGTCATCCGAACCTTTTTTGATGTTGACAAAGATAATCCCTAAGAGTGAGAATACGGTGATCCCGTATCCCCAGATGAGGGCATTGGCTTCTCCCGTCGAGCCGTCCGTCGAGTTCAGGCCATAGGATAAGGTCAGCTTGATGAAGACCCCGATCACCAAAAGCGAGACAAAGATAGGAGTTGATTTTTGTGCGTCTTTCTCCCGCAATACGTTTTTGATAGCATCCAATAAACCATCCTTATTCTCTTTATTGTCTTTGGTTTCCATCTACTATGTACTATATCGTCTTATATTTTTTTCGAATGTAGGCTTCTATTTCTTCTGGAGTGGAATTCACATGTTCTTCTGGGAAAGGGTAAAACTTTGGCTTCTTCATCGTCTTTGCTTTGAAAAAAAGATAACGACCATGAGGTCCCATCCGTACGCTCCAACTGTCTGTAATCGCCATGACCATCTTCTCTGTCTTCAAAAAAGCAATCAACCCGTCCATCTCTTCGGGCGGCACCGCCTGTGCGGAGATCCAGGTCTCGATCAGGTCGTTCTTTTCGTAGGTCTGAAGGGAACGTTTCTCTCCTTTGTGTTCCAGATAAAACCCATGCGTCCCATGTTTAATCAAGAGAGGCGTTTTCTCATGTATCCCCACATACAAGCTTTCATATTGTTTCAAGGGTCGGTCAATGACGATGGAGGAGAGATGAGACACACACTCTTGTACAACGGCGGTCCATTCCTTGTTCCCTTGTTCGACCTGGTCCAGGTTCGCCTCTAACAAACTGGTATAGTCATAATTAAAAATGCTTTCATAATATTCATAACAAAAGGCTTCTACCTTTCGACCGAGCGGGGTGATCGACAAACGATTGGTTTCTTCCTCTTCGACTTCCTTGACCGTACAGGTGGTCTTTCCGTTGGTGAACTCGAACGACTGAAGAGACAAAGGAGGTCTTTTAATCTTACCTTTCAAAACATATTTACGATCTTGTACCGTATCCAAAAGATGACTATAGGTAGAGGGTCTGCCGATGGAACGCTTCTCGAGCTCGGAGATCAAGTGTCCCTCGCTCCAGTGAGACAAGCGATGGGGTGTCTCTTCGACCAGAACCCGTTTACATTGGACTTGCGTTAGATAGTTTAGGTAACTTGTCCAGTCCTGAGTCTCGGTTTCTGGTTTCCATCCTGCGTCGATGGCTCTCACAGAAGTATAATAAAAATAATCGTCTTTTATCTTGATCTTGAAAGTGGTATGAAGCATATGTGCGGGTTTCATACAACTCTGTAAGGTACGCTGATAAATGTATCGATAGACCTTGTCCGTCGAGGGGTCAATCTTTGACTCGGTGACCGACAGCTGGGTGACGCGTATCCCTTCGTGTGGTCCCGAGGCCTGGTTCTGTATGGGTCGGTTGTAGTCCATCTTCAAGAAACCCGAGGCCTCTTTTAAAAAGTCTTCACTATACACGGCATGATCCGTGCGAAGATAGGTAATGTATCCTTCCTCATATAAGGTTTGAGCACATTTCATGATTTGTTGAGGAGACATAGAAAGGTTGGCTTGTTGTAAGGTGCTGGTGACCAAGATTTTGGGCGGGGGCACCGAGACTTCCTTGGCCTCGGGCGGAGACAAAGCAAACGGATGGTTGGTTAGGCTTTCCATAAACGGCATCACTTCTTCTTGAGACAAACTACGTGAAAAATGAAATAAAATATGTTCATTGGTAAAATAACCTTTCACGACAAAGGTATTCGAATGTTTGGTGTTCTCGATCTCACGCTCTCTCTCCGCCACCAGACGAAGCGTAGGGGTCTGACATCGCCCCGCGCTAAGCGTGTGTCCTACGTATTTCCATAACATAGGGGAGACGGTAAACCCAATATACACGTCCAATACTTGTCTCGCGATTTGACTATAGACCAAGTTCATGCGTAAGACCGTCGGTTCGGCCATGGCTCGCTTGATCTCTCGCTCTGTCACTTCATGAAAGAGAATACGTTTGGTATCTTTAGGTAAATGACCCACTTTACACACATGCCACGCAATGGTCTCTCCCTCACGGTCGTCGTCGGTCGCGAGGAAGACCTCCTTTGCCTCGGCCAATTCTTTCTTTAATAGAGCGATGACTTTGGGTTTGGTGACTTCGTATTTGATTTTATAGGTTTCCAGATTAATGTTGGCCAGCGATGGGATGGTACGGAAATGTCCACAGGTGGCAATCACTTTGTATCCCTTGCCGAGGTAAGATTGTATCTTCTTACATTTAGACGGAGACTCAACAATGATCAAGTTCATTTAATAGAAGGTAATACGTTCTGTTTATACTCTTGCCATTGAATGTTCTTGGAGGCCTTAAACGTGGGCTTCTTTTGTAGCTCGGGGTCTACATACATCTGCTTGAGCAACGTGCCGATTTCAAAGGAGGCTTCCTGTTGCGTACAGACCCCCTCCTCGATCTTGGCCAAGACCTGAAGAAAGGTATCTAAGATGGATAGGTCCACACGGTCCTTGTAGAGACGATGATACAGGGGAGTATACTTTTCATACAAAAAATAACACTCTTGCTCACATTGCTTACTGCGCTCTGGTTCTTCCAGGGTTCGCTTCAGTTCCATCATACGTTCGATATTCGACCGCAATAAAGCACTGTGCTTGAGTTCACGGATCAGATGCGTATTGTCCACCGTGTTGTTCTGCTTCATCAAGTCATGTAATTGTAATTTCTGGGCATCGTTCATTTCTGTTTCCCTAGAAATTAAATCACTTTTTTTAACTCATAATATACCGTCTTATCTATATGAGCTGTATATACAAAACCCATAACCCCGATACGGATGGACCCGCCAACCTCTACCATCGAATGAACCAAATCGATTGTGCGATGAAAAAGTTTGGCGGATCCAAGAAACGAACCAGGCCACGGATCACGAAACGAACCACGAAACGTAAAAGGAAGTCTAGGTCAAAGCCAAAGACAATGTCTAGGTCTCGTGCTTAAATCTCCCATAAGTATTTTAATTCCGAGCCTTCTTAGACTTGGCCCGCTTCTTTGAGGTCTTGTCCCTTTTAACCGCACCAAACTTTCCTTTCACCGTAAAGTACCCCGCCTTCTCCAGTCGCTTCTCCTTCTTGGCGCGGAGGCTCAACTTCTTCGAGACAATCTCGCCATGTTTATTCTTAAAAAAATCAGACTTACGACGCCGTCCCGTGGTCATCTCCGCAACCCCATGCATCACCTCTGCTCTCGATCCATACTTCGTCTTGAACACCATATAGTATACACGAAGAAATTAATTCAACCTTAATTTTGATAGGTGATGAAATAGGTGTATTTGTTGCCCCCTACCGTATGAACAATACAAAACTCCTCTAATACAACCGCGTCCACGAAAAAGGTCGAACTATAGACAGGGTACAAATCATTGACAATAGAACTCAAGCCAATCGTACGCGTGTTCGTCAACGCATTTGTTCCATAGATGGTGACCGAACCGTTTAACAAAAAAGTATACGAACGGGTTTGTAGCTTTAAACGCACGTCATAGAGGTTTGGATGTACGATCAGTTGAGCACCCAGAAACAATCCATTGGCCGAAAGACTGTATTCATTCGAGGTAAGGAACGTGGAGAAGATGGGTCTGGGTATAACCTCAAGTGGGATGGTACAGATCGCCGTATTGGGGGTAAAGGAGGGAGGGGTCATTTCTCTCGCGGTGTAAGAGGGGATATTACTAAAGCTTTCATCGTATTCCAGTAATCCATATCCCCCGCGATACCCTCCTTCAGACAACCCCTTTCGTTTCGTGTAAAGGGAGCAAGACCCGAAATTGCCGCGGACACGGATCAATACCGTGCCCGAATAAAACGTACATTCTTCGCCGTTCGGGCCGATGTCTCTCACCGTATCAGAGACGAGGACACCATTCACGGTCTTACGTGAAAGTCCTTCGATCGAGATCCAGGCTTCCTTGGATCGGTTGAGCAAGGTAAAGGAAATAAGCGTGGGATTGTACACAAGATAATCACCAGGAGCCAACGCGACGCGGTTCGTGGAGAGATAGGGGATGTTTTGAAACGTGAATTGCGTGGGGTTGACCAGCGAGTGAGAGTCTAGACCGTAGCGATTGCCCACTTGAGTATAGATAAAATCATCAGGCACCGCGGACGTCATCGCCGTTTCATTGTATTGTATCATGAACAACGAACCCATATACCCATATTTATCGTTAAACAAAGTCATGGGTTCAAAGGGACCGCCTATCGTCAGACGTATCATGCCCGAATGAAAACTATAGTCGCCATCGATATCCGTCCCAGCAAGAAACAATTTATCTAACGTTTTCGTGCCTCGATTGTATTGGGAAGAAATCCCCACGGTGCTCCTGTTTCGGTTTAGAAAGGCAATCGAATACGCGTTATGAAGGTAAATGTAGTAGACCCCTATGCCGAAGGTATAGGTATACGTATTCCGATACAACCGAACAGGGTTAGAGCTCTTCGTCGGGTCCACCGTGATAAAAGGATCGATCATGATTTTCGGGCCATACCAATCATAGACCACAAACTTAAGATACGATGTGGGAAAGGTCTTGAAGGTCGGTGTAATCGCGGCATTATTGAGCAAACCATCTCGGTTGATAAATAGATCCGAATAGGAATACCCCCATTGTTCATACCGTATACTTGTGCTGAGTTCTTCTCGATTGAACACGTATAGATGGGTCACAGGGATGTTTTTAGAGATATACAATTTCATGTTTGCCCCAGGTTCACCAGGGGTCAAATGATACCGACAGTCATAGGCCACGCCGTCCTTCTCCAAGGAAACACAGAACGCCGTTCCTAGATTGGTGGGGCTGGACAAATCAAAGGTATAGAACACGCCTGTCTCAAAAATATAATTGCTCTTGATATTGGTCAAGATGAAATAAGCAAACTGGGTAATACGTTTCACCACTACCTTGAAGACCACACCCGAGTCTATGAACTCTTCGGGAACAGGAGGTTCAGGGGGAGCGATTTCAAAGACTATATCTCGTTCTTGTGGGGACAACTGTGCGACGAGGGTATCCAACATTTGTAAAATCTGAGCATAAATCGTCTTGTCGATATTGGAAAGGGTGGTGATATAATGATAATAGAGCCTGTATCTAAACCGTAAGAGCAACAAACGGTTCTCGACATAGTTGAGACTCAGGATGGTGGTATGGGTGCTCTTCGTTCGACTGTTGTGATAACTGATCTTTGTGCCGCCCAATTTCAGCATCATGGCTTTCAACATTTTGGTAGACATTTTGTTTTCCGAGAAAGTAATAACGTCACATTTTTTTTTACATTTTTTTGAGATGACTCATTTAGTTATAAAATTGAAGGATAATTTAATTTATAGTTACACACAATAAAATGTCACTCGCACAAAGTTACCAGAAGAAAACCGACAAGGAGCACATCCTCGACAACCCAGACACCTACATTGGGTCTGTGGACATGCAGCGCGCCGAGCTGTATGTGTTTGAGGGCGGAAAGATTGTGTCCAAGGAGGTGGACTACAACCCAGCGTTGTTCAAACTGTTTGACGAAGGGATGGTGAACTGTCGAGATCACGTGGTGCGAACGCAACAGAAGAAAAAGACGAACCCTGCTGTAGAGGTGGTCACGAGTATTCAAGTCACGATTGAGAAAAACCGTATTACGCTGATGAACAACGGCGAAGGGATTGACGTGGAAAAACATCCGACGTACGACACCTGGATCCCCGAGCTCATCTTTGCTCATCTGCGTACCTCGACGAACTACAACAAGGAAGAACAGAAAACCACAGGCGGGAAGAATGGGTTCGGGTTCAAGTTGGTGCTGATTTGGTCGACCTGGGGGATGATCGAAACCGTAGACTCAGGACGCAAGCTCAAGTATACACAGGAATTTGAGAAGAATTTGGATATCGTCCATCCACCGAAAGTGGTCGCTTGCTCCAAGAAACCGTATACCTTGGTGAGTTTTGAACCTGACTACAAGCGTCTGGGGATGGAAGGGCTGACGGCTACCATGGTCTCTCTCTTTCAGCGCCGAGTGTACGATATCGCAGGGATCACGAGCAAGGATGTGAAAGTGAAGTACAATGACGCAGCGGTCGAGGTCAAGGACTTTCAACAATACGTCTCTCTGTACAGCGAGGCCGACAAGGTATCCGAGACTCAGGAAGGATGGTCGTACGTGGCCTGCCTGAGTGACGAGTTTCGACAAGTCTCGTTTGTCAACGGGATCTTTACCTACAAGGGAGGCAAACACGTCGATTATCTGTTACAGCAGATCCTGAAGAAACTCACGGCTTATATTCTGAAAAAGAAAAAGGTGGAAATCAAACCTGCTATCTTGCGGGAACAGATGACCCTCTTTATCCATTGTACGATTGAAAACCCCTCCTTCGACAGTCAGTCCAAAGAGTGTCTCACGACGCCCTCGGCCAAGTTCGGCACCAGTTGCGTGGTCAGTGACAAGTTCATTGAGAAACTGGCGGGCCTCGGCATCATGGAACAGGCGTGCGAAATGGCTGAGCAAAAGGAACTGAAACAGCTCAAGAAGAGTGACGGGAACAAGTCAAAGACCATTCGAGGTATTCCGAAATTGGTCGATGCCAACTTTGCGGGCACGAAACAGTCGAAACAGTGTACCTTGATCTTGTGCGAAGGAGACTCGGCCAAGGCAGGTATTCTCTCGGGTCTTTCTCCCGCGGATCGAAACATCCTCGGGGTCTATCCGATGAAAGGGAAGCTCTTGAACGTACGCGGCGAGACGTTGCGAAAGATTAACGAGAACAAAGAAATCATTGAAATCAAGAAAATCCTTGGACTGGAAATCGGTAAGAAGTATGATACGATTGACGAGTTGCGATACGGAAAGATCTTGTTCATGACGGATCAGGATCTGGACGGTAGTCACATCAAAGGTCTGGGTATGAACGTGTTCGAATGCTTATGGCCTTCCCTCTTGCGAATTGAAGGGTTCATGGGGTTCATGAATACACCCATCCTGAAGGCAACCAAGGGATCTAAGACGTTGTGCTTTTACAACGAGCAGGACTACGACCACTGGAAGGCCGACAACTCGGGTTGGAAGATC
>Ga0247722_10001795_pt1 | contig 11551 bp, 13 predicted proteins | sample MSEWelMarce3H_FC_FD_189094 | JGI IMG/M metagenome (GOLD analysis project Ga0247722, IMG submission 189094) | Subsurface sediment microbial communities from gas well in West Virginia, United States - MSEEL Well Study Marcellus 3H_FC | ecosystem: Environmental > Terrestrial > Deep subsurface >... | reverse complement strand
ATAAATTATTAGCCGAGTTAAAGCCGATACTCAAGGGCGTTTAGGTTGGGAACATAAAGATTACCCACAGATTGATTACTTTTGGCAAGCACGAGAAGTAGCCGCCGCAATTACCCCTAAAGATATCGTTAATGGCCAAAGCCTTACAGGACAAGCGTTAGGCAACGCACTTAATGCCGCACGGATTATGGCCTTAGCACAATTTAAACAGGATTATCATGCTCAAAACAACAACTCATCAAACTAAAGTTGTGTTAGTGACAGGCGGTGGCCAACGGGTTGGTGCAGCCATTGTACGGCAGTTACACGCGCAAGGGTGGACGGTCGTTATTCATTATCGTTATAGCGCACAAGCAGCAACGGCACTGGCTTTAGAACTTAATCAACAACGTGCTGAAAGTGCATTTTCTTTGTATGCCAACTTGGACAATATCGAAGAAATTCACGCATTACCCAAACAAATCATTGCATTAACAGGCAAATTGGATGTTTTAGTCAATAATGCCTCCACTTTTTACCCAACTCACATTGGCGAGGCTTCGTTAGAGGACTGGCATGATTTGATGAGCAGTAATGCTCGCGCCCCCTTTTTTTTAAGTCAGGCACTTAATCCCCTGTTGCAAGAGGCGGGTGGCAGTATTGTTAATATCGTTGATATTCATGCCCAACGCCCCTTTAAACAACACACGATTTATTGCATGGCTAAAGCGGCATTACAGATGATGACCTATGCTTTAGCTAAAGAACTTGCGCCTAAAGTGCGCGTCAACGGCGTAGCACCAGGTGCCATTTTATGGCCAGAAGAGCAAACCGCATCTTTTATAGCCAACGACACTCAACAACAAATTTTAGCCAGTGTGCCATTGCAGCGTTCAGGTTGTCCCGAGGACATTGCGCGTACGGTGAGTTTTTTAATCAACGATGCGCCTTACATTACGGGCCAAATTATTGCGGTTGATGGCGGCAGAAGTCACACTTTGGGATTGGAGTAGTCCTATCCAAACAAAGGCCGTAAATTGCTACTACCACGCTCAATCATCAAACCCACGCTATCTGCCGCAGGCAAAGCCGCAGGTTTAGACAGTTTTAAACGTAACCACGTTACGCCAAACTCCTCCATCAATAACGCGGCAATTTTTTCGGCTAGGGTTTCAATTAAATGCCATTCGCTTTGGCTAATATAGTCCGTTAAACGCGTAGAAACCGTTTTGTAATCCAAAGCATACGCAATATCATCAGTGGCTGCTGCTTGACGAATATCAAGCGCGATTTCTAAATCTAAATGTAAGGGCTGGCGAATGCGTTTTTCCCACGAGAAAATGCCAACTACCGCATCTACCTTCAAATTACGAATATATAAAATATCCATCGTGTTGTTTATCACCTAGCGTTAACATGAAAACCTCATTATAACGTACACCTGTTTATAACTTATGCGGTTATTGCTTATTTACTCACATTTTAATCGTTTTCAACGATTTCATGTTCACAAAACGCAATAATTGCGGTGCAATGCGTAAGTTTTGTTTAACTTTGAGCGAATACTACAAATGTCTGATATTTTTGCTTTGTTTTTTTTAATTGCTGCTTATTTATTAGGTTCTGTTTGTTCGGCAATTCTTGTTTGTAAAACACTTGGCTTGCCCGACCCACGCACTCAAGGCTCTAGTAACCCTGGTGCAACTAATGTGATGCGAATTGGTGGCAAAAAAGCCGCCTTAATTACCCTTGCGGGCGATATGCTCAAAGGTGTGCCGTTGGTGTTATTGGCTTTGTATTTAGAACTACGCTCTGATTTAGTCAGTGCGATTGGTTTTGCGGCTTTTTTGGGGCATTTATATCCTGTTTATTTTAAATTTGAAGGAGGCAAAGGCGTAGCAACTGCGTTGGGTGTGTTGTTGGCTTTATATTGGCCTTTAGGTTTGGGCGTGGTTGGGCTGTGGTTGGTGGTGTTTGCCGCATTTAGAATTTCTTCGTTAAGCTCAATCACTGCTTTTGCCGTTGCCCCGATTGCCGCTTGGTTTATTTGTCCACAATATATGCTCGGTATTGTTGGCATGAGTATTTTGTTAATTGCTCGTCATAAAACCAACATCAAAGCCTTAATCAAAGGTGAAGAACGTAAGTTTGGGGAAAAGAAAGAATGAATAAACAAGCATGGACGCGTGAACAAACACTTATCGCACTTAATTTATATTGCCAATTATCTTTTGGGCAACTACATAGTCGTAATACCCTCATTAGTCAAACGGCTAAACTCATGAACAGAACGCCAAGCTCATTAGCCATGAAATTAGTGAATTTGGCCAGTCTTGACCCCGTTATTACGCAAAGTGGGCGCAAAGGACTCAGTAGCTGTTCTAAATTAGACCGCGAGATATGGCAAAATTTTATGCAACACCCTGACTTTATAGGCGAAGAAAGTCAGCTTCTGGTTGATAACTTAGTGCAATCCACACCTAGCTTAGTCAGTCTATCTAGCATTGATAACGCCAATCAGTCTTATGACTTCACTGGCCATGACACCATGCGCTCTGTTAAAACACGCGTAAAGCAAAACTTTTTTAGAAAAGCCGTATTAAGCAGCTATGATGGAAAATGTTGCATGAGCGGCATCAACACCTCCGCCTTGTTAATTGCTAGTCATATTATGCCGTGGAGTCATACCCCACAACAAAGACTCAATCCACGTAACGGCTTATGCTTATCTGCACTACATGATAAGGCTTATGATGCAGGTTTAATAACCGTTACGCCCGATTTTATCATTAAGGTTTCCGAACGACTTAAACACCAAGAACATAGCTCGCTTGGTCAAGACTATTTATTGGCACTCGAAGGTCTATCTATTCACTTGCCCAAAAAATTTCAACCAGAACCTGAGTTTTTAGCCTATCACCAAGCAAATATCTTTTTAAAATCCTAACTTCACTCTTTTACCTTTAACGGCTTTAACTCGGCTAATAATTTATTATTAGCATCTAACATCGCCAAATAATCATTGCTTTCAATAATGCGAATGCTCCGCACTTGGCTTAATGCCCGTTGTACCAATTGATGTTGTGGCAACACCGAATCACAAGGCTGATTACCCATTTTTAACCCTGTTATCGACAACCACAAACCGTCACGTTTGTAGTTGGCCACAAAGGTATTACAACCTGTAAAACCAGACACTTCACCCACTTTAAAACGGGCAACAGGTGCTAAATCCCCTTTAGCCATACGTTGCCCATTAATTTGTAAAAACTGCCAATACGAATTGTCAAAGCTATCGGGAATATGGCCATAAACCTTAATTTGTGAAGCCACATTTGAGCTACCAACGTCCATCACTCGCGCTTTAAGCTCAGGTGCGGGTTTGACTGTATCTGCTTTAATACTACGCGGTGATGTTTGACAAGCAGTCAGTAACACACTCAACAGTAAAATAGACATTAAACGTGACAAAATTTTTCTCCTGTTTTATTAAACCATAACACTAGGGCGAGGTCTAAAAGATGGGCTATTTTACCCTCACCCCAACCCTCTCCCAATGGGCGAGGGAGTTTCATCGTTAAATAATCACTTGATTAAACCTGCGCTTGTTCGGCATACGAACGATACGCCGCCGCCACCGCAATTCCTTCGGGGCAATTCATGCCTTGTTGACGCAATACGTCTTCTAATGCCGATAAACAACTAATGACATTTTCGACACGGCTCGAATAGCCCATCAAACCAATACGCCATATTTTACCCGCTAACGCGCCTAAGCCTGCACCAATTTCAATACCATGCTGATTGAGTAACACCGCACGAACTTGCTTGTCATCCAAACCCGCAGGAATATAAATCGAATTTAACTGGGGTAAACGGTCTTGTTCATTCACCACAAAGCTAATATCCAACTGACTTAGACCAGCCTTTAACGCTTGGTGATTACGTTGGTGACGCGCCCACGCATTTTCTAAACCCTCTTGTTGCAACACCAATAACGACTCATGCAAAGCATATAGACTATTAGTTGGTGCAGTATGATGATAGGTGCGCGTGGTTTCGCCCCAATAACCCAATAATAAATTAAGGTCTAAAAACCAACTTTGACATTTATGAGTGCGTGCTTTGACGGTGGCAATGGCTTTGTCACTAAAGGTAATCGGTGACAAACCTGGTGTGCAAGATAAACATTTTTGGCTACCCGAATACACCGCATCCGCGCCCCATTCATCCACTAAGACAGGCACACCACCCAAAGAGGTAACGGCATCGACAATACTTAAGCAACCATAGTCTTGGGCTAATTTACACAAAGCGGCGGCATCAGATAATGCGCCTGTAGAGGTTTCGGCATGAACAAATGCCAAGACCTTAGTGTCTGGATTGGCTTTGAGTGCGTCAGCGACTTTATTGACATCAATCGCTTTACCCCATTCGTCATCAACGACAATCGCTATGCCGCCACAGCGTTCGACATTTTCGACCATGCGATTACCAAACACACCATTACGGCAGACAATCACTTTGTCATTAGGACTCACCAAATTAACAAAGCACATTTCCATGCCTGCTGAACCTGGCCCTGAAACAGGAAAAGTGAGTTTATTTTGGGTTTGAAAGGCATAGCGCAACAACGATTTAAGCTGTTCCATCATGTCCACAAAACTCGGGTCTAAATAACCAATGGTAGGCTTGGCTAAGGCTTGCAAAACACGAGTTGAAATATCCGAAGGGCCTGGCCCTAATAAACGGCGTTGGGGTGGTGTGTAAGCAGTCGGGGTGATTTCTGGCGCAAATAACATGTTGTTTTTAGACCTCTTAGAGTAATACAGCACAGAGCTTTTGTAATAATTAAGAGCCTAAGACTACCTAGCACAAACCGAAGATGCAACTAGCGCAATACTTCCCACAGACAATTTTTAGCCCACTGCAGGCAAGTCCACCATCGGCCAGCGTGGTTTAACCGTGACTGATAGATTTTCTTGTTGTCCTGCCATTAAACGCTGACAGCCTGCATAAGCAATCATTGCACCATTATCGGTACAAAACATCGGCGAAGGATAAAATACTTGCCAGCGTTTACGTTGTGCCAAGTCTTGTAACTGTGCGCGTAAACGTAAATTAGCACTCACGCCCCCCGCCATCACCAAACGGCTTAAACCCGTTTGCTTTAAAGCTCGTTCGCATTTTCGCACCAAACTATCCACAATCGCCGCCTCAAAACTCGCCGCAATATCAGCTAATTTTGTAGGATAATCCTCGGTTTGTTTATACGCCGTTAACACCGATGTTTTTAAACCACTAAATGAAAAATCTAAACCTGGCCTATCTAACATGGGACGCGGAAAATTAAAGGCTTCACAATTGCCCTGCAAGGCCAATTTGGCTACATTCGGGCCACCGGGGTAATCAAGGTTAAGCATTTTAGCGACTTTATCAAAAGCTTCACCCGCCGCATCATCCACCGATTCACCCAACAACTGATAACGGCCAATACCATCAACTCGTAATAATTGGGTATGCCCGCCTGATACTAACAAGGCAATAAAGGGAAAATTAGGTTTGTTTTCTTCCAATAACGGGGCAAGTAAATGCCCTTCCATATGATGCACACCAATGGCAGGCACATTCCACGCATAAGCTAAACTTCGTCCTGTTAATGCACCCACCATCAACGCCCCTGCCAAACCCGGCCCTGAGGTATAAGCAATGCCGTTAATATCGCTTGCCTGACTATGAGATGCGGCTAATACTTCTTTAATTAAAGGAATTAACTTACGCACATGGTCACGCGAGGCCAACTCAGGCACAACACCGCCATAATCGGCATGAAGCTCAATTTGACTATATAAACGATGAGCCAATAAGCCTTGTTGACTGTCATAAACTGCCACACCTGTTTCGTCACAGGAGGTTTCTATACCTAATACACGCATCATTACCTACTCATTATTCAGACTTTTACCAATTAAAAGCCCAATAGCCCTAATTAAACTTGACTTAATTGTACGCGCTGCTTGCTGTCAAGGCTATCTTTGCGTAGAATTACCGCCTCTTTGTATCTCTGCCCAACTGGGGCGGTTACGTGTATTGATTAAAGGTGAAGATTCATGCCCCTAGTGAAAGTAAAAGAAGGCGAACCATTTGACGTAGCATTACGTCGTTTTAAACGTTCTTGCGAAAAAGCGGGCGTTTTAGCCGATGTGCGTAAACGCGATTTCTACGAGAAGCCCACTCAAGAGCGTAAGCGCAAAAAAGCTGCTGCTGTTAAGCGTTATGCTAAAAAATTAGCGCGTGAGTCGGTTAAAACCACTCGTATGTACTAATTTTAAATCTCACACCCGAGATTTTATGCAAAAAACGCCTTAATAAAGGCGTTTTTTCATTTGTATGATTGAAAAACATCAAGGATTTTATCATGTCATTAAAAACCCAATTAACCGAAGCCATGAAAGAAGCCATGCGTGCCAAAGATAGTGCGCGTTTGGGTGTGATTCGTATGGCATTGGCGGCTTTTAAACAAATCGAAGTTGATGAGCGTATCGAATTGGATGATGCACGTTCCTTAGCTGTGTTTGAAAAACTGATTAAACAACGCCGTGAATCGGTGGCGGCTTATACGGCAGCCAATCGTTTAGACTTGGTGGCTCAAGAGCAAGCCGAAATTGCCGTGCTTGAAGTATTTTTGCCTGCACCTTTCTCTGCTGATGAAGTGACTGCTTTAATTAACGCGGCAATTGCCGAGGTTGGGGCAAGCTCTGCGCGTGATATGGGAAAAGTGATGAATGTATTGCGCCCCCAAATTGCGGGTCGTGCCGATGGTGCGGAAGTATCTAAATTAGTCAAAGCTAAATTGGGCTAAGATTTTTTATTGTCATACCGTTTTATTATCGATAAACTATTTGTAATACCATCCGCTATTGATGAGGTTATTACATGGAAACGGTCACTGTCTCGCCCAAATTTCAAGTCGTGATTCCTAAAGAAATTCGCGAAAGCCTACAATTGATAGCGGGTCAAAAAATCCAAGCCATTTTGTATGATAATCGCATAGAACTCATTCCTGTTCGTCCTTTGGCCAGTATGCGTGGTTTTTTAAAAGGCATTGATACCACGGTCATGCGCGAGGATGACCGTGCATGAATATCGTCGATTCTTGCGGATGGTTGGAATACTTTGCTGATGGCCAAAATGCCCATATTTTTGCTCCAATTATAGAAAACACGACTGAGTTACTCGTACCTGTGATTAGTATTTACGAAGTATTTAAACGCGTATTACAGCAACGGGATGAAAGTGCCGCTTTGCAAGCAATTGCCTTAATGCAGCAAGGACAAATCATTGCACTTAATGTAGAAACTTCGCTACTTGCAGCGAAATTGAGTATTGATTATCGCCTCCCCATGGCTGACAGCCTAATTTTGGCCACTGCACGTCAACATCATGCCCGTTTATGGACTCAAGATGTCGATTTTGCTCACATCAGTGATGTACAGTTTTTTTCTAAACCTCCACTCAATAGCTGATTGTTATGGCTGGCCGTATTCCACAAAGTTTTATTGATGAAGTCTTACGCCGAACCGATATTGTTGATCTAATCGGAGCTTCGGTACGCCTCAAAAAAACGGGTAAAAACTATTCGGCCTGTTGCCCTTTTCACAACGAAAAATCGCCATCTTTTACCGTCAATCGTGACAAACAGTTTTATCATTGTTTTGGTTGTGGTGCATCTGGCAATGCTTTAAGTTTTGTCATGCAGCATGAACACCGCGAGTTTATGGACGGCTTGGAATACTTAGCGCACAAAGCAGGCATGAGCCTACCCGAAAACAGCCAACAACAAGAGCAAGTCTCACGCCAACCGTTGTATGATATTTTAGAATTAGCCGCACAATTTTTTGAACAACAATTACAAAGTGCAACTCAACGCGATAAAGCCCTCACCTATTTACAAAAACGTGGCCTTGATGCCGCCACCTGCAAACAATGGCGTATTGGTTATGCCCCTGCGGGTTGGGATAATTTGTTTAAAGCCTTAGCTGACACCCCCGAAAAACAGGCTTTATTAGGTGAAGTTGGCTTAATTGTCCATCAAGAACAACGCAACTCTTATTACGATGCACTGCGCGATAGAATTATTTTTCCAATTCGCGATAGCCGAGGACGGGTCATTGCCTTTGGTGGTCGGGTGTTAGATGACAGTAAACCTAAATACTTAAATTCGCCCGAATCCGCGATTTTTCGTAAAGGTGAGGAGTTATACGGTTTTTATGAGTCTAAACAAGCCAAACAAAGCCTGACTAAAATCATGGTGGTTGAAGGCTACGTAGATGTGATTGCGGTGCATCAAGCAGGTTTGCCTTTTGCGGTTGCGACACTTGGCACTGCCACTAGCACCATTCATATTGAACGTATTTTTAAAAGTGTCTCCGAAGTGGTGTTTTGCTTTGATGGCGACAATGCAGGACGTAAAGCCGCATGGCGTGCGCTAGAGTCTGCTTTACCTGCGTTAAAAGAAGGCGTGAGTGCTAACTTTTTATTTTTGCCTAATGACCACGACCCCGACTCACTGATTAAAGCCGAAGGGGCAACCGCTTTTAGTCAACAATTAACTCAAGCTATGCCGTTGGCTGATTTTTTGTTTAATCAATTAAGCACCGATTTACGTTTGGAGTCTTTAGAAGGTAAAAGCCGTTTAGCCAGTTTAGCCAAACCTTTAATTGAGAAAGTGCCTGTCGGGGTATATCGACAATTATTATGGCAGCGTTTAAGCCAATTAACAGGACTAGACGAACAAGCACTTAAAGCAGCCATGCCCTTATTGGAAGCTGTGCCAGTTGCCGCGCCTACATCTACGCCTAGCACTTATAAAACTGCTACCTCCTCCCAAGCTCGCCCCGAACTGATGTTGGTCAGCAAACAACAGCCTCTCAAAAGTTTGGCAGGACGGTCTTCATTAAGTGATAAAGCCATTCAATTATTATTACAAAACTCATCGGCGGCCTTAAACATTGACCTTAATCAATTACCTGTGCAAGCAGAAACCCAACTCTTAGCAGAAATCATAAAGTTTTGTCAGGCTCAACCTGACTGTAGCAGTATTGGCATTTTAGGGGCATGGCAAGGTACTGACGAAGGCCGACATTTACAAGCCTTAGCCGAAGATGCCGCGTTTCTCGCCACTTTAGATGTGGCACATGAATTACACGACATTATCAAACAACTGCATATTCAAAGTCTCAAACAGGCTCTTGACCAAAGTCCTGACTTAGTCACCACGATGCGGCTAAAGAAAGAGTTAGCAATCCTTGCAAAAAAAACACCATAACCCCATTTACTTTATCAACAGCAACTATACTGACTTTAGCAAACAAAATTAAACACCTTATATAACTCATGTTAAGACTTACGCGGTTATCGCTTATTTGCTCACACTTCAATCGTTTTCAACGATTTTATGTTTGCAAAACGCGTTAATTTCGGTGAAATGCGTAAGTCATGAGGTAAATTTAACCCTTATTGACAGGCCATGCTATACTAGGAGTCTTGCCTGCATCATAGAGAAAACTTCGTATGACTACCGAGCGCACGCCAAACGAACAGCAAACACAAGCCACTTCGCAGGTTACTGCCCTTATTACCCGTGGCAAAGAGCAAGGTTATTTAACCTATGCCGAACTTAATGACCATTTGCCTGAATCTATCACTGAAACCGAGCAAATTGAAGACATTATTCAAATGCTCAACGATTTGGGTATTCCTGTTCACGAACGCGCTCCCGAAGCGGATGATTTGTCCTTAGACGAAACGCCTGATGCCTCTGATGATGAAGTCGCGGCCGAAGAAGCGATTGCCGTTTTAACTTCCGTAGAAACCGAACCCGGTCGCACGACTGACCCTGTGCGTATGTATATGCGCGAAATGGGTACAGTGGAATTATTGACCCGTGAAGGTGAAATAGCGATTGCCAAGCGCATCGAAGAAGGTGTGCGTGATGTATTACACGCAATGGCTTGTTGGCCAACCACCGTCCCTAGCGTTTTAGCCGACTATGAACGGGTTGGTTTAGGCGAACGCCGTTTAGCCGAAATTTTAGTCGGTTATTTAGACCTCGAAGATACTTCTATTCCCGAAGTGGTTGAAGAAGCCGACATCGAATTATTGGCCGAAGAAAGCCCCAAAGCCGCAGATATTGATTTAGATAGCGAAGAAGTGGCCGAAGGCGCAGAGGAAGAAGACGAAGTTGAAGCAGGGCCAGACCCCGAAATTGCTAAACAACGTTTTGCTGAGTTAAGTGAACAATACCAAGCCACACTCGCCATTTTAAAAGAACATGGTCGAGTCAGCACAGAAGGCCAAGCCGCGATTGCCGCTTTAGCCAGTGTCTTTATGTTGTTTAAACTGACACCACGTTTATTTGATGCCTTTGGTAACGAATTACGTGCAGGTCAAGACGCAGTTCGCGCTCAAGAAAAAGCCATTATGGTGTTGTGTATTCGCCGCGCCAAAATGGAGCGTAAAGTCTTTATTAAAGAGTTTCCAAGCCACGAAACCAATCTTGATTGGGTTGATAGCCAAATTGCCACCAATAAGGCTTGGTCGGCAGGTTTGCAACAATATCGTAATGACATTATCAAAGCCCAACAAAAACTGATTGATTTGGAACAAGAATTAGGTTTGCGCGTTGCCGAAATCAAAGACATTAACCGCCGTATGTCAATTGGGGAAGCCAAAGCTCGCCGTGCCAAAAAAGAAATGGTCGAAGCTAACTTACGTTTGGTAATTTCTATTGCCAAAAAATACACCAACCGTGGTTTACAGTTCCTCGACTTGATTCAAGAAGGCAACATCGGCTTAATGAAAGCGGTGGATAAGTTTGAATATCGTCGCGGTTATAAGTTTTCGACTTATGCAACATGGTGGATTCGTCAAGCGATTACCCGCTCTATTGCCGACCAAGCGCGTACTATTCGTATTCCTGTACATATGATTGAAACCATTAACAAAATTAACCGAGTTTCGCGTCAGATGTTGCAAGAAATGGGTCGTGAGCCGTCTCCCGAAGAATTGGGTGAGCGTTTAGAAATGCCCGAAGACAAAGTGCGGAAGGTGTTAAAAATCGCTAAAGAACCGATTTCGATGGAAACGCCAATTGGTGATGATGAAGACTCCCATTTAGGTGACTTTATCGAAGATACCACCATGACTTCACCTGTCGATGCCGCAACCGCCGAAGGTTTACGCGAAGCGACTCGTGAAGTGTTGGCGAACTTAACACCACGCGAAGCAAAAGTGTTAAGAATGCGTTTTGGTATTGATATGAATACCGACCATACGCTTGAAGAAGTGGGTAAACAGTTTGATGTGACACGTGAGCGTATTCGCCAAATTGAGGCAAAGGCTTTGCGTAAATTGCGTCATCCTTCACGCTCTGAACATTTGCGTTCGTTCTTAGATAACGAGTAACATTGCTTTTATAGGACTTACGCGGTTATCGCTTATTTGCTCACTAAATAAGCGTTTTCAACGATTTTTAGCTCCGCGCTAATTTCGGCGAAATGCGTAAGTCATA
>Ga0247722_10001794_pt1 | contig 11553 bp, 9 predicted proteins | sample MSEWelMarce3H_FC_FD_189094 | JGI IMG/M metagenome (GOLD analysis project Ga0247722, IMG submission 189094) | Subsurface sediment microbial communities from gas well in West Virginia, United States - MSEEL Well Study Marcellus 3H_FC | ecosystem: Environmental > Terrestrial > Deep subsurface >... | reverse complement strand
CCCATACACCTGCTATTTTAATAATAAATGTATGAAATGCAGGTTTATCTGTTACGCACATCGTATTATTCCATACACTTATCGCACCACTCAATAATTGTATGTCTATATCATTTATACGACTCTTTTTATTTTTATTTAGATTTGCCCATTTATTTAGTATATTCATTTCGATTGTATTAAAACACTCGATTATCATTTTATTATGCTCATGAGTAGGATCAAAATAATACACGTAGACATTATTATTATAATTCTTCTCATTACATTTAATAAATAAATCAAAGCGTATATACACTCCATTCATAATTAAATCATCTGTTGAATATGTTATTCTATTAAATGTACTATTTTGTAGATGTGTGTTTACTTTTGTATCTGTAAAATATACAGACTGGATATCAAAATCTGGAATATTTAGAACGACATTCATCACAGTTTTATCTTACGTTAATATAAGTATACAATTTAGGTTTAAGTAAATTATTGTTGTAGTAATGAGATATACGATCACAAACTATACGCGCAAGCAAGCAAAACGAATTGGGGTTACTGTTAAACCATCAACAAATCCAGAAAAAAAAATCGATGTGTTTCGAAAAGGTCGACAAATCGCAAGCGTCGGTGCGAACGGTATGAACGATTTCCCAACGTATATCCAACAACGCGGCATCGCATTCGCAAAAACGCGACGACGTCTCTATAAAATGCGTCACGAGAAAGACCGTCACATAAAATGGTCCAATGGTTGGTTAGCTGATAAATTGCTTTGGTGAAACCTAGTCGACTAAAAAATTGAAATACATTGATTCCTCCTATATGTATATCAGTGTTTCTTTATAGATAAACAAATTTATCGCAATCAATAATGTCGTCGTCTAGACCCGTTCCCCTCGCGTTGATCGATCGTCGAATGACTACAATGAAATTATCGGACATCATTGGGAACGACGTATTCGACCCAGAAGACCGTAACGAAATAAATCACACTATGCTTGGATCCAAACTATATCGTGTGCCGATTTATCAACGTTTTCTTGCGTGGCGTGATGATAAACCACGAAATCTGGTTGATACGATTTTGAAGAACCTTACGTTTGGTACAATATCAATGACTATGCACGTTGACCAACACACTCACTGTGTTTTCTACAACATACAGGATGGTCAATCTCGCTTGACTACTCTTCAGAATTTTGTCCTTGGTAAATTCGCAATGATAGATGGTCGTTACTATGAACAACTCACCGAAAGAGAACGTGAAGCATTCAATACATATCAGGTACTTGTCGAGGTCACTAGCAAGCCAGTGCATGTGACTGAAGCCGACTACGACAAACACTGCAAGGAAAACTTTATCAGAGTGAACTGTGGTGTACCGTTAACGCCTGCAGACAAATTCCACGCCCGTAAGGATGAACCTCTGATGAAATTAGTGGACGAGTTGTATCGTTCGCCAGAATTCAATCAAAACATCAAAAAATATTGCTGGGCGACTGTCGGTGAAAAAAAATCAAGAAGCGGATTAGCTCAGTTCACAGGAGTTGTGTTGGCTGCCGCAAAAATGGACACAAATTGCATCACTACATCCTATGATAGAAATGGACCCCTTCTTGTCGGGTTTCCTGTCGATAACCAAACAAAAGAACGTCCAAAATCTGCGTTGCGATGGATATTTGGAATATTCACGCGTGCTCTTCCCGCCATTACGAAACCCAAACGATTCGCTGGAAAGTTACCCAGCACTATCGGTATTATGTTGTGTGACTGGATAAACCACTCTGGTGTTGTTTCTGACGAAAGAAATGAAATGTGGGTTAGATTTATCCAGTCACAGTATGCTCACAAAAACTTTCTGGATTTACTATTCGCGAGACTAACAAAAGCTGAAGTCCAGAACGCAGAAACAGTCGCATTCAATGCGAAACTTGCCGCAATTGTTTCAGCATACGCACAAACAAGGTCTTTTGACCACATCACGGCAATTCCATTGGAATCGAATGCCGGCGTTGAACATTCCGGATCCGAAACTGAATCAGACTCTGATTAACTATTATAACACGATATTGGTTGCTTTTGATAATAAATTACAAAATATAATAATGTTTTTTTTCTATACCATAATCACAATAGTATATAAACGAAATGTGCGAATAATAATAGCAAGAATCGTAAATAACAATGAAATTTTTCGAAAGTCACTATGATGAATATATAAAAGAAGTCGAAAATTTTTCACTTCATCCTGAGATAAATACGATATTTTCAACGTTCCCAAAGAATATACACGACATTCAGAATGTTATCATATATGGTCCGAAAGGGGTTGGAAAGTATAGTCAATCGATTTATATGATTTCGAAGTATAGTCCATCAATGTTAAAATATGAAAAACGTATCGCAGTGTTGTACAATAAAGAGACATTTTTTGTTAAAATAAGCGACATTCATTTTGAAGTAGATATGGCGTTATTAGGATGTAATTCAAAGCATATTTGGAATGAGATATATAATCAAGTAATTGATATTGTGAGTTCAAGACCGAATAATACTGCGATTATTATGTGTAAAAACTTCCATAAGATACATAGTGAATTATTGGAAACTTTTTATAGTTATATGCACGATATTGATTATGTTCATCTTAAGTTCGTTATTATCACAGATCACGTTAGTTTTATTCCGGATAATATAACGCAACGTAGTCAAATCATTCATTTAAAACGACCAACATACCAGGCGTACAATATGTGTTTACACAATAATATTAAACCGTTACCAAGTATTCCGAACCCAACAAATAACAAGGCTGAAGCAGATAGTAAATCGGGGCTACCTCAAACATCATCGTCATCTTCAAAGTCGGTAAATAATATAATAAATTCTAGATATTCAACCACTGAGAATATTATTGTGAAATCATCGGGATGCCATATGTTATATAAATCAAACACACAAGAAATGAGTATTCCGAATATTCAAACCAACGATATTTTCAAAGTCATAAAAAAGACACCGATCATATTATCGTCTGATTTTGAATTGGATAAAATCACGAATATCAAATCATTAAAAGCGAATATTACGGAATTATTAGTTCCACACGAAAATATATGCAATAGTATAATACAGATTATAAAAACACCATCTTCACACTTAAAATATGACGTATTGAGAGATTTATTATATGATTTACTTATTTATGATGTAGATATACAAGAATGTATATGGTATATATTGGATAAGTTGGTCCAAGAGGATATTCTTAAGCAAAAATGTTTTGACTATATAATGATAAAGATGTTCACATTTCTTCAGTATTTCAATAATAATTATAGACCAATATACCATTTAGAGAATTTTGTATTAATATTAATATGTAAGATACACGGATACAGTCATATTCCTCCAGCGGTTCAAGTAATTAATAATAACAGCAAAACTTCAAAAATCACAAATGTCCAATAGTAGCGGTAGTAGCGGTAAACGCAAATATATGCATTATCCAACATATATTGAGAATGCATTGATAACACTTGAATTCCCATCAATGCCCCCAAAAAATCTACAAGAACTCAATAAAAAGTATCATATGCTCGCATTAAAATATCATCCGGATAAAAATGTGAACCATAACGACATCTTCAAAGATATAAATCAATCACATAAAATTGTGAAGGAATACTTTTTTGATAACGATAACGATACAAATACATCCTCGTCATCTGAAGGAAATTCATCTACCAACTACAACTCTATTTTTAATATGTTTGTACAATCGTTAATTTCAAAATTCGCACCATCAAGTTCAAGTTTTCCTTCTTCGACTAGAAGTTTCTGCAATGAAGAAACGGTGAATTCTATTATTCAAACAATATTGAACAAAGGAATACACTCAGCAGTATTATTATTTCGTAATATGGATAAGCAATCGTGTCTTTCAATATATGATATTCTCTCGACAAACCAAGAATTATTTTCAATATCTCGAGAGATTTTAAATGAATTACACGATATAGTAGAGTCTAAATTAAAAAATGATACAATTATAAATTTAAATCCGTCACTTTCAGATATGTTGATGGATAAAGTTTATATATTGAGAGAATCAGATCACGCATATTATATTCCATTATGGCATAGCCAATTGCATTTTAAAAATATATCAGTTCATAGTGATGAACCCAATACAGAAGCCAATAGTGAATCCATCGCGGATCCGGATATTACCCATAAAAGTAACACAGCCTCAGAGACAGCTTCAGAGACAGCCTCACACCCAGAAAGAGCACACTACGATGATAATATAAAACCACAAATCGAAAAGAATAATAGTGAGTCAGAATTGATTGTTCTTTGTAATCCTGAATTACCACCGAATATAACAATAGATGAACATAATAATATATATATAAACGATATCGATATTGATATATGCGAATTATTTAACAATCAAGTAATTGTGATAAATATTGACGATGCAACGAGAGAAAATGGTTTTATTTATGAATTGCGCGCAAGTGATGTGTGTCTTCGCTCTGATATTAAGCAGCGGGTACGACTTCATGGTAGTCGCGGTTTGGCTTGTATAAATAATAATGAAATATATAATGTTACTAAACGATCAAATGTTTATGCAGTAGTTAAACTATATATCAAATAACATAGTAGTAATAATAAACCTAAAACGGATAATCAATAAAAGTATTTCATTTTATATGAATAAAAAATGAAATGCAACATTCCTATAAAAAAAGGTGTTAGTATCTAATAATAATAATACACGAACATTTTACAAACAACGACATACCTTAGTAAATTATTTATATTTCTCCGCTCCAGGACTACAAGCACTTTTAAGGTTTAGACCTTACGAACAATCTTTTTCTTTGAAGCAGCAGGGTCTCCTGAAGACGATGACGCGGCAGCAGCGAGAGGAGTAGCAGATGCACTAGTCTTCACAACCGCAGCTACAGGAGCAGGTGCAGGAGCGGATGACGATTCATCATCAGAATCCTCAATTGTAGCAGAAACCATATCACTGCCGTCTTCATCTTCGCCATCGACATCAGTCGAGACAACCTGTGATACGATCTTCGACTTCTCCTCATCGTCGAGGCGGATATGGCATTTTCCACGCAACGACATCTTGGGTTTCACAATCGCCTGAAACAATTTCCAAGTAACACCAAACTTACCATTTGCAAACCAGATTCCACCACATTGAATCGATACTGCGATATTACTACCTTTTGCGATCAAATCCTTGGGAGACAACGACGGATTGCAGGGATCAGGAAAGATCGGACGCATATCAACATCGTAAAGCTCAAGCTCCTTCCACTCACCATCCCAGTAAGGAAGCTTGACCTTGATCGTAGGTGCTCGAGTCATATCAGCTTCAAGAGTATCTTTGTTCTTAGGATACTTCAGGATAGGCGTCCAGAGTGCGTCTACCGCATCTGACGTCATCTTGGGCTTGCTGAACCATTCCTTTGAATTCGCAATCGCATCTTCCTTGATTTTCTTTTCAAAAGCAGTCATATTCGCAAGAAACTTCTTCGCAGCAGGACTTTCGTATCCTTCACTTGGAAACTGCAGGGCAAGATCATAGGTCACCTTTCCTGACTTGTCGTCGGTAAATGATTGAACACCCCACGTAAGCATAAGAGGGGACGACAAATTGAGAACAGTGCCGGTCTTCGCATTAATAATTCCAACACTTCGACCACCAAGAGAATTCACCTTAGGCTTGGAATACTTCATATCGGTTTCAGCATTGAAAGATGCACCGGGAATAACCATATCAGCAGCGGACATTGTAGATGAAATGAATATAATAAACGAAACGAAACGAAACTTCAACGATTGTTGATGAGATGATATATGTATTCATCATAAATGTTTAAATCAATTTTTTATGATGGATTGATATTGAATGCTAATTCAACCGGTAATCTTACCTTCCTCGGTTTCCTCGGTAATCTTAACACTTTTTATTATCAAAAATATTCATTATATCTTTGACCAGTAAATCAAATTCGTTTTGCTGTTCAACGGTTAAAATATATGTCTCTTTCATCTTCTTCACAATAGCCTCTAACTTGGCTCTTTCGAGTGCGAGGTCTGCTGATTTTTGAGATTCGATTCTGTATTTTGCCGCAAGACTATTTAATCTTTTAAGGTCTTCCAAATAATTCACATTTTCGGTACTAAGAAGTGCCTTGTATTTGTTGTAATGTTTTACAAAATAATCAGCAAGATATCCGCTAATATTATGGGTATTGAACTTCAGGTTGGATAATATATTCACCATTTCGTCCTTATACTCATCCTTGATCAATTTTGTTTCAACAGTAGACTTAACTCCTTGAATATGTTTATTCAATTCATCGAGCGACTTCAAAAATGTAGGTCTAAGGACGTCTAATGAATGAAGGTAATCAGAATCTGCGATTAATTTTTTGTAATGACGCTGAATAGTCATATTTAGTGCATATGATTCATCGTACAGTTTTTTCATTTCATTGTTTGTTTCAGATAGTTTCTTTTCCGCATTTTGCAATGTGATACTGGCTCCATTATATGAATTACGGTTTTCGTCTTGAAGTTTCTTTTGCTGTTCATTATTCTCTTTAATTATTTTCATTATTGTCGATTGTAATGAACTTATATGTTGGTTTGATTTTTTCTTATTGTTTGAAATTTCATCGACAACAGTTTTAGAAGCTACACTCTTCGAAGCAGCAGCTACTACAGGCGAAGCAGTGGCTACTACAGGCGAAGCAGCCACCGAAGATCTCTTCGCTTCAGGATTTTCCGATGAGACTAACAATGGAAAATATCTGCAATATACGCGATTGTGGTCATTATTATTTGAAGTCCAAAGCCACTCAGCGTCTCCTGGAATATTGGGTCTAGAGCTGCCGCCGACAGATCTCCAAATGTTGTTATCCTGATTACGACCATAACTAATGGCTTTGGACCACGATGAATCGTCGAACGAATTTTTATTCCAACCACTTGTTTCTTTGGTAGAACATTTCCACTCCGTTGCCTTTGTTACCTTTCCGTTAAATACACCAATAAATGCAGCTGGACCACCGTGATCAATACCATCTAATGCGATAACATCACCAGGTGTAATGGTAGGAGAAAACGTATAAGTGGTTGTCCAAGAATTACCGTGTCCAACTTTAACACCATTAATATATAAATGGAACTCATTATCGCACGTCATAAATATATTCATATTTTGAGGTGCTGGTGCAGATAAGGTAACAAATACAGGCGCCGGATTCGGTGTTGGTAGAGAGACAGGTGCAGGTGCAGATTTTAAGGATGATACTGATAAGGTAACAGTTTTCGGCGCAGCGTTCGGTGCTGGTGCGGGTACTGGCGCAGCTTTCGGCGCTGGCGCGGCTTTCGGTGCTGGTGCGGGTACTGGCGCAGCTTTCGGTGCAGCTTTCGGCGCAGGAGGAGGAGGAGGAGGAGGTGAAGGAACACGTAATCTGCGTAATAATTTCCTTCCCGAATGGTCACTTATATCAACGACATTGATATGATCTGTCTCATTAAATAGAGGTCCCGTTTCTACAACTGATCCAGATATATTCACATTCTCAACAGTTCCATTGTGCGCTGCGACACTGTCGTTATATAACACAACTGGTATTCCGCTAACAAGCGAAACAGACAACACGCAGAATAAAAATGAAGAGATTCGCATAAAAGATTATATATAATATATCATATAAAATAATCTTTATATGTTATACTGATTTGAAATGATAATAATTATAGAATGACTATAACTTCATCATACTGCAAAATGAAATAAACAAAATATATGATATATATATTATACATATCTATAACATCTATAACATCTATAACATATCTATCATACCATAATATCAGTGATATATAATGAGCAAAACACACAAATCAACAGAATTTAACATGCTATATATGAGTTTATCGCGATTTAACAATCCGGATAATCCAAATAAGGAATATTTTCGCATCCCACGAGTAAAAAAACACAACAATACTTCATCTCATAGTAGCAATATATCGATTCGCCGTAAAATGCGTCAACAAATACAGTCAATACCAACTCTGATTCCATTGCCTACAACAAACGAAATACCTATATCTCCTAAATCTCCAACTGGAACTATTGATGACGAAATTCAGCCAACAAATATAGTCATTTTAAAAAATTATGAGTATGAGAAAATAAAATCAGCCAAATATAATTTAACTGATCTAAAATTATTATGTAGCCATTACGGAGTTAAAAAATCAGGAACAAAGCCAGAATTATTATCCAGAATATATACACATTTGAAACAGTCGTATGTGATTGTGAGAATACAAAGAATGTTTAGAAATTTTATTGCTTCAAAGTATAGAAAACTCAATGGTCCAGCATTTTTAAACCACACATTATGTGTGAATGATACAGATTTTTATACATTTGATGCATTAACCGATATCGAACCACATAATTTCTTTAGTTTTAAAGATGATGATGGTAAAATATACGGGTTTCACATAGCATCGATTTATAATTTAATTATCACATCTTATCCAGATATCACAAATCCATATAATCGAAATTTAATTCCGCTGGATATTATAGACAATGTATATGAAAAGCTTATATATGGAACTTTGCTAAATATACGAGTGAGTATAAAATTAGACGAAGACGAAGATATTCCGGTAAAACTTTCGTCAGAAAAACAAGAAGAATTGTTTATTGTTGGTTTATTTCAACATATAAACACTCTTGGGAATTATTCAGATTCTGAATGGTTTACAAGTTTAAACCGTGTCGAATATATCAGATTTATTCGAAATATTTATGATATATGGAACTATCGTGCGAATTTAACACAAGAAACAAAGGAACGTATTAGTCCGCCAAATGGAAATCCATTTATGCTAAATAATTCACATATAAACATTAATATTATTAATATGCTCACAGAGTCGGAATTAAGAACAATATGTGTTACAATTATTGAAAAAATGATTATGCGCGGAATACACCGCGAAGATCAGAGTCTTGGTGCATTTTACGTTCTTGCTACATTAACAATTGTGAATCAAGATGCGAGAAATGCGCTTCCGTGGTTATATGAAGCCGTATTATAGTAAAATAATGCTTGTTTTTTCACATAAATTAAACGAACACATATATGGAGCCATTATTATTTAGTAATAATAAATTGTGCATCAAAAACTGACTTAAAAAGAGTTTATATATATGTGTATAACAAACACACCAATGGCTAAGTCTGCTTCTTCTTCTTCTTCTGTCGCTACGGCAACTCCTTCTACCGCTGCTGCTACTCCTGCTGCTGCCCCTGCTAAGGTCGTTAAGACCGCTAAGTCCGCACCTGCTGTGGCTTCTTCTTCGACTCCCGCTGCACCCGTTAAGGCAGTTGATGCTGCCCCTCACACCGATGCCGCTGCTGACCCTGCCGCCGCTGAGGTTGAGGGCGCTGTTTCTGCTGCTCTTTACAGCAGTGTTCTTACCAAGCTTCAGGGTGCCCAATCCCTTATTGCGTCCATTCGTGCTGAGGTTAATGAGCTTAAGAGACAACACGCCCGCGAGCTTCGTCAGGCTAATAAGGCAAACAAGCGTCGTAAGACCAATGTTAACCGCGCCCCTTCTGGATTTGTGAAGCCCACCTTGATTTCTAACGAGCTTGCCGCTTTTCTTGGAAAGCCCGAGGGCAGTGTTCTTGCTCGCACTGAGGTTACTCGTGAGGTCAACGCATACATTCGCAGCCAGAAGCTGCAGGACAAGGACAATGGTCGCAAGATCAACCCTGACGCGAAGTTGTTGAAGCTTCTCAAGTTGAAGAAGGGTGATGAGCTCACCTACTTCAATCTCCAGAAGTATATGGCTGCTCACTTCGCAAAGTCAGTCCCTTCTGTCCCAGGCACTCCTCTCCCCTCTGCTGTTCCCGCCGCTGTTAAGGCTTAATTAATGTACCGTAATGCACCGTACTGTATACAATACCGTACTAGATTTTACCCTACTAATAATATAATTATAATAAAACAAAAACAACCAAAAGTGAAATTCTGATTTTATAATATAATTTTCAATTACTAATAAAATAAAATTGAAAATTAAATACTCATTAAATAACTTGTATAGTACTCAACTAACTGAGATCAATGCCTTTCCCAAAAGACGGACGAAACCACGTAAGTGGAATACAAAACGAGGTTAATATCGTAGACTTTATGAACAATAACCCAGAGAATGAGATTCATAAGCGGTTGGCTGCTATCAACGGTTCGTGGAATCACGCAGGAGGAACCAAAGAGAAATCGGATGCGAAATTTAAACTTGAAGATGGTTCGATTAAAGGGGTTTCGATAAAGAATCACAAAAAGGGAACGTTTGATCATCAGAATACGACCGATGGTATTCCTGCACATATAAAGACAGAAATAGAGGAATTTAAAACAAAAAATATAGGTGTACTGGTAGATAAAACTCCAGCACTTCGAACCGAAATGAATAATATATTATCTTCTGGGTTAGCTTCTCTATCATCAGATCAAATCCAAGAACAACTAACAAAAATACACAAAAACACATTAGACATCATAGTGAACTGCGAAGAGCAAAAAAAACTAATTCTACTACCCAAGACTTGTATGGATCGACACTGCGATCCAGTTCACAAACATCAATATTTTCTTAAAAATTCTCGCGCAAAATCAAGTCGTCAAATATGTATAAAAAATGCCGACGGAACAGAGACAAATACCCATTTAAGAATACGACTCTGTCTGAATAACGGACTTTCCGCCTTGCTTGGTCAAAGCATCGCGAATAGTTCATCTTCTCCCTGCTTTAAAATTCAACAAGATAAGGTGGACGATTTTATTCGTGATTGCAGCGATACAGTTACTGTCTACTATTGAAATCTCGACATAACAATTTCGATGATATCCGGATTAATATCATTAATAACACATTTTCTATTCAAATTATTCGACGCTTTTGCGGTTGTTCCTGACCCACACATTGGATCGTATACATAATCTCCCACATTCGTAGAAATCTCTATCAATCTTTCTAATAATTTAATTGGTTTTGCTGTTGGGTACTTTCGTTCTTCACTACCTTGCGATATTGAGTGAATATCATCCCATAAATCAGTGCAAGGCTTTCCTGGATTTTCGTGTAAGTAAATCTTTTTATATAAATTTGCGCCTTTTTTTGTAGGCATATGAATTCTGTCTTCTTCTATTAATTTTTTTAATTCTGTTTCTTTGATTCTCCATCCAGCCTCCGGATTAAATACCGAATCTCCTATTTTTATTTCGTACATATAGCCTTTTTTTGTATTTTCTGTTACTAGATGTCCTAATGCATAATTTCCTCTACTGTCTTTATTTTTAAAGGAATTTTTCAAATAAGTAGCATCTTTCTCTTGCGTAACAAGATTAAACTTATATTTATTAATTTTGTTGCATTTCCAGATAATATCTACAACGGAGCCTAATTTAGTCTTC
>Ga0247722_10001793_pt1 | contig 11554 bp, 12 predicted proteins | sample MSEWelMarce3H_FC_FD_189094 | JGI IMG/M metagenome (GOLD analysis project Ga0247722, IMG submission 189094) | Subsurface sediment microbial communities from gas well in West Virginia, United States - MSEEL Well Study Marcellus 3H_FC | ecosystem: Environmental > Terrestrial > Deep subsurface >... | reverse complement strand
TCCTTGGATCGATTTACATCTCCCCCCCCCCTTTCCTCGCCTACTTTCGTAATAGATTTTTAGATGGTGCCAGAAGGATGTCCCTAGTGGTGGTAATAAATAATCTTGTCTCGTTGAAAAACAAACAAGGTTATTATTACGGAAGTTGCACGTAATAATAATAATAACAACTTTAAGGGACTGCAATATTTACACGTCACTTGTCTGTCCCAGATTCGCGAAATGTTTTCGCTATCGCATTGGATCCAATCCAATCCGTCTCATTGTATTAGTATTGTGATATTCACACTTTCACAACTAACTGCCGATATTTTCGGGGGGGATTTCCAAGTGTCCTCGTCGCAGCTGGAGGTTGGGTGGGTCCCCTTGACCAGCCCTTAAGTTTTTTTTTTTTTTTTTTTCCTTTCCCGACTCTTCTTTCTCTTTTTCTCTTTCACAAATCTCAGCGGAAATGACTTCAGGTGCGAAACAAAAGGGCGAAGGTACACTACATAGCAAAAGGTCGAGAAAGGAGAGACACAGGACACAGTTCCATTCTTTTCCCCTTTCCATTTTCGGTCAAAGGGAGAGGAAGGTTTCGTTTCTTTTTTTACCTTATTTTCCATTTCCAGGACTTTTACAAATGGAACTGAAGTGAGGGAGAGAGAGAGAGAGAGAGAGAGAGAACGAACAAAATAAAAAGGTGTCAAATCCTCTGAGAGAGATTAAGAAGCGCTGGATAGAGAAACACATTTTCAACTGGGGAGGATGTAAACGACATATAGCCCAGGCTGGGCCCAGCTCCGTTGGGGCTGTCGCGCGCGCGCGAGCCGAAGGATCGGCCGGGGTCTTATCGCCATCGAAACCGCGGCAAAATCATTAAGAGCTTCTTCTTCTGCTTTTTCCTTTGTAACATTTATTTATTTTTTTTTTTTCGTTTCATTTTTATTTGTGAGAAGAAGAAAGCAAAGCAAAGCGGTTGTCTCATAAAGATTGAAACTGGACGATAAAAGGAATATGCATACACGCTCATAGTCAACCTCCAATGTCCTACGAACAGTTTTTTTTTGCGCTGATGTAGCCGGCAAATGGAAATGGGTTTCCTTTTTTTTTTCTCCCTTGTCTGAGACTTTTTGATGGTTTTTTTTGCGATGCCGCATCACAGAGAGACAGAGAGAGTGGCCACAAAGTCCTTCCAACTCGGATTATTACCTGATGCGTGTACTGTTGCTGTTGTGTTACCTCCTTCTTCTTCTGGCCAGAGACATTAGTGAATAGAAATGATGGGCCAGCAGCACATGTCAGTTAAGCTCTTTTTTTCCTTCAAAAAGGGAGTTTATTTTTATTTTTTTCATCTTTTAAATTATTCTTTTCTTGTTTTTATTATCTCGGCTAATAAAAACCTCTTTTCTCCGTTGTTTGCCCCGCCGTTTTGCACTTTGACGTGCAAACTCCCGACAACAAAACAACAATAAGCAAATCGAAAATTGGCCTCCGACTACCCAGTGCTGGTACGTGTACTGCATAATACGTGTGTATTCTTTCTTAATCGGGGAGCGACAGCAGACACGAACTCGTCTTTATTCGCCGCATGAAAAGCGTCGGTGCCATTATGACGTTATTTATATTTTCCGATATACAGCCAAAGCTGTTACAGCTATATACAAGAGTATTTATATTAGATGTATTTGTATTTGATTTCCTATTGTCACCGAGAGAATGGCCGTGCTGGAAGAAGAAGGGGGGGACAGCACGTAGCACATAACACAGACCCTGGGCTTCCTTTTCATTTCTCCTGGATGTGTGTTGTCCCCCCTCCTCTCATTTTTTTGTTGTTACCTGGGCCAATTCACACCCGTTTGTTGCCCCGTGTATTCAATATGGGGGGAATAATAATATCGAAGAATGGCTTTGATACACCCCGAAGGGTTGGGGAAAATTGTACCAGAACACAAAAAGCAGGACAGAGAGAGTCTCATTCTTTTCCATTCAATAGCGCGAATAAGATTAATGTATAATGTGTACACTGCTGAATCTAACACATGGACAGATACATGGAAGGGTATATGTTTGTATCGTGTCTATTTGCGCACATCCGTAGAGGTAGAGGGGATAATACCGGGGATGATAGGATAGATAGAAGCTGATAGGTAACCAGGTTTTGCGTCACCGTTTTTACCTCGTACGTTTGACGTGACGATAGCAACGCCAGGCCTATCATTTCCTCCCTTTCGTGATTTTCCTGTGGGTACTGGAGCTTCTAATTTCCAGCGAGATGCAACTGGACGATAGATGTACGTATAAAAGACAGACGGAGGGGGGGGAATAATCAATAGGCCACTATCATTTCCAAACTCGAATGAGCGTACCATCTCTATAAAGTGTGTGTACTGTACAAGAATCGAAAGGTATACATCCACTGCATGCTGCGCTTGGGGGGCTAATAGTAAATACAGACGACTGAACGATTCGAGGATTGGATTATATTGACCATCGTTTGTTACAGTTCTTTTGTGTCAATTGTGTACTTGTACGGATTGAGAGTGAGAGAGAGAGAAATGGTGAGCTCGAAGAGTTTGGGTTCCAGCTCATGTATTTTCCCTTTTTTGTTGTTAGTCTCTCCTGGAAATAAAAATCTAAAAAAAGTAGCTTTTTTTCCAGTGTGTGTATGACCGATGCATACAAGTTGCTTTATTCCACCCATCCAGCCAACCCCCCTACTTTCTCATTCAGCTTCAACTGGCCATAAACCTTTTCCTTTCAGTCCGCTTCTCTCTCTCTCTCTCACTGTTTAATACTTTTTTCTTCTTCTTTTCACTCTTTCCTCCCGGCCGTGGGTCTCATTGTGAACGGGGCATTGCACATACAGATGTGTGTATTTATATACACACGGCAAAGCTCTCTCTAACGTTCTTTTATCTCGCCCTCTGTGTGTGTGTGTGTGTCTCTTCTATTCCTTCCAGAATCGCCATTGTGTACACCTTGAACGTAAATCCGCGTGTTTGAAACTTGGCTGCACATCTATACATAAGTGTATGGTGTAGTAGTTACTAGTTAGCCTATAGTGGACCCCCCTCCCTCTTCCACCGGGATATACAGCCAAGTGCTGTATTTATAGACGAAGTTGCTGGACGAGGGACCACAATAGAATCGGAATTGAAAAGACGGAAATAAACTATGGTCAGAGAATTGATACGCTTAATGTTGTATCGTTCTCGGATCGTCAGATTTATTTCATGCGCCATTTCCACGATGTCGAACATTTTCATTGGGCGGCTCGATCCGATTTTTTGGTTCACAGGGATTTGGGCGGGGGAAAGTGATAGAATTACCGTGATAGATGCACCTTTAATTTACAATTAATTACAAATCATTTCAATACAATATCGTAAGGTGGGGGCGGATAAATTACATTTTGCGAAAGAGGAGGGGGTCGAACGCGTATTGGGTTGGGTTCATTACGCAATTTTCATTTCCGACCCTTTCCCCAAATTTTCCTTTTTGTCTCCATTTCCCGGCCCTTTCTCTCTTCATTGCGTCACAGAAATTTGCAACGTCAACTAGAATTGAGTAAGCTTAATATCAGTAGTTTGTCGCGCGGTCAAGTGAACAGGTGCCATTTTTCTATGATGTGTAATTTTGGTTTTTTTTTACGTGTATGTGTATGTGACGTTGTAGGTGAACTGTACCTGAATTCTGAACAAATTGATGACTGCAGTGACTGCATTTCCTACTGCTGCTGTTTGAAATGGACGTCGAATTCTGAACAAACTGATGACCCGAGGAGACTTCATGTTCTACTGGTGCTGGGATGGACGCCGGCCAGAACGTGTTCCAGTGAACTGATCAACTGCGGTAAGTCCAGATTCATTTAGTTATCAAATGCTGCAAGCCGTGTTTCGCGATCCCAATAGTTTGGAATAGAAATATGTACTACCGTCGAATTATAGGCCACTCTGACTTGTCGATTTTTACGACGCGAATAAAATGCAAATGTGTTTCATCTATTGCTTGAAGTAAAACATAAAATAGTAGGACTTGAGAGTCATTAGCCGTAGAAAAAAAGAGGAGGTAGGAGGAGGAACATGGTCAGAAACACCTTTTTCTTGCGCGCTTTTTGTGTGTTGGGCTATTTTAATTTTCGGCTTTTGTAAATGACACTTTGACCACAACACATTTGGAATTGAATGTCTCGCGGGAGCTTAAAATCCAAATGGTCATTGCATTCCTATTTTTCTCTTTTCTTTGAAATTTCCTAAATTTTTTTACGACTGCTGATCGTCATTCTCGGCTAGAGATGAGATATCCATCCAGTGTGTGGGGTATACACTGGGCGCTCATAAATGCTTTACACAGCTCTTGGATCCGCTGTAAAAAAAAAAAGGGGGGGAAATAAGTTGAATCTTGAGCTTTTCTCTAACTTGGATTGATGTACGATTGGGCTGGGCCAGAAGAATCTCTTGACTGGAGCTAATGGGCTTTTCTGGACTATTCTGGACTCTATTTTCGACCCCTTTGTACAAATTTTCATTCCTTGTTGTATTTATTGATTAACAATCGAAACTCCTTTGGGCAGCAGGGTCCTCTGTGTACGACTAGTGAATGAAGGGAGCGTCGAGGTGAGAGGTCATTGCCGCTGATGCCTATTGTCCGTCATTTTAAACACCATCTACCGAAAAAAGGGAAGAAAAAGCCAATGGCTTTTTTTTTTAAATTCTTCTTCACTTCAATGTCCTTCTCGTTCAATGCGTGTACACAATCAACGAATAAAAGAATAGTCTATCCCGGCTCCAGTTTGTCTGGCAAAACGACACGGTTTTTTTTTTCTTCTTTTTCTTCTAGTCTCCCAAAAAATCAGGTACAACACACGCACAATGGGGTCCAGGGCATTGGGACCAGGAGCAACAGGAGCTATGCCTCAGTTGAGTTGAACCGAGTTTGGGGAGGATTGAGGGACGGACCATAGTAAGTTAGTAGTAAGGACTGTGAGCTCTTGGTTTGTATGGGCGAGTATAGTTGCCGTACATTCACTGTACGATGGTGTCGCTTCATTGAAGCCGTTTCCAGAGTGAATGTCCTCTCTCCCCTCTCTTGCACTGTCGCTCAGTGTAAAACCGCGCCCTTGTCCTGTCCAGGAGACACGTACAATTGTAACAGAGAGAAAGCAAAAAAAAAAAAAAAAAAAAAAAAAAAAAAAAAAAAAAAAGAGAAAGAAACAACACAGTATATTTACTACGTAGCTGTAGTGAACCACCACCGCCAGTCACAGTTTTTTCTTTCCTTTTTCGTGTGACGGCAATTGTATAATAAATTTCTTTCTTTGCATTATATTAGTCCCCTTCTTCCTCTTGTTACTCTGTTTGATACCTTCCCATTTCTGTGAATGAGAGTGTCTCTAGTTTCCCTGGGCAATTGGAGGGGAAAAAAACTTGTACCTGCAATTCCGCATTTCCCTATTTGTTTTCTTCCCTTGCATTCTTGTATGCAGTGTCCTAACTGATTCGATTCCCGTCGGCCCCCAAGCTATTATACCATTTGCCCATCGCTACAGACAGGGCAGACCGTATTGTGTAGTGTGAGAGTATCCGGGGTCAGCCGTCTGGTAATATCCATATCCACATCCACAAACTGTACATATACGGGGTTTTGTGTGCATCCGCCCCCTCACCAGACAGTCGGATCTGTGCAGCACAGTACTATAAACACACACCCACCCAATAGTGAATACTGAAAAAAAAAGTCGCTGTAAGCTTCTTTTTCAGACCACAGACGATTTTGTTTGCTTTCTTCTTTTTTTTTCACCAATTTTTTCTTCTCTTTGACACTCGCTATTGAATTTCATCGTCTGATCTCAATAAAAACCAATGCCCAAGGTACTATTATTATTTTCGATCGGTAAAGGTTATGGATACTCCCATTCCAGGATCACTCCTGTACCCACACCTATGGAATGAATGATACTGGGATGGCTGCACACACGAGTCTTCGGGGAGAGACGTCTGAGGTTTTTTGAAACTCTTTCCTAGTATTAACTGGAAATAGTTTAGGCGGATGCCGGAGTTGATCGTGTCGTAAATGGAAGAAAGGTCAAAGACGCTTATTTTTTATTTTATTTTTTTCTTTCCTTTTGTTGTTGCAAAGTTGTCTGTCGTTCCCTTCTTCTTTTGATTCTTTTCTTCCATTTTCGGAGGAGAAGACGACGCTGTCAGATGCAAATGCTTTGCATGTGGGAGGTTTTCTCTCTCTCTCTCAAATCGCTGTTGTTGTCGTCGTCGACGTCTCTATGGACTGAAAAGAAGTGGAGCGTATATGTCGTCCGCTCTTCTGTCCGTCGATCTTTGCCCGTCTCTATCTTCTTCTTCTTGGATACAACAGAGACAGCCTCAAACATCACATAGCGCCGTGTGTGAATGCCTATGTCGCCGGGAGTTGATTGATTTCGGAGCGCGTGCACATTGAAAAGCGCCTCCTCCTTTCTCCCCCTCTTGAACTCGGCTCAAAAAAAATGCGATCCCCTTATATAGGATGTCGTATATTTAGATGTCGTATATTTAGATGTGTACGTCTACCATACACTCTGTGCTGATATTTGGATTAGGAGACTGGTGTGCCTCTCTGAGCTGCACCGCTTGGTGGCCGTATAAGTTTCTCGGTTAGGATAGGAATCCATCACGTCCGTTCTTTTCAATGGAAGGACCCCAGCGTGCCACACCACCACAGAGCTGATGTGATGGCTCTATCAAGATTCCGCTCTTTTCTTGAATGTTTGTCTCGTTCTTTCCATTTTTTTCCAATTCTTGGTTCCGAATAAACTCCTGGTCGATTCCATATACGTTCACAAGAGAATACCGAGTCTATCCTTAACTTCAAACGCTCGCACGTATCACAAGAAAAAGATCATCCGCCCTGTTATTCTTTTGATACACAGCGCAGCCTTTAATGAGCTGGTCGTATCGGGAGATACTCTAAATCCGTTTAGTCTGGGCGCGGTGGTTTCAACAATTGCGAATTTCTTTCTATTCAAAGGGCCACGCCTGTCTGTGCTAGTAGTTTCGTATTTCCGAGTTCTATTTGAAAAATTCCATTATCGTGTAAATGACGGGACGACTCCCAGAGGCGCATTCCAGTCCAGCAGGGAATCCACGTGATGGTGCACAATCTTTGACGACATGAAATGACATTTCTTAAGAAATGATCATCTAGAACATGAATTTGCGCCGAACGCATCTGTCGCCAGAGAAATCCGATTAGATTGTAGAAAATCGTAAAGAAAATGGATTTTTCACGTCCGCCACATCTCATTGGGTTGACCTCGTCGTCCCGGGGGTGAGAGTTTTCATTCATTGATTTTTTCTTCTTCTTCTTCTGACTTGTAGCGCCTTCTTTATCTAATATAAGAACGATTGATGATGGAAGAAATAAAGCCGACTATTCCGGCCCATGTGGCCCAAGTCTTTTCCACACTCTTCTTCTCCGTGGGCTTCTGCCGCTTCTGTTGGCTCGATGAGAACGAGATGACTCGGCATATTAATAGTTGCCGGATGATGGCTGACGCTCGGTCTCCTGCTGCTGTCTCATCCCGATGGCCCCCAACAACCACCAGGCAGCAACAGAGGCTAATGATCAACAGAAGAGAGGGCGGCCTTCGTTGTTGTTGTTGTTGTCGCCGTCATTCCTTCCTCCTATTTTCCGATTTTTGTATGTGAGGAAAGGCCTCATGCCGGGATTGTGTGTCCGCAGTTGCTATAACGTGCCCATCGCGAGGGAATGAGGTGCCCTAGGTGAGTTTTCCAGGGGATGAAAAATTCGGGGTGGCCGATGGAGAGGGATCGACGTCATAAGGAGCCTGTTATTATTCCATGTGTGGGTGACACATAGACTATCTCTACACACTCTTTGCTTTTGAGCTTTTGAAATCGACACGACCGCTCTGGCACACACGGTTGTTTCTTCTCCTTTTATTCCTTGGCCTATTGTGTGTGGACGCCAAAGTCCTCGCTCCTATTTCCCCTACACAATATTTTTTTTTTTCTCACAGAGTGCCAGGATGAAACGCAACAAAAGATTCCGTCATTGCACGTATAACCTTTCCCGTCCCCTTCTCACCTTTTTTTTTTCTTTTTCTCCGCTATTATTATGTTATTTATTTATTTGCGTCGGCTACGTACAATCTCAATCCGACGCTCGATGCCATTGTTGCGCCGAGGGAAACGCATTCGCTCGCCCTCCAGGGTTTTCTCGCTTTTTCTTTTGTGCGACATTGGCAAAGCCATTTAAACGTTATTGACAGTGTTTGACATACAAATCAAGCGATTGAATTCAACCGAGTCCCCCTCTTGTAAATCCAATTCCTGTTTTTCTATGTCGATTAATGAGGCTGAGTTTGTAGTCGATTGTGCTCCTAGATTCTTGCCGCAGTCGTGTGTAATTTATTATTACATCGTCACTAACAATTCTCGAACAGTTGAATGTCGTAAACAAAAAAATCTTTTTGTAGTTCCTTTGGAGTTTGTTCATCCTGTTCTTGCAGTATGTCGAGGCCGAAATTCTACAAGACTATGATGGGTGGGGAATCTTGATGATAAACCTGTTTCCTGTATTGCGTAACTTTGTTTATCCTCTTTTGTAGCTAGGGAAACTACGTGGCGTTTTCGATCTCACTGTTCTGATGGGAAAATGTTGCACGCTGTGCACCTTTTCACCTGAGAATGCGAGAGTGGCCAAACCCCTATAAATGGGGCTGGGCTACACATTCTCATTCTTGACCGAGATCAGCTAGTCGGAACGCCATGTGTTCCGACAATCTATTCATTGATGCAATGGCGGATGGTATTGGATTGGAACGGTATAAAACATCTATAACGTGATTTGGAGTGCGAGTTAGCGAGAACGAGCCAGCCGAACATCCGTTTCCATCGTCCATCCATCCGCCCGCCCACTTTCCTTCCTTATATCCATTGAAAAAGGAGAGGATTACATCGCAAAAGCTTCCCGGACATCATGCGCACATGAATAGCGGGGAATCGTAGCGTTGCAGCTCTCTTCCGTTTTTTGGAGGGGGCGATTGGTAGAAGGAATTTTCCGATCTGTGATGCACGTGCTGCTGGATACTGGCCATAAGGTGCCGCATAAGTACCGTTTCCCATAATCCTCTTCTTCTCTAACCCCCATCCTTTTCTCTGATGTGTTTCCACCCAGGTGATGTGTTCCATTGAAAACGGTTCCAACTATTTTGCAGATTCCGTAGATTCGTATGCATTTGAAATCTTTTTCTCTCGACTCGAAATGCGAATGAAAAATCAGAAAGGAGATGAGGAGAAATGATAAGTGGAAAATGTGTTGTACAGGGCCGGTGTTCAATATAATCTGACTTCTTCTTCTTCTTGTCGATTTGTCGGCACCATTGTATTTGAGCAGCGCAGCAATATCTCGCATGCTATCCCACAGGGCGTGATTGACGTCCGAAAATCCTCTTGACTCTTGACTGGCATCTCCGCCCTCTTCTTATCATCGCCTCGCGCAGCATCGGTGCGAAATGAAAGAACAAGAACAAGGCGAACATGAAGAGATATATCCTCACGATAGGAAAGAAGGAGGGACTGTGCATAGCACCGGTCTACTTATCTTTCTTCGACACTTTTGGGGCCCTAGTGCACATACACCGTAGAGAGAGATTTCCGAGCGTGTTTTTAAGAGAATAGGAGGTGAGTAAGGGTGTCTAAAGGCTTTCTTTTCTCCCCTTCTCTGCTTATATTCTATTCTTCTGCCTTTTACACTAAAGTCCGTGGGGGTTGGAATAGTTTTTCCAAGGAACCCGGTCGAGCTAGACAGCTTGACGACGACGAGGCCGGTGGAATCCTCAGGTGTGTGTGTGTGTGCTGATTTCTATCTCGTCCTTGTTCCCCTCTCTTTATTTTCATGGTTTTTTTCCGAGATTTTTAACCGACTCGAAAAATAAAAATGGGAACTCGTAGAGCTGCTGGATGCTCGGCTCAGCATGCGAGTGGATTTCCCACGACTTGCCAAAGACTTGACCGAAATTGCCTTCTTCTTCCTTGATGGCGGCGATCGATAAAACTAAACTAATAGAGACAAATAGCTTGTCGCCCCTCCAAAAGGAGGAATACAAAGTTGTGTACGACCTCAGAATCTCTGAGGATGATTTGTTTCATTGCGATGTGTTTGAGGTTTGGTTAACCTATGCCACTCGGGGACCGGAACCAATGAACTCGGGCTTTTGCTACCTAAAGAATCGGTGTTGTTATACGGATATCATTTCTTGCGCCATTGGTATGACCCTGTCTCTCTCTTTCTCTCTGTAAATCCACTGACAAATCCTCGTTTCACAGGTGTTTGGTGGTGCATATAGTGGCGGTGGTTTCTTCTTTCATTTCTTCTTTTTGTTCTGTGGAATGGGGAGTCCCCTACTGAGCTGGCGCTTTGTTGATCCCAGAAGCTGCTGTGTATTGCTATCAAATAAACTTTGTGCTGGAGAATAAATAGAATACAAGAGCTGCTGCGCCGGCCCAGGTGGTAGCGCTCTGTCCCTTCTTTTACACAGTGCTGTGTGCACTGCACCATCGTCCAGCATCACTTGCAGTATATTTATATACAAGGGGATACCATATAGCGATAATGGCGCATCGTCCATGGTTTTTTTTTCCTTCTTTTTTTCATTCTTAAATGACAATTTTTATCGGTGAGGGAAGAAAGAGAGACCCCCCTATAAGATGAGCCACAGCCGGAAGGATGCGTTTTCATTGTAACTGACAATGACGACTTTTTCTTTTCATTTGTGTTCTTTTTCTTTAAATGCTGGGCATTTTTTCTGGTTCCGTCTTCCCGTGTTTCAGCCCCTATCCATCGTTTCTTATTTTTTTTTTTTTCCCTTTATCGAAATCCATTCTTGCTCGTTTATGTGTGTGTCTCCTTTTGTTAGTGCACACTGTGTATGATGGCTAAGTGCCGAGTCAGCTTCTCCTTTTCTATTTTTTTGGTACATTTCATATCCACCCATGATGAATGTCGTCCAAGAGGTTAGTAGAATCGAAAGAAGAAGAAAACGGACAATTTTTTGGTCTTGGGGACGATTTTTTCCCCCATTGATGCGCACTTCGACCAGCAACTGGCTCTGATGGCCATTTCTTTACATTTATTGTTAAACCGGATCGAATCCATCTTTTATGATTTTGTTTTTTTTTTCCAGGAGGAATGAAAATTCCAGTTCTGTTTTTTTTTTCTTCTGTCTAGTGTGTTTTGTCCAACATATTCGGTGGTTTTTCTTTTCTTCATAATTTTATTCATCCAAAGGACTTGTCACGATCGACGGCTCCATTTCTATTGAGGCGTTTTTGTACATTCCAATCGCGATAATAGACGTTTGCGCTAACAGGGCGATTATTTAGCAGCCGTTTAATTGCTTTTTCCATGGAATAATAATCCCAAGTCGCATTATGCACGCAAAGTAGAAACGCACGCGCCGGATTCTTCACCTTTCATTTTCTTTTGTGTAAACACGGAGGGTAAATCAACTGCTAGCACAAATATTCATTTAATGTGCCGTACAATAACTGCT
>Ga0247722_10001791_pt1 | contig 11560 bp, 16 predicted proteins | sample MSEWelMarce3H_FC_FD_189094 | JGI IMG/M metagenome (GOLD analysis project Ga0247722, IMG submission 189094) | Subsurface sediment microbial communities from gas well in West Virginia, United States - MSEEL Well Study Marcellus 3H_FC | ecosystem: Environmental > Terrestrial > Deep subsurface >... | reverse complement strand
TAGAAGTCATCAATTGTTAACGAATTAAATCTCATTTTATAATTTTTTTTATGTTAAAAATATACGAATAAATATCGATAAAAAAATCATTTTTATTGATTAAATTTGGTCTTTTCATATGTTTTAACATATTTGTTTATAAAAACTTATTATGGAAATTAAAGAAATTATATCATATTATTTAAATGGGGATACCAACATTATCGAGGTGTCTTTTAGAACTATTGATGATGAAGAAGATGTGTTAAGAAACGACACAATTGATTATGCAATTGTTGAAGAATACGGATTTGACCTTATAACTGAGTCGTTTGATTTTTTTGGTGATGACGATGATATTGAAGGGGGTATTTATGAAGAAGAAACAATCGAATTAGACGAAGACGAGTTAGTTATATTCTTAAATGAATATTATATGATTAACCCATCTCAGTTACCAAAGAGTGAGTTCTATTAAGGACCCACTCTTGTTAAAGACATTGTCATAACTTGTTTTTCACCATACTTACCGTTAAACCATCCACCGGTACTCTTTAACTGAAGACTTTCATACCCATCATTTTCGATGTGGAATGTAATTCTTCGGGATGAACCATTTTCGGTGATATAATCAAACTGTATGTATCCAAGGTCGTAAGCATTGTTATTAAGGATTCTATAAAATATTTCATTAGGTGAATTACCGTATTGCCAAATGTCTTGACCACCTTGAGTAACCCCTAATAATTTCATTCGAATAGATGAATAATCCATATGAATATAAAAATGGTTAATTGAGATTGAATCAAATGGTTTTGGTAGTGCTGTGTTGTGATACGTCGTCCCAAGAAGATATAAAGAATCTCTTGTTTGATTTTGGTCAACGTTAGTGATGTCTAATTTGGAAACTACGTATTTCCCACTAAGTGTTACATCACTTTTTTCTGTTACATATGCTTCACAGGAAAAAAGGAGGAAACAAACCGATAATATTAGGATTATTTTTTTCATACGGCTAAATTACAACTATTTATTTAAATAACAAAAAAAAAATATTAAAATGGTTAGAGATATTAACGCACTTATCGACTTCTTTAAAAAATATACCCCAAATAATGATTCAAAAGATGAAATGGGTGAACAAGAAGATACGTCCTCAACCTCATCGTCAGGTGGTGGAGGAGGGGCAATACCTAAATGGTCTGATTTTTATACCCCAACACGAGGTAAAGCGAATATGTTAGGTAAAACGGGTGAGAAATGGCAAACCGGATTAAACCGAGGTGCTGCTAACCAAATTTGGTAATAACGATATATTTATAAAATAAAATACTTGAGATATGGTACAACCACAATATAGTCCTGAAGAGGCACTGAATAAGATTAAATTAATGATGGGTTATGATTTATCAAAGACCTTAAAAGAAAATGTTTCCGAGACTAAAGGACTTATTAAAGAAGACGATATAGATACCGACACTGAAAAATCGGTTCAAAAAATATTAGGTTACTGCTCAAGTCGACCTGAAGCGGAAGGAACTTTAGATGCCGCGTCAATAGCATCTTCGTTTAATAGAGCTTTTCGTTATCAAACAGGAGGGTTTATGGGAGGTACTGACGACACTCTTTGGAGAGCTCAGGCTGCAAAAATGAAGAAAGGTAACATGGATGACTTGTGTAATGTTAATAGAGAATTTGAAGATGCCGGATATGGTAATTTTGCACAATCAATAGTTGATGAATTGGATGATGAAGAAATTGCGGAATTAATGGAAACATTTACGACAATGAAATATCGAACAGATAAAGCGACTAAATTAGCAGTTACAAGTACTGAACAAACAAATATTAATTGGTTTAAAAAAACATTCCCATGTATTTTTGAATCAGATGGTAATGTTGACCAACAGATTCGTAAAAATGCTAATAACTATGTATATATTTTAATTAAAGGGACATCAGGTAAACAATATCAAGTATTTCAAGATGGACGTGTTAAAAAAACTGATGGTACCGCAACAGGTAAAAAGATTTCTTGTAATGGTTCAAGAGTGACGTTTATTAGTGAGTCTGTTAAAAAAAAAATATTAGATGAACAAATTGATGATAGTGAGTTAACAGGGACTTCTAAAAAGACAGTCACTACTCCACCAAAATCAAACGTAAAATCAACCCCTAAATCAACAGGTTTGGAAAAAGGGGCAACAACAAGTCCGGGAGACCCATATCAATATAAATTTGTTGAAGGTCAATGGTGGTCTAAAGGTTTACTACCAGCAGGTGTTGCGAAATTACCAAATTGGGTTTCATTAAAAAATAATTCAAACGCGACTGACATCTTAAATAAAAGATATCCTACATTAATTACTTCAAAGGCGGAGGTTAAAGTAGATACTAATATCGAGGATGTTGACGGGGAAGACCCAAACAAAATATAATTTATGAAAAAGTTTAGAATTAACGAAGACGAGAAAAATAATATTTTATCAATGCATAAAACATTGATGAGTGAACAATTAGAAAATTCTACAAATACTGAGGACCCAAATTTAGTTAAATTAAGGAACTCAATTAAAGTAGGGTGTTTATCAAACGGTAAGTTAAAAAGAGATATTTCAAAAAATACTTATTTTTATCGTAAGCCAAGTGCTACGGGTACTGGTGATGTTGATTTCTTTCCTGACATGACATATAAATTTGTTGACGGAAGTAAATCAGGTAAATGGAAATGTGAAGGTCTTGTAACATTAGCAAATACAACAACACAACAAGCGTCACAAAAGGCAACTGCTGACACCGATATTGCTAGAGAACTTGAACAATATGGGTGGAAAAAAAGAGAAGATATTGCAGTTACTGATACCGAACTTTCTCAGTTATATCAAAAACATCCTAAATACGATTTATTCAAATTAAAAGTCAATACTGCAAAAACAGGTGGATACACACCGGAACAAACAGCGTTTATTGAAAATTGGAAAACTAAGGGTTATAAATCAACTTTAACTCCTGAGGAATTAGCAACAGGAACGTTTCAAAAAGTTAAAGTTCAAGGTAGTGATGAATATTTCCCTGGTGGTTTAATTATGTTTAAACCAGCAGCAGGAGCTCAAGATAAAGCTGATTGTAGAGACAAAGTTAAACAATATTATGAATATTGGGAAACAAAAAGAGAAGATATTGGTCAAAGTGAATTTGATTCATTAAAATCTCAAGTTCAGGCTTGTGCCAACCAATTCGAAGGTAAATGGGGAGGAATATTTAGTATAGTTGATAATCAAATCAAAACATTACGTGGAGGCGCGGGAGGTCCGTTATCTTATGGTGACGATGCTAAATGGAGATTGAAATAATCTGTTAATTATGTTAGAGAAAAAAATAAAAAGAGCAATATTAGAGGCTAAAGATAATAAAGAGAGACTTTTAATTGAAGAAAATTTAGTTAAAAGTCGAATCTTAATGATTATTGAGTCCGAAGATAATATCAAAAACTTTAATAAATTACCTAAAAAGAGACAAGAAAAAATTGCACACTCTCTTTTAGAGGAAATTCGTTTTTTAGATGAAAATAATATTCTAAATGAACAATTGATGGATGTATTAGGTAAACTATTTGGAAATAGTTTAAGTAGTATGACTCAAACCATCGTTGAACCAATGGTTAAATCATTACTTGGTAAATTAGGGTTAGGTGGTTTCTTTGGGAATTTCATAACATCATTTTTAGTTTCCGACCCAAGACGATTGGCGTTAGCACTTAAAGATTGTAAGGAATTAACAAAATTAGTGACTGAAGCATTATCAGAGGCACTTGTTCAAATGTTACAAGAAAAACAAGGTCTTGAAGGTAAAGGGTATGATTTTATGAGAAATGCTTTAGGTGGTGCTATTAAAGAAACTACATTTATGACAAATTTGGAAAACCAATTATCAGGCATTGTGTGTGATGTGTTTAGTGGTTTTAATAAAAAAGCCGCAGATGTTTATGATAAAGTTAAACCTGTTGCAACAACATAATAGACGTAAAACTCTATTATATAAATTAGATTTTAAAAACAAGGGGGGGTGTTTATCTTATCTAAAAAAAAAAAGAAGGTATTACTACCTTCTTTTTTCATTTAATACTAATCCTTATTTTCGTTTAAGAATTTCTTTCTCGTAATAATCGTCAAATCCGACCATCATATCTGTCATTGACTTATTTTTCTCAACACCAACTATTTTGTCAATTAAACCAAACTCTAGTGCTTCATCCGAATTGAACCATTTGTCATTTCTTGATGATTCTAACATTTCTTCAAATGTCTTACCACAATTCTCAGCTAATATCTTGAATAAAAGGTAATTATACTTCTCGGCTTCGAGTTGATTGATTCTCGTGTCTTGGACGTTTCCTTGAGACCCGTGAGAAACCATGTGAGTCATAACCTTTGAATAAATCAAAGAAGACCTTTTACCTTTCGCTCCTGAAGATAACAACACTGAACCCATTGATGCACACATACCGATGTTGGTCGTTGCAACATCTGCGTTGATAAAATTCATTGTGTCTCTAATACCTAAACCACATAATACACTACCTCCCGGAGTTTGTAGATATAAGTTGATATCTTTTTTCTTATCCAAATTATCTAAGAAAATAAGTTGTGATTGGATGATATCACCCATTCTGTCGTCAACCGGACCTGAAGCCCACAATATTCTATCCATCATCAAACGAGAGAAAATATCCATTTGGGTCACTCTCATTTCTCTTTCCTCCAAAATATATGGTGTCATCGAGTTTTGAATGTGATTGTTGAAATTGTGTAAATCCAATGATGGTTTACCTAAATGTTTTGTGTAATAATTTTGAAATTCTTGACCTACGTTCATCATATGTTTTAATTTTTGACAAAGATATGTAAAAATATTTAAAGTGCCAAAATATCATCAATTATTTCTTCACTAGTTAAATTCGACCATAGTCGTGGATGTTGATACGACCAAAAGGTTTTCCAATTTCCATACCATATAACACCTTCTTTTCTCGGGTCAATAGTTCTCCAATCAGTACTACTTTTAGGGTGTCTACCGATATTATATGTTTTATAATAATCAACACCATCAACTTGATAATAGGATAAGTGTTTTTTGTTTATATCGTCAAAATGAGTGTTAATATGTGGTTTACATCCATTAATTCTACTATATTCCTCAACTTTTGTTAACCAAATTAAACATTCATCGTAATTTTTAGTGTCTAAATTAAATAAGACTTGTTTTCCGTAATCATTAAAACGATGTGTGAATATTTTTTTTAACCCATATTTAGGAACATACTTCGAAACGGATATTTCAAAATCAAAATAAAATTCAATCGGAATTTCAAACACCCCGCCGTTACCAATAATTTTACGACCTTCAACATAAAGTGATTGGTCGTCATTTTTTGGGTATTCTCGAAGTTCAACGTAATAAAGTTCATCGGGTCCTGATATTTTCAAAAACGGTGATGGGTTAAAATGTAGAACTATTCTCTCTTCATTAAGTGAAATAAACATAATCTTCAATAATTAATTTATCTATAACCCCAAGTTTTAATGACTCGAACGCTTGTTCCGGGTTTTCTATAATTGGTTGGTTATGGGAATTAAACGACGTATTCAATAATAAGGGTATTCCTGATATTAAGTAATATTCATTTAATATTTCCCAAAATTTAGGTGTTTTATCTTTATTAACAATTTGAGGTCTTGCGGTTTTATCAGATTTTTGAATAACCGCAGGGATTTTATCAATCCATTCTTCATTTGTGTTATAACATAGTGTCATGAACTCCGAGGTGTATTTTGATTTAACCGGGGTAAAAATACTATCAAATTTATCATCCAACACTATTGGAGCAAACGGCATTGTATCATAACGATTTAACCTTTTATTTAGTATTTTATGTGTTGAGATATCTGTTGGTCTTACTAATATACTTCTTGCTCCTAACGACCTTGGTCCAAATTCTGACCCTGATTGAAACCATCCAACTATTCCCCCTTGGTTAATGTATTCCGCAATATCTTTTGAATTATATTTGGTTCGTTTTAAATTGTAATTTTTAGAAACTTGGGATACTTCATCATTGGTGTATGATTTACCAAAATACATATCATTTAATTCAAATGGTTTAGTTATTTCTCCTAATTCCACTGCTTTATAGATACAAGCACCTAATGACAATCCTTCATCACCCATCGGAGGATAAATGTAAATCTCATCAACCCAATTAAGTTCATTAATTTTTTGATTTAATTTTACATTTGCAAATAATCCACCGGCAAAACATAGTTGTTTGTAATCAGGATAAAGATTATGTAAATCATCAATAAAATTAAGAAATAAATCTTCAGTTAATTTTTGTAGATTAAATGAGAATACTTCCATATTTTCTTGAGTGTTAAAGTATCCATGGGATTTCATCATATCACCTAAAAACATGGTTTTACTTGACGAGCCTGATGGATAAAATCTAAAATCTTTATAATTGATTACCGTTGATAACATTTTATAAATTGTTTCATCGTAATAACCATTTGGACCCATTCCCATTAATTTACCCTCATCTTTACACATCTTCCATATACCTTCACCATTTTGGTCATATCCTCTCATGGACGATGTACTAAAACCCCATACATGGGAAAGACTACCGAATGAAGATAATGGATGACTTTGAATTAAATTCATTTTCCCATCTTCACACAAATAAACTTTCATGACGGTACTTTCTCCACCACCATCGTATGTAATTGTTATGGTTTTTCCTTCCATTCCACTTGTGTAATAGGCACCATATGCGTGTGCGGTGTGGTGACTAACTTTTTCGTAGTTATTATTAGTTATTCTACGTGCAAAGACATCAGGAGTTGGATTTGCAAATATTCGATAATCAGCATCAATTATTTTTAAACCTGTGAAGTTTTCCGCTTCTATACAAGACAATTCACAATTAATATCGTAATTATCACCTGATTTAATACGAGTTAATCTTTCCTCTTCAATGCAGAATGATATTTTACCATCTTTAATTAAAGAAATTGATGGACTATGCGACCCGGTAAAGAATCCATAAATTGAACTCATAAATTATTTATAAATTATAAAATTATCAATGACTAATATGTCAAGTTTGTTTGATATAAATGTGTTAATTGCTTCATCAGGGGTTTCAACAATAGGTTCATGAGGTCCATTAAAACTGGTATTAAGTAAAACAGGGACACTAGTTGCATTATAAAATGAATTAATTAAAGAATAAAATTTTGGGTTATTTTCTTTAGTAACTGACTGATGTCTTGCAGAATTATCAATATGTGTAACCGCAGGAATTTTGTCTCTCCACTCCTCTTTTACCGTTGTTGTTACCAACATATGAGGGGAATACACCTCCGATTCAAATATATGTCTTTGATGTTCAAATAAAACCGCTGGTGCGAATGGACGATACCACTCCCTATGTTTAATATCTCCATTAATATGACCTGACATCCATTTTTGAATGGGTGACGCTAATATTGAACGATTACCTAATGCTCTTGGACCTATCTCAGAACCCCCTTGGAACCACCCAATAACTCGATTTTGTGTTAACCAATGAGTTACCTCGGAAATTAGGTCAGATTCATTATCAAATTCAGTGATTTTTAAATCCGGGTGATTATTGATTGCTGATATTATTTCTTGTCTTGAATATGTTTTTCCAAAATATGGTGACATCGGTTCCACATTATCGATATCCGTAATTTGTTGATATGCATACCACGCACACCCTAATGGGATACCACTATCATCACTCGGTGCTAAGAAATACGAATTTTCGTATAATCCCGAATTTAAAATAATTTCGTTCGAATTACAATTTAGGAATGACCCACCAGCAACACAAACGTTTGAAGAATTTGTTATGTTTTTTGCGATTTTAGCTAAAATGAGTGATGCTCTTTCTTGTTCTCTTTGATAAATTCCTGCAACACAAGCTTTTGAATAGAAATCGGACTTCCAAGTTACTTTTGGGTAAATTGTGTTATTCGGTATGAATATGTCGTTTTCTAATTCTTTAATATATTCAGGAGCTTCGTCGACAATTGATTTTTCGGCATATGATGCAAGTCCCATTAATTTACCTGCAGGCCAAGTATGTTCATTTGGTTCGTATATTAACTGAAGAGAACCTGTGGAATATACGGTACCAACTGAAACACCTTCATTTGTATCGATTGGAACAGGATATTTAATCCATTTTTTATATGGTTCAGTGTATCCCTTTTTGGTAAAATGGAATATTGAAATACCTTCGGTCCAATCTTCTTCAGGGTCTAATTCCTTTCTGTCAACGGCATACCATTCATTCAATTTATTTTTATGACTTAAAATACTTCCTGACGCATCTGCAACAATAATTGCAGATTCCTCAAATCCTGAACTAAAAAATGTTGAGTACGCGTGCGCCAAATGATGTGGTAAGAATTTAAGGACTGACCTTCTTAATTTGGGGTATTTTCCAAAAAATTGAAAATCTACATTGTCGGTAATTTCGGTTGTACTATATACAAATAAATCAATATCTTGATGGGTTATTCCCAACGTGTTTAAACAATAGTTTATGGATTCAAAAGGAATTAATCCCCCTTGATATGCACCATCGTGTTTTATCCTTGAAAGTCTTTCTTGGGTAATCCCAACAACTACTTTACCGTTTTCTATGATAACCGCACCTTTATCGTGTCCTACCGAAAATCCTAATACTCTCATTTAATTTTTGTTTGTTTTTTATTGTTCGTCTGTTGGTGATACCACCTCAGCATCATTCACGTCAATATTTGATGGGTCAACCTCTTGAGACTCATCCCCATTCATACTAACGGCAGTACCTTCTTCTAAATCTTGTTCACATTTATAGATGTGGATTTGGTCATTATGACTAAAAACGATAACTTTTTTAGAATCGTCATTTAATTTAACATCACCTTTGATGTCAACAACAACACCTTCACCATCTTGAAATATAAGCCCTAATGCTCTTGCAAAGATTAAAGATGCATTTAGTAAATCTTGAACGTCTTGTTTTGTGTCCCCTTGTTCAGGGTTTGTGTAATTTTCCATATAATAAGTTTTTCCTAAATTTAATAAAATTTTCCAATAAAAAAAGGGGTAAGAACCCCTTTTAATATTAAATTATTGATTGATTGTTTATGGTTTAAGGTTTTTCCGAGCCTAATAACACAACCCTTCTCATATTTGTATGATTTCCAAAAGCCCCAATTATTAATTGGTCATAATCATACTAATAAATATCTTCAAAAAAGTTTGGAGTGTCAATTTTATTTTATATTTTTGTCGAAATTAAATTAAAATATTATGGCAGATTTTAGAACATACGTTGATATTGAACCAAAGGAGTTTATTGACAATTGTAGCGAAGGAGAGATTGAAGAATTAGTTGATATTCTTATTGAGGAGGGTCATTTAGATGGAATACCGGTAACTTCGAACAGACATCACAACCTATTAGATGAGGAGTGGGCGAAGACAATTGGTAAGTTAAATAGGTCTCGTTTATTATTATCAAATGAGGAGGAGAACATTATCAAAAACATTGCAAATAGGTTTTAAGGTCTTTTTTAAACTACTTATAGGATAGAGGTTTCTTGAATTTTTGATATTTTTATCTTAAATTTGGGTATAACCAAACAATACGATGGTCTAAAATTATCGTATTGGCTTTTTCAAAATCCACTTGTTAAAGTCACGAGAGAGGAGTAATCCGAACTCATAAACTGTAAAAAAGAGAGTATGAAATTAAAGACAATTTTATTCGCTTCGTTGTTGATGTTAATGTCATTTACAACGATAAAAGAGACAGAGTCCGTATCATTAACCCACGAGTTATTATATGAACAGATAAACGAAAAAAATATTAAATTCCCTGACATAGTTTTCGCACAAGCGGTATTAGAATCAGGACATTTTAAAGCCCCGCTCTTCATCAACAAGAACAATTTGTTCGGGATGAGGATTCCAAAGAAAAGGGAAACAACTGCGGTTAATAAGGGGAAAAAAGGATACGCACTGTACGAGAATTGGGACAGTAGTATTGATGATTACTTATTATGGCAAGAATTCACCTTAAAAAACAGAGGTAATTTGACAAGAAGTCAGTATTTTGCATTATTAGGTAAAGTATACGCCTCAGACAAAAGATATGTTACCTCACTAAAGAGAGTAATTAGTCAACACCAAGAAATTTTAAATTAATGGCGCACCCCAATTTACACGCAAAATCCTCCGTAAAAAAATACGGAGGTAAGCCAGAAGATTATATCCACTTACATGAATGGATGGACGAAACCAAAGGATGGTACGCCGATTCATTACATAGAATGTGGAGACATCACTCAGAAGGAATATTCGAAATGGAAAAGAGATTTGGTCCGGAGTTCTTAAACAGTGATGGAAAAATCGTTTATACCCGATACATTGGAGAACAACACGTAAGGGAAGATTGTAACAACTACATCCCAACTGCGAAAGAATGGGTGGATAATATTAGAGAAAAAAATCGTCCATTATGGATGTTAAAGACTCTTAAAATAGAAGACTGATATTTATTAGTATGAATGAATTATTAACACCGGAAGAAAAAAAATATTTGGAAAGGGTTGCCCGATATATCCAATCCATGGGAGAAAAAAATGTTTCAATAGATATTGAAGCGAATGATTACGATAGTAAAACTGAAATATCAGATATTGAATGGGATGGGATAACTCATTTTGATAGTTATAGAACTGCAATGGAAATACCTTCAGGTCTTATTGAGATATTAAAGAAAATTTTTAACTATATTGACCAATCAGGTGATTATTCATTTCCTGATGATATTGATGGGGTTAACTATCACCAATTTTCGGTTGATATTAACACGACTAATAGAGAATTAACTGTCACACAACAGTTTAGTTATTACGGTGAAGGTAGTGAAGGTGAACTCGAATTTGATGAACCTGAGTTGATGGAAGAATGGAAAGACCAATTAGAAATTAACGGTATTCAAATACCTGAAGATGGTATCTTATCTACATATTATAGTGGTGGTGGTGATGAGGGCGCACTTGACGGGGATTTCTCAGAAAATAATAAGACGATACCAGGAACGATGGAGGATTTTTGTTATAAAGAATTATCAGAAAATTATGGTGGATGGGGAAATAATGAAGGAGGACAAGGAAGATTTGAATTCAACTTTAATGATGGAACAATCTTCTTATATCATACCGAAAATTTAGAAGAACAAGTTTCAAATACTTTATTTGAAGTAGAATTTTAAAAAAAAAACGTCATGGATATCTTAAAAGCAAAAGTTTTTTTAGATAAAAAACAAGAGGAGCATTTCAACAAATATGGGGTTTATGCTGACACCAACAGTAAATTAGCCGAGTGGATGGAAGAGTATCACCAAGACGAATTAAAAAAATTATCAGAAAAAAACTTGACAACGATATAACTTTTTTGTAATATTGTAATAGTTATTAAGAACACAGGTAGAAAT
>Ga0247722_10001790_pt1 | contig 11576 bp, 4 predicted proteins | sample MSEWelMarce3H_FC_FD_189094 | JGI IMG/M metagenome (GOLD analysis project Ga0247722, IMG submission 189094) | Subsurface sediment microbial communities from gas well in West Virginia, United States - MSEEL Well Study Marcellus 3H_FC | ecosystem: Environmental > Terrestrial > Deep subsurface >... | reverse complement strand
ATTTCAATAAACAACAAATTTTTTAAATAATTTAATGAAGAATCAGAATCGTATTTTAATTTAAATGAATTAATCATTTCATTTCGCGTGTAGGTGGCATTATAAGAATTATCTATGTTATTTTTTAATCTCAAAAACGATGAGCTGAAATCTGTATTTAATGTATTAAATGATATATCTAATGAGTTTATAGTTTCTATTAGCGAAGCATCTAGACAAACTTTATTATTTTCTACAAATAATTGCCCGCCACTAAAATTCCATGTAGTTCCATTATATTTTAATGAGGCAATATTTGAAATATCTAGTCCAGCATTATTAAGCGATAGATCAAGTATATTTAGTAATTTTGAGGCTATAGTAATTGCTACATCACTTATTTCAACAATACTTGATGAAAAAGTTGTACTAATCCCTTTTACAATTAAATCACCATTAATAATTAGTGTTCCGCTATTGTTATTGTATCCTGAAGGATCTATAGTAAATGTAGTAGGAACTTTTAGAACATTATTAAGTAATTGACCGCTTATTAATACATTATTAAGAAAAGCGGTTTTATGCACATATAAATCATTACTTATAGAAATATTAGTTGCGCTTAGATCGTTTGTTAAAATATTAGCACTATAAAAGTTTCCTTCTATACTTTGTTTATAACTATTAAAACTAGTGTCAATAGATAGAAAACTTGTTCCATCTATAATTAAATCATTACTTATATTTACTATTTTGCGTACATTTAAATTATTTTTAATGTAAAGAGAATCACTAAAGTTTGAATCTTCACCACTTACATTAATATATGTAAAATAAGCATTGCTCCTTCCTATTCCATCAATATCATATCCTACCATTGTATTTCTAATATATCCATTATTAACACTGTTAAATGATATTAGTACATTAGGTGGTATTATTATTGAATTTACTTTTAAAAATTTGGTAGATAATTCAGAGATATTCAAGATGTCAATATTATTATAAATTGCTTTATTAAAAGCAATAGCATCACTAAAATCAACAATACCATCAAATATTATACTTTTGCTACTATTGCTAATTAATTCCACACTATTATATGATGACTCTATTATTAGATTTCTACATATATCTATAGATGATAAGTAGTCGCAATAAATTACAAAGCTTTCATTACTATTATTAAAAATTTGTTGTTTATTGAAATATTGTTCCATAATTATATTACTTTATTAATATAGTTAATTAATATTTTATTAACTCATTGAATGCATAAAATATTTATATCACGGTAGTGTCATTCTTACTTTTAGATTTCCCGATGAATCTACATATACTTGCCCTTTTTTATTTGTTTCGCCGATTGACCTAGCAATTTTATCAATATCTAAAAAAAGTCTCGGAGTATATATACCTATATTAATTGAAGCATCAAGATAAATAGGAGTATCTACAATATGAATACTATATGATGGGTCTAATGTATTAATACCTATTCTATTAGAAGAGGTATCTATACATATCAGAGCATCGCTAACAATAGAATAGTTTGTAATAGTACTTATGGAAGAAAATGTCCCGATTAGGGTATTTATTGAAGATTCGGACATAATTTATTTATATATTTATTGTATAATGTTATTATATACATTTTAACTAATAACATTATTTAATTCATTATTTAAATAAATATTAAAAAGATCTCTCAATATTTGCTAGTCGGTTTTCTAAAAGCTCCATTTTTTTTGTTAATTGTTCTATTAATTCTATTTTATTATTAACAATGGTTACTAAATCGTTCGAACCTTCGTTTTTAATAAAATTCTCATTTTTACTTAAGCTCTCGTTAATTATTTGGACTTGTGCATCTAATTCTTTAAGACCTGCTAAGGTATATACAAAAATATTATTGTAATTCAAGCTATAAGGAGTTTGTTCGTTGCCGCTAATTACACTAAATTTAAGTTCATCAATATTTTCAACTTCTTGAGCTATTAGACCTGCTTCTATTATAAATGGCTCATCTAAAGCACCTCTATAATGTAGATCTTTAAAATTTGCTGTTTTCTGGTAAATTTGGGGGCTTAATTGCCGTATCGTTGTTAAGGCATTAGTAATAACCTCTTCATTATGTTTTAATCTATCATCAGATGTAGTTATTATTCCATTTGAACTAGATACCATGCCTTTAATATTTAAAGACCCATCGATTATTACATTACTATTTATTGAAATATCATTGCCTAGAAGCGGATTAATATTATTTACAAATAATTTTGCTCTATTAAGCAAAGCTAAAGAACCATCCATTATTATATTACCGCTAATAGATAAATTTGCAGGATTATATGGTCTAATTTTATTTACATAAAATATCGAACTACATGATAAATCAACTGTGTCGAGTCTTGATGTATTTATAGAATTAGTTTTTAAAGTGTTGCAGCTAATTTCACCACTTATATTAATAGAGGTCGATGTAAAAATATAACCATTAGAAATGCTAATAATTGCATTGGTTCCTAATCTAATAAACTTTGTATTTATAGTTCCGCTAACATCAATATCATAATTTGGAGACGAGGTTCCCACACCTATCCGGCTATTTTCGGTATCAATACAAACAACATTATTAATATTAGGCATTACAATATTATCTGTTAGAGCACTTACACTTGTAACAATTTTGTTAACTCCTGACATTACTTAATTATTATATTATTAAAGATTAATAATATAATATTTATAATTAAATGTATTTTACTCATAAAATAAATGAATATGTAAGCCATTAATCTTATAATGTTATTTTTATATTATTTTATTAAATATTATTTTGCTCTAATGCTTGTAATTTTGATACTAAACTATTTATAGTTGCTTGCTGTTCTAATAAACTTATATCTTGCGCTTTCACCTTTTCATGTAATTCTTTAACAGCTGCTAGCCCATAAACAAATATTGAATTATAATTTAGAGCATATACTTGCTTTATTAAATTATAACTTAAATCGTTATTACTTAAATCGTTATTACTTAAATCGTTATTACTTAAATCGTTATTACTTAAATCGTTATTACTTAAATCGTTATTACTTAAATCGTTATTACTTAAATCGTAGTTTATTATATATTCATAATAATCACCACCACTTACAACAAAACTTAGATCACTTACTTGTAATACTTCTTGGGCGATTAAACCCGCCTCATAGATCCAAGTATGTCCGCTTAAGTCTCCATTATAACTTGCATCTAACATGTCTAACGTTTTTTGATAAAACTTAGGTGTTAATTTATCAATCAGATCCAATCCATTATTAATAATAACTTCATTATGCTTTACTCGATCATCTGAACTATAAACAGTTGTATTTACCGTAAGTTGCTGTGTTAATATATTTTGAAAGATCCATTTACCGGTTTCATCAATGCTATTAAAACTGTTATCAAAAACGTTATAACTTGTTGGAGGACGACCTTTTAAGGATGATATCATTGCTCTAGTTGTTGATCCACCAATAGCAATAGCAGCAAATATTCCTAGTTCTTTAGACCAACATACACTAAACCAATTATTGGTATCATTTGATGATCTCACAGTCCAATTTGTTCCGTTTGGTGAAGTCATTAGTCTATTTGATCCGCCTTCAGCTAGAGCAATAAATAGTCCTAGTTCTGCACACCAACATACAGTTGACCAAGTATTTGTTGTTTCATTTGCTGATAATCTCCCAGTCCAAGTTGTTCCATTATTGGAAGTCATTACTTTATTTGTTCCACCTTGAGCTACAGCAACAAATAATCCTAGTTCTCCAGACCAACATACACATATCCAAGTATTGGTTTCATTTGTTGATACATTCCCGGTCCAAGTTATTCCATTTGGTGAAGTCATTATTCTATTTGTTCCAGAACCCGATACAGCGACAAATAGCCTTAGTTCTGGAGACCAACAAACACTGCGCCATTGATTGGTTTCATTTGATGATGTTCTACCAGTCCAATTTGTCCCGTTGGGTGAAGTCATTACTCTATTTGATACTCCTCCATCGGCTACAGCAACAAATATTCCTAGTTCTTTACACCAACATATACTTTTCCAATTATTTGTTTCACTTGATGATGTTCTACCAGTCCAAGTTATTCCATCCGGTGAAGTCATTACTCTATTTGTTCCACCTTGAGATACAGCAGCAAATAACATTAGTTCGGGTGACCAACATACACACATCCAAGCATTGCTATCATTTGGTAGTGTTCTCCCAGTCCAATTTATTCCATTAGGTGAAGTCATTAGTCTACTACTTCCGCCACTAGCAACAGCAGCAAATAGTCCTAGTTCTCCAGACCAACAAACATTACGCCACTGCATTGTTGATCCATTTGATGATGTTTTTAAACTCCATGTTTGAACCGCTTTTACTCCACTTGAAGAAGGATTTAAACTTGGATAAGCATCTTTAGCCAATCCATAATAACCATTAACAGCAGACCAGCTAATGTCTCCACTAATTTCTTGATATGCTCTATTTGAAACTCTTAAATTGTTAATATATGAATTGTTCCAATATTTAGTTGTGCTACCCAAGTTATAAGTATTATTTAAAGAAGGAATTATATCACTTGATATAGATGTAAGAACAATAGGCGTTCCTCCTCCACCAGCGCTATAAGTTGTTCCATTTATTTTATTAAGAATTATATCATCAGCAAAAATATTAGTCCATCTCTTTAATGAAGATCCCAAGTTTGAATTAACACTAATTAGCGGATTAAAATTTCCACTTACATCAACATTTGACACACTTAAATCAGTAATATATGCGTTGCGCCAATATTTAGTGGAAGCACCTAAACTAGAGTTATTTGCATTTAAAGGATTTAAATTACCGCTTACATCAATATTGGAAACGCTTACATCACTAATATATGCATTTTTCCATATTTTAGTAGGAAGACCTAAGCTTGCTCCATTAGTATTTAATGGATTCAAATTACCGCTTAAATCAATATTAGTAACGCTTACATCCCTTATATATGCGTTAGCCCAAGATTTAACCAGTGATCCTAAGCTAGAGTTATTAGCATTTAAAGGATTTAAATTACCACTTAAATCAATATTAATAACGCTTACATCCCTTATATATGCATTGCTCCAATATTTAAGAGTGGTTCCTAAGCTAGACCCGTTAGCATTTAACGGATTTAAATTACCACTTAGATCAATAGAAGAAACGCTTATATCACTAATATATGCATTTTTCCATGTTTTACTTGCTAGACCGATACTTGATCCATTAGCGTTTAAAGGAGTCAAATTTCCGGAAACATCAATATTAGTAAATGAAGCATCTGAACCATTAACAATAGTAGCAGATGTTCCTAAACCTGTTCCGGTTATTAAACTGCTTAAATTATATGAAATGTCTCCTTTTTTAATAAAAATAGCATTGTTTCCAGAAACTTCTAAGCTTATATTTTTTCCATCATATGGTTTTATTGTTAAATCATCCCCACTAATAGATGATAAAGTATTAGTATATATTTGGATTGATTTAGTATTGCTATTGAAAATATGTAAACTCATCAACTATTGTAATATTTTATATATTTTATATATAAAATATATTTCTACATATATTGTATTTTATTAATTATATGATTATAAACTTGGTGTAAGCAAATATAATTATTTTACAAAATAAGATTTGTATAGGTCAAAAACTGAAACACTTGAATACGTTTGATATTATATTATGATTCTAATGTTTCTATTCGTGCTATTAAACTATTTAATTGTTCGTCTAATGTATTTGTTTGTTGTGTTTTTACTTTTGCATGTAATTCTTTAATAGCTGCTAGCCCATAAACAAATATTGAATTATAATTTAGACTATATACTTGCTTTATTAAATTTTTGATTGGTTCTACACCACTTAAATCGTTATTACTTAAATCGTAGTTTATTACATATTCATAATAATCACCGCCACTAACAGCAAAACTTAAATCACTTACTTGTATTACTTCTTGAGCGATTAAACCCGCCTCATAATTCCAAACATAACCACTTAAATCTCCGTTATAACTTGCGTCTAACATGTCTATTGTTTTTTGATAAAACTTGGGAGTTAGTTTATCAATCACTTCCAATCCGTTATTAATAATAACTTCATTATGCTTTACTCGATCATCTGAACTATAAGATGTTGTATTTACCATAAGTTGCTGTGTTAATATATTTTGAAAGATCCATTTACCGGTTTCATCAATACTATTAAAACTGCTATCAAAGACGTTATAACTTGTTGGAGGACGACCTTTTAAGGATGAAGTTAATACACTATTTGCACCATACGCAAGACCAACAAATATTCCTAGTTCTGGAGACCAACAAACACTAATCCCTAAATTTACTGCGTTTGATCTTGCAGTCCAATTTATTCCATCGGGCGAACTCATTACTCTTGTTCCGCTTTCACCAATAGCAACAAATAGACCCAGTTCCGCAGACCAACAAATACCAGATAAAGAACTCGTTGGTGGTAATCTTGCAGTCCAATTTATTCCATCAGGAGAAGTCATTATACAGTTAGTTCCACTCCAAGATACAGCAACAAAAATTCCAAGTTTTGGAGACCAACAAATATTATTCCACTGATTAGCTTCTATACCTTGTGATCGTGGTGTCCATGTAGTTCCATTAGGTGAAGTCATAACTCTGTTATTTCCATCGTAAGCAACCGCGACAAATAATTTAAGTTCTGGCGACCAACAAACAGCATGCCAACCATTGAGCGGAACACCATCTGATTGTGGTGACCAAGTTGTACCGTCTCGTGAAGTCATAACTCTATTATTCCCACTTCTAGATACAGCAAGAAAAATACCAAGTTCTGGAGACCAACACGCAGAGGAAGCCCATGAATTCTCTTCTGATGCTGTTTTTCCGGTCCAAGTTATTCCATCCGGCGAAGTCATTACTTTATTTGATCCTGCACCAGCATTTGTAGCAACAAATAATCTAAGTTCTGGCGACCAACATACACCACGCCATTCACAAACTTGTGCTAATGCTGCTCTCGCTATCCAATTTATTCCGTTTGACGAAGTCATTACTTGATTTGTGCCACTATCAGCAACAGCAACAAAAATTGCTAGTTGTGGAGACCAACAAACACTACGCCATCCATTGGCTTCTGGAACAGTTCTTAGAGTCCAAGTTTGTACCGCTTTTACTCCACTTGAAGAAGGATCCAAACTTGGATAAGCATCTTTAGCCAATCCATAATATCCATTAACAGCAGACCAACTTATATCACCACTAATTTCTTGATATGCTCTATTTACAACTCTTAAATTGGTAGTATATGAATTATTCCAATATTTAGTTGTGCTACCCAAGTTATAAGTATTATTTAAAGATGGAATAACATTACTTGATATTGATGTAAGATCAGTAGACCCTCCGCCTCCACCAGCGCTATAAGTTGCTCCATTTATTTTATTAATGCTTAAGTCATCAACATAAACAGTTTTCCACACCTTAAGCGACGAACCCAAGCTTGAACTATTAGTGATTAGTGGATATAGATTTCCTGAAACATCAATATATATTGCGCTTACATCACGAATATATGCGTTGCGCCAATATTTAGTGGAAGCACCTAAACTAGAGTTATTTGCATTTAAAGGATTTAAATTACCGCTTACATCAATATTGGAAACGCTTATATCATTAATATATGCATTTTTCCATATTTTAGTAGGAAGACCTAAGCTTGCTCCGTTAGTATTTAGTGGATTCAAATTACTGGATACATCAATATTAGTAACGCTTACATCTCGTATATATGCGTTAGCCCAAGATTTAACCAGTGATCCTAAGCTAGAGCTATTAGCATTTAAAGGATTTAAATTACTAGTTACATCAATATTAGTAACGCTTACATCCCTTATATATGCATTGTTCCAATATTTAAGAGCAGTCCCTAAGCTAGAGCTATTTGCATTTAAAGGATTTAAATTACCTGAAACATCTATAGAAGTAACACTTAGGTCACTAATATATGCATTTTTCCATGTTTTAGTTGCTAGGCCTATACTTGATCCATTAGCGTTTAAAGGAGTCAAATTTCCGGAAACATCAATATTAGTAAATGAAGCGTCTGAACCATTAACAATAGTAGCAGATGTTCCTAAACCTGTTCCGGTTATTAAATTACTTAAATTATATGAAATGTCTCCTTTTTTAATAAAAATAGCATTGTTTCCGGAAACTTCTAAGCTTATATTTTTTCCATCATATGGTTTTATTGTTAAATCATCTCCACTAATAGATGATAAAGTATTAATATACATTTTCCATGATTTATTATTGCTATTGAAAATATGTAAACTCATCAACTATTGTAATATTTATATATTAAATATATTTAATATGTAAAATATATTAAATATAATTTGACTAGGTCTTAGTATTTGATACAATAGAAATATATTAGTTACTTGAATCTAATGCCTCTATTCTAGATGTTAAACTATTTATAATTGTTTGTCGATTCATTATACTTATTTCTTGTGTTTTTATTTTTGTATGTAACTCTTTAATAGCGGCTAGTCCATATGCAAAAATACTATTATAAGCTAGTGTATATTTTTCTTTTTCTATTAGATTATTACTCGAATCATAAATATCACCACCACTTACAGCAAAACTTAGATCAGGAACTTGTAATACTTCTTGAGCGATTAAACCTGCCTCATAGATCCAAGTATGTCCGCTTAAGTCTCCATTATAACTTGTATCTAACATGTCTAAAGTTTTTTGATAAAACTTAGGTGTTAATCTATCAATCACATCCAATCCATTATTAATAATAACTTCATTATGCTTTACTCGGTCATCTGAATAATAAGGTGTTGTATTTACAGTAAGTTGTTGCGTTAATATATTTTGAAAAGTCCATTTACCAGTTTCATCAATACTATTAAAGGTGCTATCAAAAACATTATAACTTGTTGGAGGGCGCCCTTTTAATGAAGAAGTCATAACTCTATTTGATCCATTGCCGGAAACAGCAGCAAATATTCCTAGTTCTGGAGACCAACAAACTGAATACCATGTGTTAAGTTCTGCTGCTAATCTTGAAGTCCAAGTTATTCCGTTTGGTGAAGTCATTACATTGTTAGTTCCATCATAACCCACAGCAACAAATAATTCTAGTTCTGGAGACCAACAAACACTAATCCAACTATTGGCTTGTGCTGCTGTTCTCAAGGTCCAATTTATTCCATCAGGAGAAGTCGTTACTCTATTTGTTCCATTGAGAGAAACAGCAACAAATAGTGAAAGTTGTGGCGACCAACATACACTATACCAGTAATTTGCTTGTAATAATGATCTATCAGTCCAAGTTATTCCATTTGGAGAAGTTATTGCTATACCGCCACTGGCAGCAACAGCAACAAATAGCATTAGTTCTGGAGACCAACAAACAGAACGAAACTCATTAATTGATGTTGTTCTTCCCGTCCAAGATATTCCATCAGGAGAAGTCATACATCTAACTGATCCGAAACTAGCAACAGCAACAAACAGTTCTAGTTCTGGAGACCAACAAATACCAACCCAATCGCAAGGTAGATTAGTTCTCCCAGTCCAAGTTATTCCATCAGGAGAAGTCATAATATTAGTTGCTCCACCATAACTTCCGGCAACAAATAGTGAACGTTGTGGCGACCAACAAACACAAAACCACCCATTATTTGCTGCCGCTGATCTTGCTGTCCAAGTTATTCCGTTTGGCGAAGTCATTACTCTATTTGTTCCACCTTCAGCCACAGCAACAAATAATCCTAGTTCTCCAGACCAACATATACCGCGCCAAGTACTAAATTCTGCGCTTCGTCCAGTCCAAGTTTGGACCGCTTTTACTCCACTTGAAGAAGGTTTTAAACTCGGATAAGCATCTTTTGCCAATCCATAATAATTACCAATTATATTTAGTTTATGTATCTTTATATAGGTTGGAGTACTATGACAAGTTGCATATACTGTTCCATCTGCTGATAACGCATTTCCATTAAGTCCAGTCCCATCAGAACTTTCAACTATTTTTACCCACGAATCCGTTCTATATTTCCAAATAAAAGCTTTATTAGAATACCATGTAGCTACAATTGTTCCATCACCTGATAAATATGGATAAGCAACAAGGCCGCTAGTAACAGGAAATATTCCTGTTAGTTGCCAAGATACATCAATAGCATTATATTTAAAAACTCTAAAATCAGTATAGCCCCCAACTGAAACTGTTAGTCCGTCATACGACATGCTAGCAGCCCAACCAAACTCTTGAATGGGTCTTGGACCTAATATAACCGGTCCAAATTGTTGCCAAATTGTACCATTATATTTAAATATTCTTGCATAACCTTGTTGGTCTGCATTGCTAGGATAAATGCGACTAGAACCTATTAAAGTATTTCCATCATATGATATACCCAAAGACATAGCCCATGATGAAAATGTTGGACTGAATGTATTAGCAATAGATGCTATAGAAGTCCATACATTATTAATATATTTCCATGCATAAACAATTCCTCCTGATCCTGCAATATCATTACTCATTGCAAAAGTAATTCCATCTCCGGATAATACAGCTGCTCCATGTGCGGTAGCCCTACCATTTGATAAATATCCTGTATTATTCCAAGATACATCATTATATTTATAAATACCAAATGTAGCAGTGGATCCAGATACAAGTGTTGCAAGTGTTCTTCCATCATATGATATTTGTAATGTATTTAATATATAACTATACCATAATATTATTTTATTAGTAGCTGTTCCATAAATAATTGGACCCATAAGTTGCCAACTTACATCATTAAATTTATAAACTCTAACACATCCAAGCGCAGGTGACGAACTAGATGCTATAGCAAAAATAGTTCCATCACTATTTAATGCAGATCCATAACCATTATAATCAGTATTTGAGTAAGTAGTACCTGAAAGTGTAAAAGGGTCTCCTAATATTTGATCTTGACTAGGAATAAAAGGAATACTTATATTACTAGGAATATACGCTAAATTCATTTCCTGTGCTCTATTTACAACTCTTAAATTGTTAATATATGCATTATTCCAATAATTAGTAATTATACCGAAATTAGTAGTGCTACCTAAACTATAAGTATTAGTTGTAGAAGGAACAACATTAGTAGTAATTGATGTAAGAACTGTAGACCCTCCGCCTGCGCTATAAGTTGCTCCATTTATTTTATTAAGAATTATATCATCAGCATAAACAGTTTTCCATCTCTTTAGTAAAGAACCTAAGCTTGAATTAGCAGCAATTAATGGTATTAGATCACCACTTAAATCAACATTTGACACACTTACATCAGTAATATATGCGTTGCGCCAATATTTAGTGGAAGCACCTAAACTAGAGTTATTTGCATTTAAAGGATTTAAATTACCGCTTACATCAATATTGGAAATGCTTATATCACTAATATATGCATTTTTCCATATTTTAGTAGGAAGACCTAAGCTTGCTCCATTAGTATTTAAT
>Ga0247722_10001787_pt1 | contig 11593 bp, 9 predicted proteins | sample MSEWelMarce3H_FC_FD_189094 | JGI IMG/M metagenome (GOLD analysis project Ga0247722, IMG submission 189094) | Subsurface sediment microbial communities from gas well in West Virginia, United States - MSEEL Well Study Marcellus 3H_FC | ecosystem: Environmental > Terrestrial > Deep subsurface >... | reverse complement strand
GTTAATACTAAAACCAATAATAACAGTATAATATAATATAGCATTTGTTCTATTTTATTTAACACGGATAAAAACTCTTTATTAATTGGTATTAACTGTAGTTTAAATGGCCAATCAATAGATATTAAAAATTTGTTAGTGTGGTTTTTATTTTTTTGGTCTAAATAATAATCTTTATTCAATTCAATAAAATAAATAGTGAATATTAATAAAAATACAAAAAATGAGATTCTCATATCTAAACGCATCACCATTAGAAAAACTAAAAAATATATTATAGAATACATAATTTTTACAATAGGAGATATGTGTTCAAAATTGCCAGTGTTTGAAAAAATGGTAACTAAAAAATAAAATAAAAAAAAGGAGGCAACCAAGTTAAACCATTTACTGTTTTTTAAAAATATTAACTGTTCACAATTTATTAAACTATCCCCTATTCGTGCCCCAAAAATTATCATTAAAAACACCGCAAACGATTTAACCATATCAGCTTGCGTATATGTAATTTCATTAAACAACCCTAACATTTATTATTATAATACAATATAATATTATAATAAAATACTTGACTTTTTACCTTTTAAGTTTTGAATGTACGATCACAGTCATCCGTAAACTCATATCTATAAAATGTTTTGGGTGGCACCGTATCAATCTGTCCACCAATATCTAAATTGGTCAATGTAAATTTTGGATAGCTTTTTTTTAGATCAATAACTGTTTTAATAATGTTTTCTAAGTCCAACCATCTTGGGTACTTACCATGTTTTCTATAATCAGTTTTGTTCATGTTTTTCGCGATAATTGAAAGTTCGTCTTCACTCAATAAATCAAAACCATCAATATTTTTCTCTTTTTCACCAATCATGGTTTTAGCTTCTTCAATATTTTCACGTCTTTTAAATTCTTGTAAAATACGTTTTAATTTATCTTCAACATCACTTAGTTCTTTTTCTATAATATACATTGTGTTTCCTGCTATTTGTTTCTCTCTTTTAATGTTTTTTTTCTTTTCATTTAAAGTATCATTTAAAGCATTTAACTCTTCTGGAGTTTTTTCGTATAATTTGTTTACTTCCAGTTTTAAAGACATTATATTAGTTAGGCATATATTTTTAAGTTTTTTATTAAATTAAAATTAAAATTAAAATTAAAATTAAAATTAAAATCTACTAAAATGCTTTACAGTTTTTGATAATGAATAATAAATAAAACCAAATAATGACCCTGTAAAAAGTAGTCCATTGATATTATAGTTTCCGTCTGTGTTACACAAAAATGGTAAATATTTATATAAAGATTTTTTAAATATTGGTAACTGAAATATGAAATATAATACGGCCAATAATAGAGGTCCTTGTAATTCATCATAAATACTGTCCAATGAATTCTGTACCTTTTCGTTTCTATAATAATTGTTTATATCGTCGTCTGTCTCTGCGATGTAGTCTCTAGATGTTGGAGCAGGTATATAATTCGGCTGTACTTGTGTGTCTTGTGTTAGTTGTTCGGTATTTAAAGGAATATCTCTACTAGGTAAAGAGGTAGCGCCAGCTAAACTAGCTTGTTGTAATCCGTTTACAATTTGACTAATAGTTGATTGATCTAGTGTTAATTGTCCGTTTTGCGTTTGTTGTTTTGTTTCATTGGTAACCAAACTAACATTTCCACCAACGGAACCTCCGTTTGCTGGGTCAGTAGGCAAGTCATTTATACTTGTTGTATTAATATCAGACATAATATATTATCTAAAGATACATCTATTTTTAAAATTACGCAAAAATAAAAAACTTTAACGGTCGTAAACTTTAACGGTCGTAAACTTCAACGGTCGTAAACTTTAACGGTCGTAAACTTTAAAGATTGACTATTTTTTTGCTAGAATCACATTTTACAGCACTTTTTTCCATCTTATAACACTTACCGTCGAATTTATACGTCTGATCTTCTATTTCTTCTAATGGAGGAGCGGCGATTGTTCTACATCTTTTTCCTTGACATACTGCCCTAAAAAATGTAGCTAAACCTATTCCTAAAATAATAGACATCATAATTTTACCGGTTTTGCTTTGAACGAATTTTTCCAAATGCATTTGTATATTATATTATTAAAAAATAATAAAAAGTTATGTTTATTTTTATTATTTTAATTTTGTACAGGAACAGTTTTAATTGATAAAGGATTTAACGGGCAGTCTATTGGCACCGGCTTGAATTCAAAGCATTGGCTAGTTTTATCTTTATATTGTGTTTTCATATAATTCTCAGGACTAGGATATATATATATAGTTTTTACATCAGGCCCTAAAATATAGACAAAAAACAGGCCTACAGAAAAACTTATTATAAAAACAGGCAAAGATATGTAATTACTGATCATTATATATTTTAGATATATTTTATTCATTTTAAAATGTTTAAAATTAAAACCGAATTCGATTTCTAATAGTTTTAATAAATTTCCAGGAAGTGTTTATTAAACTCCATTTGTCCCATCATAACTTGGTTTAACCATTTGTGAATTATTTTCAGGGTTTGGTTCAACTATAGGTATAGGTATAGGTATAGGTACAGGTACTTGTTCTTCTGGTAGTTCATCAACTAATTCTAATGTCGCCATATTTTTCTTTGTTTTATTCTTAGCAGTTATCGTATTAGTTACCTTTTTTGTTTTAGATTTGGTTATATTAGGCATACCCTTAATAAATTTAATAACTTTATCATCTTCTTCATACATATGTTCTTTATTTTCAATCGAATTAGGTTTTTGTATTAAAGTGAATTGAGCTTTGTTTTGATTATAATCTACAAAATTAACGTCATAACGTAACATTTGTATTTCTTTTAATTTAGGTACCATTTCATCTACATAAAACCTTATTGCTTGGTTTAAAATAAGTTCATTGCTTGTATCAATATATTCACTAATCATTTTTTTAAATGGTATTAAAAATGCTTTACCAAATTCATCAATCATTCTTTTTAATAAATCAGCCTTTACGGGATTGTCGTTTTTTAAGATATCTTGTTCAATAAGAATACCTGTGAGTTCTGTCTCATTTTTTAATGAATCTGTTAATTTTTCAAAATTACTTATGGTGTCATTATTTTTTTGAAAAAAAAGAGCGTTGTTTTTTTCCTTTATAATATCAAATTTAAGTTTTTCTATATGTTCAAGTCCATCTTTTATACCTTGATAATATTGTTGTCTTACTGAATAATCAATTTGTATATCTAAAGGGCATGGAGCAGTTAAGTCACCACATTTTGCAATAAATTTTCTGGTCCACGTAGTTGCATCAAATGTTATTGTAAAAATGGTTTCTACATTTCGTTTACAATTAATACATTCGGGTTTAGGCAATTTAGAATATTCTACACGTTTTTCTCTTTTTGATTTTTCTTTATTATTTATTATTGGTTTTATATATTTATCATAATATCCGCTTTTATATTTATCTTTTAAATTATAAAATTCATTAATAGCTTCAATTGGCGTTAATTTTTGTATAGCTTCAGTCATTATAAAATATATGTATATATTTATTCTATTAACTTAACTTTTTATTTGGAGTGTCATTAATAATATCAAATTCATTTTCCCAATGTGGTAATCCCGTTATTAGTTGTTGCTGTGCCCTTAGCTTTGTATCTTGATAATTTCTAATTTTAGATAATATGTATTTTTTCTTTTCTAATTCCTTTTCTTCTATTTCTTCTGTTGTTAGTTTACCTTTGTATTTGTAGAATAATAATATTCCTAAAATTATAAAAAAAACGAATAATAAACCAATGTTAAACACATTATTGTAATAATTTTCTTTTAAAATATGACATTGTTTAAGGGTTTCATTTAAAAAATATTTTACGCCTGGTTCAGTCAGCATAGGTTTAGATATTTCTATAGCATTCATTAATAAATACCTTTAAAAAACAAAAAAATTTTATACTAATTAACTATATAATGGATATATCATTATTGTCATTAATAACTTTTACAATTATAACAATTATATATTTTGTATTTCCTAGTATTGGTAAACCAGAGCTAATATTAAGTGATTTAGTAGATGGTGGGATTAATCCAGATTATTACGCTAGAAATATGACCAGTTTAGCATTTTATTTGGGTGTTGTTATAGTTAGTCAATTCTTCTTAAATACAGGGTATCTCATTTCAAAGTGTGGTGGTTCTATTGGACAAAATATAGGAGCTGCTGCTTTGTTTACATTTATACCGTGGATGCTAATATTTGGCATTTTACTAGCTGTATTAATTATTTTTCCTGGATTTAAGTCGGCCTTTTCTGATGTGATTGGATATTATGTTGTTTCTGGAAGCGCAAATGATATATTTGCCTCATTATTAATAGGTACGGATCTTAATGTAATGATTGAACAATCAACTGATATAAATCAAAAACAGGAATTGACTAGTGCTGCAGAAGCTATTATGAAAATATGTGGTAATAAATCAATATTAATAAATCAAATGAATCCAGAAAATTTTATACAAATATGGTCTTTATTAAAGCCGTTAATGACACCAGGTATGTTTGAAAATTTAGAAATAAAAAAGAAGTTATTAGATTTAGTGGTTTTAAAGGATAATATTGGAGAGGCATTATGGTATATTTATACCGCAATATTGATATCATCTATTGTTTATTATAATTTAGCAACAAGAGGTTGTGTAAAGGACGTGAAACAAGTTAAGGCTGATTATGATTCATACTTAAAACAAAAAGAAGAGACTGATAAACAAACCGACATAAACAATTCTACGACTTATACGATTTCTTAAGATTTTTGTTTTTCTAAATATATTGGTATTTAGTATTTTATATGGTTAATATATGGATAATACAGAAATACAAACTCTAAAATTATATATAAATAGTATATTATCAAGGTTTAAAGGAGAAAGATTTGATTATTTCAATTCAAATAAAAATCTCATTCAAAATGTAATAGGTCAATATCTTCGAAATAAATATAACAAAATAGATTATTTAGATATTAATACATTTAATCATATAGATAATGAACAAATTGTAAAATATCTAAATGAATTTTATAATAACAATGAAGGAATCATAATAAGACAAAGAGCACAATCAAATCCGGGATTAGATATACGTACACCAGAGGATGATGAAGAAGGTATAAAAATGACGAAAATTGAAAGAAGGGGCGGTAAAACTAGACGTAAACTTAGAGGTAAAACAAAAGTTCGAAAATCTAGGTCTATGTCTTTTAGAAAACGCAAAACTCGTAACTATAAATAATTCACATTTAATTTTAAGTTAAAAAATATTTAAATTTTAACTTAAAGAACGTAACATTGAAGACTATAAGAACTTCGGATATGTTAAATAATACATCACTGTTAAATAAGACAATATACCTAAAATTAATGAAAGCAACCATAAGGGTAAAATTGTTTTATTTCTGTATCCAACACCAAATTCCCTTATAGAGCCGTCTCTATTATATAAAAACCCTGGGCGAAACATTTGTATTGACCCAAAAATTACTAAAAATATTATTATTGATACTAAAGTTATATTATTTCTTATAAATGTTCTCATCTTATATATTATTATTACTTTTTTTTATTATATTTCTGTTTAATCGTAGTCATGACTATCTTCTGCTTCCTCTCCCCATGGATCACCATCATCGTAATCATCAGTAGTATTAAAATCATTGGCTAAATCCTTATTAATCTCCCGTTCAGTATTCATTTCATCGATTGCATCATTCATTTCCATATCCATATTTATATCTGTTACACCCCTTTTATTTAATTTTTTCTGTAATTCAGAAACCTTTTCTGCTGTATATTTATCATGTTCATATATATATGGGTTATATGTCTTAATTCCTTTTGATACTCCAATACTATAAAGAGGACCTAATTTGTTATGTTTCAAAATGGTATCCACTTCTCTTTCTTCCTGCGTCATATCCTTTAATCTGTCTGTAAATGAATATTTTTCTGCCTCTTTTAATTTGAATACTGAATCTGCTATATCATCATATGATACATTTATAGTTTTCTTTGTCTTCATCATTATAGTTAAATAACTAACTAACAGCTTCGCAACATCTTGTTTCATTTTGCTAATATCCCCTTGTATATATTCCTCTTCATCTTCTGTTAATTTTAATTCTTGTTCCATTACATAATTACGACTATATATGTCTTCATCATTTGTAAAAGTTTTTTGAACCATTGATTTATCATTCGTTAAACTAACATATTCAGTTAATATACTCAAAAAATAATATTCATATAATAATGATATTGTCCTTTTTTCAAAGCCAGAATATACGTTTTTATCTCCTATTTTAATATTTGTTAGCGCGGGAGTCTTTAAAGATAGTAAATTTATAGCCCTACATTTATTTTTGATTTCAAATAATACATTATTGATTGTATTATTACCATAAAACTTATGAATCGGTTCATAAAAGTTTTCTACCATTTCTATAATATCTTCTTCGTGATCTTCGGTAAGCCCCCAATAATCGGGTGGTTCAATAGTATGTATATTTTTGTTAATGATAGTTGAAGGAAAAACAATCGCAAATAAATTTATAAAATTTTTGTAATAATTTATATAATTATACATTGCATCGTCCGAAATTTTATTATTTTCGTTTCTTCTATGTTCATCAAATCTCCATACACTTAAATTATTTAAAAAAGCAGTTATATTTTGTAATTCTATATTACTAACTTTGGATTTTGATTTAATGAAAGTTATAATACTCTTTCGCATTGAACTAATCGAATTAGCTAAATAATTTTTTAATGTTCTCATATTTTCAGTATCATTCTCCATTGTTACGTCATATGATTCTACCAACTTTTCTAATTTTTGCGTTAAAGCCTTTGGAACTGTTTCATTTTCTTCCGTATCTAAATCAATTAAAAATTTTGTTAAATCATCTACACAAGATTCTGATTTATTAGACATCGACATACGAATTATATTATTTCTACTTACTAATTGAAACAACCTCAAAAATTGTTCTTTTGTATAATTTCGTCCATCTCTTTTTAATTTTGCGACCTTTTCTTGAAATGTATCGGTTTTTTTTAAATATTCTGGTTTATCAATACATATTGCCGCCATATCTTCTGCTAATGGAATAGATGACTGAAAATTACATAAACTAATAAATGATTGATAAAATGTTTCTTCGCTAAAATCATTTGACACTTCTGGGTATATTCTTTTCGTATTTACTTCGGATAACATTATTGCTCCTTGTGTTAGTATTTTTATATCTCGAACTAACGCTGATAACTTTTTCACTATTTGATTATAATTATCTATACTAGCATCTTCATTTATAAAATATCCCAAGGTAGTAATTTGATTCGTTTTTTCGTTACAACATGCGTTATCCATAAAAGGCTTTCCACCAGAACTTAATAATAAACCCTTCTTTTCTATCAGTTTTTGAATTGCTTCTTGAATGGCAAGAGAATATGATATTATTTTAGAATCAATAACTAACATTTTTTCTAATTGTCTGTAATTACCCGTTTGAAATTCCTTTTGTATGTCTTCTGTAAACCCAGCTGTAATATTGTCCAAATGCTTAATATGAAACCTTTTTAAAGGTGGTAAAAAATTTGTCCATTTTTCTAAGTTATATTCTTCTGGAATATCTTGATCTGGGTTCGTTAATAAATATTCAGTCTTTTCTTTTATTTTTTGTTCCACCTCGGAATATGGCAACAAATATCTAACAATAAATGCCTTTAATTTTGTTGCTATTTGTTCTTCATTCTTTGGTAAAGAATTCCACGGAACCGTTGTCGCGTCTCTGCTTTTTGAAGCAACACAAGCAACATAATTTAACCCACTGTCATCACCTTCTCCTTCGAATGGAAACCCATTAAATGAACGCACACACCCTGGTGCTGTTTTTCGGGTCCTTATAGATGGTATACTTGTTTGAACCGCTATTAGATACATTCCCAATGTAAGATACATTATCGTTGAACTATATACTAGCATATATGATGGAAGTTTCTTCCCCTTTTTCGCAGCTTCGTCCTCACGTTTTTTATAAGCAGGCTCTTTTTCTAAAATTCGGGTATCACTAATTAATTCAGTAACAATCTTTATAATAATATCCCTATTTTGTTCTATATTTATTCCCATATTTGAAGATAAAACACTAACAATTTTTGATACCATTTCTCCCTCAGGACTTAAACGTTTGTCGTGTTTTTGTTGCTGCTGTTCTAATATTACTTCTCCAATATCTTTTTCAATTATATCCCTTCCTGTATCTACAAAACCATCTTTGTATCCCTCCGAAACATCATAATCTATATAACAAATGACTTCACCGCTATGTTCATCAACCCAAGCATCTCCTTCATCGCTTCGTTTGCCTATTCTTCTTTTCAAATCATTTAATACGTCATCATAATCTATGTTTCGTGTTATAAATGTATTCGCTAAAATATAAATGAACTTAGGTAATAATTTTGTATTTGTTTGTATGCAATACATCCACCATTCGTTTTCCATTTCACCATCATGAATATTTGGAATACTTGAATCACCTTCACGACAATAATGTGAGACGAATTTTATAATATCAGTTTGTTTTTTAACAAAATCATTTTGTCCCATAATTAGATCGCGTAGTCGAGTATAGGGTGATACAATTTTTTCTCTTACTTCATCTGCGATTTTTAAACCTAAATCGTATTTTTGATTATTGTATTTGAAAAATTGTGTTCGTTTTATTTGTTGAAGTTTGTCAAATGATTTACTGAAATAATCCAATTGTTTTCTAATTCGACTATTCAACTCATCTTTTGAAATATTATAGCTTTTATCAAATTGGTCCAAAATCTGCTTTAAAGTATTACTCGCTATTGTATCTTTTATGACCTCAGTGGAATCGCATTTGTCTTCACCTTTTTCCAAAGGATTATACATGCATGTGTAATCCATATTACATAAAACGTCATCGTCTTTTATAAACACATCTGGAGGCAATTCTTTATCTAATACCCATGTATCGTCTTTTCTTACATAGTATTCGAATGATTGTGGATAATTGTCTTCAATCACATTTACTAAAATAGCATAATCACCTTCTCTAACTCGTCTTGCTTGATTTACTAATGTTGTTGCCATATATTCCGCGGGTTTTTCATCCATTTTATGCTTGTTAACAAATTCATCCGTTAAAAATATTATAAAATCTTCACGCGATAAGTTATCCATTTGTGTTTTATATTTTTCCTCAATTATTTCATAATTTGTTGTATCATATTCTTTATCAAAGTATATTGGTTTTCCGTCATCTTCCACCATAGCATCTTTTGAATAGTATTTTTTAGAAATTATATATGCGCTACATGTATCATTTGCCTTGTCTTTTTCCGTTAGTACCTTTAATTCATTTTTGTCCATTTCAAAAACAGAATTTAATTGGGTTGGATACATAAGTTGAATGTTAGTTAATGCCACTGCTGTATTGTATAATTGTCCATAATCAGCTACGGTTATTTTTTTCAATAATTCTGATCCAGAACATACCATTTGACTAGGTTCATCAATCCCATATTCATTAAATATTTGCGTTTTCAACCGCGTTTCAGAACCACCAGTATCTAACAAGTTAAATAGTTCATTCGAATACATGTACTTACCGTCGTTTTGTTGTTTGCGTCCAGCTATGGATTTAATATACTTAATTCCAGAAAAGGCAATACTGTATTCTTTATATATGCTGTTGTACTCTTTGATTTTGTTAAAAATAAATGAATTAATTTCTCTATATTGCATGTACGTTAAATCTATTGGATAAATCATGAATGGCTCTAAATAATTAACAACATCTACCAATGATAGACGACCTTTTATATATTTTTTAACTAGACCAAATAATACACGGGTTTTTGGAACTATAGTACGTAAAAATATCTTGTAAATGTCTAGATTTGTTAGTTCGGCTGGTTTATCAAATTCGGTTAAATTTAACATATATTGTTTTATGTTGTCTACAAAATTGTTGTCATCATATTCTAGGTCATTATCTAGACCATCTATAACAATCGGTGTTAAAGTTGTTTGCTGTTTAAGCAATTCCCAATAATTTAAAAAATGAAGATTTAAATTTGCCTTAACTAACAAATTACTACCAGGCAAATTTATTTGAGAAAATCGAACAGTTGGTTCTGGAAGTGTTAGAATCGATTTAATTGCAATTGGATCATTATTTGTTAACTTAACTCTGTGTGCTACCATATCTTTTGCTTTCAAGTTTGTTGAATGTAATCTGTCTTGACCTAAGTTATATCGTTGTATTACGAAACGACGGTTGGTTATTTGAGAATTAGCAACAATAGTAGAATACAGATTGCCCAAATTATCTATAACAGCGTTCACATTAGATTCGACCGATCCTTCTATTATTATCCCATCTGTAGAAGAAAATACATTATTCACAACTTCTGGATTAATGGAATAAAACGGAGTCATATATGGGTCTAATGAAGAATACAAACTCGCATACCTATTTTGACCTTCAATGCTTTGATTCGTTTTATATTTTTTTAACAATGAATGTATTTCTCTATTTTGGGTAACTTCATTAATTAATTCATAATCTGTATATAGCCTATATTCTTTTTTATCGGATGGATAAATCTTTTTAACATTTGAAGCAACCAATAATATCCAATACAATGTGTTTTTAAATTCTGATAAATATTCTGCCAAAGGTTTATCGTTTGCTGTTCTTTTAATAACACCAGTTACATTTTTGTTTACATCAAATGTTGATGATATTTGTCTCAATTGGATAAAACGAGAAATCATTGTATGAATATTGTTTAGCACATTGTTAGTTCTTTTCGAATTTGGAATACTAGAAATCATCTCTTCCAATAAGTCATTTGCTTGTGTTTCAATATTGTAGCGATATTTTGTTTTGTCTATATTGACATATTCTTCTACATTCACAATATCTCCAAATTCGATATCACTCATATCAAACATCATTTTTTGGATTTTTTGTTTTATTTGTGGTTTATAATTAACCTCTTCTATATTTTCTTCTTCACCTAACTCAACCAATTCATCAGCGTTAACCGGTTCCTCAATAACATTTTCTGTATCTTTTCTAACAATCGCTGGTCGAATTTCAAATGTTTCAATTGGTATATCTTCTGGAACACCCTGATACTTAAAATCAATAAATAATGTATCGTCATCTGTTGTTTTAATTTCAATCATATCGTCTTCTAAATTAGTAATTTCACCAGTAATTACAGTTGGTATTTCTCCTCCAAAATAAATATTTATCCATGTTCCTGGTAATAAATCATTTTGTCTAGCATATCCTTCTTCTGGATTACTACTGATCACTTTTATAGCTGTTATATTTCCATCACCAATAATACCATCAGTTGATATTTGTATTATTGTTTTTTCATATGTTTCGCTATTGATTAACTTGATTTTTGAAGGATCAATATATTCAATTAAAAACACATTATTATTTAGTATTTCATTTGTAGGGTCTGTTATCAAAACAAAAA